>Ga0209829_10003171_pt1 | contig 12090 bp, 12 predicted proteins | sample C_140205_EF_Meta_FD_187311 | JGI IMG/M metagenome (GOLD analysis project Ga0209829, IMG submission 187311) | Freshwater microbial communities from Lake Croche, Canada to study carbon cycling - C_140205_EF_MetaG (SPAdes) (version 2) | ecosystem: Environmental > Aquatic > Freshwater > Lake...
AAGAAGTTAATCAAGTTAATCAAGTTAATCAAGTTAATCAAGTCAACCAAGACAAGCAAGTCCAATGAACTGGCAATCTGATTTTAAAAACGCTCTTCGCTCCAATGAAGATTTAGCTGAATTCTTTGGACATGATTTTCCAAAAACTAATTATCCTATTTTTATTCCTCGGAAATTTGCAGAAAAAATAAAAGATTTTGGAAAAGACTCTCCTCTATGGAAACAATTCCTTCCTCATAGTGATGAGATTAATATTACTGATGGGCTCTATGATCCAATAGGTGATAAGACTCACTCCAAGGGCAATCAACTTATTCATCGTTATCAAAATCGGGTGCTTTTTACTCCAACTACCATTTGCCCGGTTTTATGCCGTTATTGTTTTAGAAAAAATGAATTGACCCAAAAAGATGAAATATTTAACCAAAACTTTAATGAAGCAAAAAATTATTTGTCGGCAAATGCTGAAATCAATGAAGTTATTTTCACTGGCGGCGATCCTCTTATTTTAAGCAATGAAAAATTGGCCGGGTTTATTCAGGATTTTTCCGAAATTAAAAATTTAAAATATATTCGTTTTCATTCGAGGACACCGATTATTCTTCCTAGTAGAATTGATGAAGGGTTTCTTGAAATAATGAAGAGTAGTTCGGAACTTTTTAAGCGGACCATGCTCATGATTCATGTCAATCATATAGACGAAATTGATCATGAAGTGGAAAGTGCTATTTGGCAATTAACAGACGCTGGTGTGGAGCTTTTTTCGCAAACGGTTCTTTTAAAAGGTGTTAATGATAATACCCAAGCTCTTGCTCATCTCTTTACACGTTTAAGTGATTTAAAAGTAAAACCATATTATTTACATCATCCAGATGAAGTACTTGGGGCCATGCATTTTTACTTGGGACTTGAAGAGGGGCGAAGAATTTTTCATCCCTTGCATGACCTATTGCCTGGGTGGGCACTGCCTCAATATGTAATCGATATACCTGGTGGAGAGGGAAAAATTTCTGCTATGAACCCTGAGCAGTTTGAATTTTCGGGTAAACTTCTCAGTCGTCATGGGAAAGTCATTTCTTGAGACAAAATTCATTGACTTCCAATTACTGAATCTTTATTATACAGGTTATCCAAATGGCAGAAATTGTTAGTTGTATTCGAATCTTTTGTATTTTTAGGCGGATTTAGCTCAGTGGTAGAGCGTCTCGTTGCCATCGAGAAGGTCGCAAGTTCAATCCTTGTAATCCGCTCCATTTTTTCTTAAAGCAAATTCAAAAAAACAAAAAACTTAAAAATCTTAACAACTTAAAATCACGAGAGCGAAAATCACGTCACAATAGTTTATTTCTCAATATTTCGGCTTCTTTCACTTTGTCCTTTCCAAATCCTTGCCAGAAACTTTTAAGAATATAGCGAGCAAGCACACACTTGCATTTCGTAGCACCCCAAGCTCTAACTTTCTAAAATTCCTGTAACTTTTCAGCAAGCATTTGCTTGCACCGCTTTTTGCTATTAACAATCACATTTTTTATGCCTCCATGGAAAGCACTTGCTTGCCATGGCCGAGGTTAATCATTTTATGGAGAACAAATTTATGGAATCAAATATTGAAAATGAACACGCCTTTCTTTCTGATTACGCTGTCCTTTTAAAAAAAATGCGACTTCTTAAAAATCTTACAAGACAACAAGCAGGACTACTTTTTGATTTCTCGTTTAAAAATATCGAACGTCTAGAAAATGGCCGTGGAGTCATCACTGTCGAAAAATTTAAAGAGTTTCAAGAAAAATATGGGTTCAGCGATTCTCAAATTGAAGCTCTTCGCTCTGGAAAAGTCAGGGTCTCGCTTGTGGCTAATTCGACTAAGAAAAATGCCCAAGCGAAGAGCAGACCCGATCGTAGATTTTGCCATCGTCGCATAACAAGAGAGTGCAAAGTTTTAAAAGAGATGAGATTACTTAAAAATATTAATCAATACGAGGCTTCTAAACTTTGTGGCATTGGAATAAACTCTATTGGCTTCATCGAAAATGGAAGAGTTGCCCTCACAGATAAAAAGATTCTTCAAATTATTGGATCCTATGGCTTCACAATGGAATATTTCAATCAGCTTTTAAAAGTGTCGCCTCTTAGACATGAGATAGTAGAGGAATGCCAAAAAATTATTGAGAACATGGATGAAAATAAATTAAGGATAATTATGCCAATGCTTCAGAGTATGGGGAATTAATTTAATTCCCTCAAATAATGCTCAAGGCTGATTTGTAAATTAACTTCATGCCTTTCATCTTTCGGCTGGCATAAGTTGGCATGAAAACTCTTCATATTTTTTTTCAGTAAGTAGTTTCATTTTTCTGAGCTTCTAAATTTCTCTAATTACGTTTCTTTGAATTGACGTTCACTTCGTCATTACGCTTTTTCGCCTCTCCCAAGTTCTGCCAAAGCCAAGCCTTTGTCATTCACTTGCTCAGGAGTCGGTGCGCGCTCCAATTCTTCGCTTACTTTTTCCCCTCCTCGGGCCTCTGGTTTAGGTGAAGAGGCCCTCAATCAAGAGGGTCAAACAAAAAGAAACGGAGACAATTTTATGAAATCAGAAATTCAAAACAAACTTCATCAACTGGCACTAAAAAAATCTATTCCATTCTGCTAAGGCTGTTACAAAGACGCTCCTTCTGGAAAGTGCGCTTGTTGTGGGAGTGATGATCTAATGAGAAAATTTTTAGGAGTTGGTTGCGAGTACGGCACTGAATGGGTAGTACAATATATTCTCGAAACAGAATTTACTCCTGCTGATACTGAAGCAACTTTTGAAGATTCTATACGCGATTGTTATCCAGAACAAACTCAAGTTGGTTGGATGACGTTCGATACTGTGACTCTAATGAAATCCCAAGACCCCATTTCTTGGAAAATTGCCTGCAATGAATGGGAATCCACTGAAGAAGATGAAGGAAACCTTCTAAGCTTCGATAACGGTGCCACTTATTACCACGCTCATCAGTTTGAGGAACTTCTTTCAGACGGCCATTAGGTCGGTCATTATTAAAGATATGGCCTTCCGGCCCTTGTAATTTGAGCCTACTTATTGAAGTGTCTCTCCCCGCTTGTGCCATCAAAGCTCAGGAATCACGGGCAATCAGCAACTTGCAACCATTAGGAATAGAAACAATACAAATATATCGTGTAAAGGTATTTTGATAGGATAAATTCTACAGCTAAGACAAAGGAATTTGAAAAGTGGATCAAGAATAATCACAGCCATTTTAAACATTCCACATATCTAATATCATTCCCATTTTATTCACAAGTTCGTGAATGCTATTTTTACCTGCTTGTGAATTGTAGATTGAATCTTGTGAATAAGTAATATAGATTTGCTGCATGAAGACCAATAAAGAAAGTCAAATATTAAAGCGCGAAAATGGATCACTAAGTGTTTTTAATTACACGGATTACCGCAGTTTTTTAATAGACTGGCACAATGAAAAAAAGCGGCAAAAACCTTCTTGGACCTTAGGAGTCTGGTCAAAAAAAATCAATGCTCAAAGTCCTGCGACATTAACTATGATCCTAAAAGGCCAAAGAGAACCCAGTCTTGATCTTGCTAGACGCATTTTTGATAGCATGGTCCTTAAAGCTAATGAACGTGAATATATGATCAACCTTGTCCGTTTAAAAAAGGTTAAAGATGATCCATGTCTCGTAGCTTTAATCATCGAAAGGCTAGCGGAGTCACAAGGCTCAAAAGATTTTTGGATTATGGATCATGAGCAGTTTCTTCTCATCTCAAATTGGTATTTTTATGCCATCAGGCAGTTAACAAAACTAGATTATTTTAAGGAAGATCCTATTTGGATTTCAGAAAATTTACAATTTAAAGTCACTCCCAAAGAAGTGACTGAAGCTATCAATATTATGCTCGATCAGGGATTTTTAATACGTGATGAAAACAAACGACTTCGCGTACTTCAATCAAACCTGGCCACTCCAAATGACCGAGCTTCTGAAGGATTAAAAAGATATCACGAACAGACTTTAGAACATGCAAAAATCTCTTTGCGAGAAGTTGAACTTCATCAACGGGAAATTTCCGGTGTATGTTTCCCTGTGAAAATGGAGTCACTTCCTCTAGCAAAAGAGCTTATCCGAAAATTCCAAAAAGATCTCTGCCAATTAATAAGTACCGAAGAAGGTGATGCCGTTTACCAATTGGAAGTGGCCATGTACCCCATTCATATAAAACAGGAGCTGTTATGAAATTTATAAGTTTACTATGTAGTGTTTTCTTAATTTCCTCTGCCATGGCAAAAGGTGGCGACTTTGCAGGTAATGGTGGCGACGGTGTCCGCTTGGATGGTCATCTCTACTCGCTTGATCTCTTTGAAGCTGGACGCCATACAACCCCTTTCTTGAAACAATACTCACCAGAGTTAATCAATACATCTTTCCAAGACGCTCGAGACTCACTTGAGATTTTTCCTTCTGCTGCCCAAGACATGGTCATCAGAAAATTACTTGAGATCCAAGAAATGAACCCTCTACTGAGCTTCACATTGGCAAAGGCCATCTCGATGTTTGAGTGGAATGCTGTCGAAACCCAACTTCTGAACATTGCTGATGAGGACACTCCTCTTAATATTGACCCGAACCTCCTCGAACAACTCGCGATCCGAAAAGGAGAGAGCATATTGGTTGATAGAAAGAAACTCAGTGAGCTTAATGATGTCAATGCAGCGGCCTTGGTTTTTCACGAAATGATTTATGCTCTATCTCCTTTTGAGAAAATGGAAAATCCTGATTTTGATAATGGTGCTGACTCTTTCCGCCAATCTAGCTTCAAAGCACGAGAGATTGTTGGCTATATGTTTGGCCCTTCTTTTCAAAAGAAAGGTCTCATGGCGTTTAACCGTAAGATGGAGAGCTTCTTTCCAGACGGAAAAACTGCTTTTGCTTTCCGAATCGAGCCTGATGGAAATATATTAATTTCAAAAAATGCAACTTATAAATACAGTGAAGATGTTCACGATTATTCGGATGTTTCATATATTGAATCAGCATTTGAAGAAAGCTTTGTCGGGCTCTGTAAAGATATAGAGCATGACATCAAGACGAGTGATGAAGACAGAAGTGAAAACGACATAAAAGAAAACGAAGCAAAGGCTCGTAATTTCCGTTACTCTCCAGGTAAGATCAGGGACTTCTCTTTGGACTTTGGAAAAAGAAACGGTCGAAGCTACCTTTCCTATAGCTGGTCAGAAACAAGATTTGGAAACCTCGTCATGAAGAAGCTTGATGTAAATGACAGAGAAATCTTTTTTAAAAACTACTGCACAACACCTTTTAACTTTAAAAAACATCCCCTCACTAACGAGGGCTTCCAATTTGTTTTCTAACTACAACGAATGGAGACCATTATGAAAAATACACTTGCACACACAATGCTTTATGGATTCTTATTATTAACTTCTTGCATGGCCTTTGGAGAAGAACTAAACCAGACCTCTCCTCGCTTTGTCATTCAAGGAGAGAAGACACTTGCTGTATTCTCAGGAGTGGCCGACATAACAGTCGCAACTCAGACACTAAAAGTGATGGAGGATACAAAGACCAAAACAACTTGTTATATATTGCAGACAACGTTGACATCTCGCGGGGACATAAAGGCCAATCCACTGCCTAGCAGTTCCATTTCTTGTGTGAAAAATTAGGATAAAAAAAGGGCGGTGCTTTTCTAAAAAATCACCGCAAATATAAACGAAGCTGTCGGAGCCATTTTTTTTAAGACTTGTAATTGTTACAGCACTTGCTTGTAAATTTTTCTAGATCAGCTAAATTTTGCTTATTGAATTTTAACAACAACATGGTTATTTAATCCCACATGAAAAGAAACACTAACTAAATTTTATCTTCACGAGGAGAACTAAAATGAACTTTGCAATAAAACTATTGCTAGCGGTGTTGCTAACTGCTTCGACTTGCTTCGCGGATGGCTTGAATATGTCAACCAGTGGGCCTACTCTAATGGAGGTGACATCGATTAGTGACAATCTTACTCCTTCCATCTTTGGGATCAAGGGTATCAATGGCATCGGGCCAGGACTTTGCGAAGTAAAAACAGGTAAATCTTTTGGAAAACTTTTTGCCGAAAATGCTCCAGTTGATCTTCTCACCTTTGAAAATTGCCTCCAAGTCTTAACTGAGACAAAAGAAGCCCAAGAAAAATTATTGAACTTAATTCCGGCGGGATCTAAAGTTAATGGTATTTACGTGGACTTTGAGTTTGTCGGGATATTAAAAGGATAGTTTTAAAATGGTTAGCTCTAGGTTGACTCTCAATTCGTGCCCTAAAATTTAAGCAAATTAATAGCGGCTGCCGACGTAAAAAATCGGCAGCCGCTTTTTTTTACTTATCGCTCAAGTTCATTGTGTGGAAATAAACTTACCCTGTTTTCTCATTTTTGAGAATTGGATTATCAAAAATGTGGAGTCAAAATGACCCCAGCTATGTAATTAGTACATGCAAAAGTGTCTGCAAAATCTAATTAACCCCTTGTAAAAATTTGTAAAAGGCACCAGCTTGCCTTATGGCCATGCCTGTCATAAATAACGATTAATGTTGGCCTGCATTTCGCTCTATAAGAAATCAGAACGAAATGTCACAAGGGAAAATGAATGGGATTATGGAAAAGAAATTTTATTATTTTGGTCATTGGATTTTTGCTCCAAGGCACTTTATATGCTGAAGGCTTGCCGCCCTCATCTCGCGTTTACGTCAAAAGTCTTTTCTCACTCCCCTTATCACTTGATCCAATTCAAATGGACGACGGAGCTTCTTTGGTCGTTGGAAATTTAATCTACGATGGTCTTTTAAAATTTTCTCCGACGTTAAAACTTGAATCGGCAATTGCAGAGTCATGGTCAACTAGTAAGGATGGCAGAACACTAACTTTCAAATTACGAAAAAATGCAAAATTTCATGATGGCACAATAATCAAAGCCGACGACGTTGTTGCTTCTTTACTTCGGGCCTTGTCGCCGGAAAGTAAAGTGCGAAAATATTTTGATTGCATTCTAGGAGCTGATGAAAAGTCTGGTATGGCCGATAATTCGCCAGTTGGTTTAACTGCACTTGATGAACATACCCTACAGATAATTTTGAAATATCCATTTCCTCCTTTTTTATCGGTTCTTGCTGGGGCTACTGCAAAAATTCTCCCAAAAAAATATTTGAATAATCCTGAATTCTTTAAAAATCCAATTGGTTCAGGTGCTTTCAAATATTCTGGAATTAATGCTGAGAAAAATGAAATGACGGTCATTACCTTTCCGGAATATTACGGAAATATTCCAAAACTTTCCAAGATGATCTTGAAAGTATCCTCTGAAGTTGATGCAATAAAATTGGCATCCACCGGAGAAGTTCAAGATTTAGCAAATTGGCCACTCACTTCAAACAGTAAGGCATTTTTGGTTGGGAAAAAAATTTCAAGCCCAGTGGCTTCTACTTGGATCATAGGAATCAATACTACGAAAAAACCCTTCAATGATCTTAATACTCGTCAAATGTTTAAAGCTTCCATAGACACGGAAGGCTTTAGGTTAAAATTTTATCCAGATGCTCTTCCTGCTTCAGGTTATATTCCGCACGGCCTTCCCGGCTCTCAGGTTAAATTTGATCTCAAGATTAAGGTGATAAAACCACCTCAAAATAAAATATCAATCGTTATTCCAAAAGAGTTGGCTTCTGCACAGGACATGAAATTGTTTGTTGAATCTGATCTTCGTAAAAAAGGATGGAATATCGAAGTTGTTGTCATGCCTTGGGATAAATTGATGGATGGATATGCCAAAAAAGAACATCAAGCTTTTTTAGTATCGATGAATATGGACTATCCAGATGCCGAATTTTTATTGAAGAATTTTGAGTCCTCTAACCCTGACAATTTTAGTGGATTAAAAAATAAGAAACTTGATTTACTGCTACGAAAATCGAGGATGCAACAAGATCGGAAAAAAAGAGAATCGCTTTATCGTGAAGCTTTGAAATTAACGGAAGAATCTGCTGTTACAGTAAATTTATTTCACCCAAGAGCAAATTATTGGGTTGCAAGTTGCGTTGAAGGATTTGAGCCGAATATTTTATCAGATGTGTATATTGATTATACCAAAGTGAGTTTAAATTCTGACTGCATGGAGAAAAAATGAAGATTAATACAATCTCATTTTTTAGACACGTCAACAACTCGTTAAACCCGTATCGTTGGGCGATCTCATTAGGTGCAGCGTTTTTGATTTCAATATTGTTTGCAGGATTTTCTTTGGGCAATAGAATTGATTCTGATCGACAAATGCTTGCAGCCTTATCTCCTTATTTAGCGACGTTAGTGGAATCGTCAGATCGCCCAGAGCTTCTAAGAGTGGTTCAATCCGTTTCCGAGGCAAAAGGTGCCGACGTTGTTCTCGTTCAGGATGATAATGTGCTTGCAACAAACAAAAGCATTGCCGACTTGGATATGCCTTTCAAGAAGCCGCAAGTTAATTTTCACCTTTTAGATACGGATTTTTCAGCAACTCAAATTATTTCCACAAAGGAAGTAAGACGTTCAGGATATCCATCTCAAAATGCCTCTCTTTATATTATGACTCCTTTAATGCCGTCTATTCGCAATGCTCTCAGCACTTTTATAATTTTATTTTTTGTGAGCACTTTAGTTTCAATGTTTTCGGCCAGACAGACGAGAAAGGCGATTAAGAAAACACTAAAACCGTTAGTTCAATTGCACTCAGATATTAAGGGCCTTGTCACAGAAGCAGACTTTATATCTAAACCGATTCATATTCGTGAATTCGAAGAAATTAGACATACGGTTAATCAAACAAAAATTGATCTTGATAATGCCAAAGATAGCTTGGCAGAAGAAAAAGCCAAAAAACTAAGTGCAGAATCATTTAAATGTCTTATCCATGATTTGCATAATCCAATAGCGGTTCTTAGCTTGAGGGCCAGCATTGCCAATGACCCTTTAAAAGATTCTGAAACAAGAGAAGAAGCGGCTTCAAGTATTCCTAGAATTGCAGATCAAATTTTAAATCAGATAACAGCCGCGAAAAAGAATTTAGAAGAAGAACCAATTTCACTCAGAGATACCAACGTCGTTAAGTGTATTGAAGAAAGTATAGCTCAAGTTAAGGCTGTATTTCTGAGCAAAGCAATTATTAGCTCTATTCCCGAAGGTGCTGTAATGGTTCCTCATGACCCTGCCTTATTAAAACGTGCTCTAATAAATCTTCTAGAAAATGGTGTTGAAGCGGCAAATAGTATTGTGCGTGTTTCAATTCATCAGAGTGAAAATATGGCCATGATAAAAGTTTGTGATGATGGGCCGGGGATGGATGAGATGAAAATTCCGATATTTTTTCAGGGGCGTGGTCAATCAGGCAAGGCCAATAGACAAGCCTTTGGACTTTCTTCCACTAATCACATTGTGCGCTCACATGGTGGAAAATTAATTTATAGAAAAAGCGATCTTGGTGGCTCAAGCTTTGAGATCCGATTGGGAGTTATATGATAGTAAAACCATTAATATTAATTTGCGATGACGATCCTGAGATTTTGCAAACTCTACATTTAAGTTTACGATCATCATTTGAAATCAAAACTGCGAATAGTGTTTTAAAAGCTAAAAAACTGACCGAAGAAAATGAATTTGACGCTGCAATTATTGACCTTAATTTTGAGGGCCAAGAGCACGACGGGATACATCTATTAGATTTTATGAGTAAAAAATCTCCCGGAACTTTCTTGATCGTTTTAAGTGGAGACAATACTACTTTGCGCGTGATCGAAGCTATGCGAAGAAAATTATTTGAATTTATTGTAAAGGATGGAAAATATTTCGACTCACTCTTGCGAACGCTTACAAGAGCTACTCAAATTAGAGTCGCAAACCGTGAACAAGCACAAAAGAAATTTTTAACTCAATCAAAAGAGGTTAAAGAAATTCTTCAGAAAATTGATATGATTTTAAAAAGTAATACCGAGGCACCTATTTTAATTTTAGGAGAATCTGGTACAGGGAAAGAATTTCTAGCTCAACATGTTGCTATGAATTTAAAAATGGCAGCAGTAACCACAAATATGGGAAGTATTCCAAAGGATATGGCAGAAAGTATTCTCTTTGGGCATGAAAAGGGATCTTTCACCGGAGCAATAGCTAATAAAACAGGGCTTTTTGAAGCTGCTCACGGTGGAGTGCTTTTTCTTGATGAAATTGGAGATACTTTATTAGATATACAAACGAAGTTGCTTCGTGCTCTTGACCAAAAAGAAATACAACCGTTAGGTTCAAATAAAACCAAAAAAATTAATGTTCGCATTATTGCAGCTACTCACCACGATTTAATGAAACAAGTTCAAGAAGGAACATTCAGACTCGATCTTTTTCAAAGATTGAGTACATTTATTTTCAGACTACCTTCTCTGCGCGATCGCCCCGAAGATATTTTATATTATGCCAATATCTTTATTGAAGAGCACTCTGAAGATGGTGCACGATTTACAATAACCCCCGACGGAGAGCAGGAACTTTTATCTTACAGATGGCCAGGAAATATTCGTGAACTAAAAAATGTCATTGAACGGATTATTGTTCTTTCACCAAAACTAAAAATTGATAAAACGATAGTGGTCCAAGCCATTAAACTAGGATATGGGCCAAGTGAAATGCAAATCAATAAAGTTGGAGTTGTAAAAAACAATGCTCGACGTGAGGAGTTGGTAAAAGCTCTCACCGAGTATAACGGGAATAAAGCTAAAGCCGCTATTACACTTGGTGTGAGTGAAGCTACAATATATCGATGGTTGCAAGAATTTGATCTTACGAAAATATTGAGTGTTGAAGCATTTAGAAAAAATTTGGAGCACGCTTGTGATTAAATTAACCCGAATCAATTCAGAAGTAAAAAAAGCTCCTGTTCTGGTATTAATTCCCGGTGGGCCGGGGTTAAGTTCTTTAACTTTACGTTCAATGGATATTTTGACGAGATCATTTAATTTACTTTATGTTGATTTTCCCGGAGTCAACGATAACCCTTATGGAAAAAATAAAACTTTTGATGAATTATCCGATGCTCTTCAGAAAGAGCTTCAAGAAATTAGTGGGACAAAGTATGTTTTAGGCCATTCTTATGGTGGTTTTTTTGCAGCCGATGTTTTATTAAAAAACAAATGTGAAGGAATAGTGTGTCTTTCAACTCCATTTTCGCAGCAAGCACTTACAGGTGCTTCTACTAACTATTTTGAACACATGACTGATGATCTCAGGGAAGCTGAAATTAAATGGGACGCAAACCAAAGCGATCAAAACTTTGCCCAATGGGTATCAAAATACGGAGAATTATATTTTGTGAAACCTGAAGGCAGAGAATTAGTTTTAAATGATAAAGTTTCAGCCAAATTTTTTCTGAATAACCAAGAAGACGCTTTAAATAAAGAATTAATGCTTCCACTTCTAAAAAAAGGACTCGCAAAAAAATTATTTATAGCAGGTGCTCAAGATAAATTAGTACCTCCGCTACTTTTAAATGAAGATGCCGCCAATGGTGGTTTTAATTTTGTAAGTGTAAACAACGCAAGTCACTTTGTATCTTTCGATCAACCTGAAATTGTTTCAGGTTTAATTGAAGATTTTTTTAATATTATTCATGGGAGAAAATGATGAAAAACGCTTTTAAAATTGTAGCTCTTGTCCTAACAATCATGTCAATGGTTCAAGCCTTTGCTTCGAACGGTAGTAAAGGTAAAGGAACTAATCCTGATATTAAAATTACGATTAGAGGCCATGGGCCAACAATATAATGGGTAATAAGACTTCTGGAATTATTGGCTCCTTCGTTATGTTAAGCTTCGGAGCCATTTCCTTTTATCGTTATTATATGACAGGACTTATCTTCTTTTTGCTGATGGTATTTAGAGATGTTCTTGCGGCATGGTTTCTCATTAGAAGAAAACCTAATGTCGGCGAAGACTCTCATAAAATTTTTGCGATGGTTTCTTACATTTCTAGTGCAATTCCTTTATTTTATTTTAAG
>Ga0209829_10003172_pt1 | contig 12090 bp, 6 predicted proteins | sample C_140205_EF_Meta_FD_187311 | JGI IMG/M metagenome (GOLD analysis project Ga0209829, IMG submission 187311) | Freshwater microbial communities from Lake Croche, Canada to study carbon cycling - C_140205_EF_MetaG (SPAdes) (version 2) | ecosystem: Environmental > Aquatic > Freshwater > Lake...
CAGGGCGTTTGCCTGTACTACTTGAATTCTGTCATTTCGTAAATCTAAATCAAACATGGCCTGTGCTGCAATGATGATTGCAGGATTGAGCTCAACAGCAGTCGTCTTTATCGTTTTGTTTAAATGATTGGTAAATTTCGTGAGAGCGGCAGACCCAAGTCCTAGCTGTAATGCATGAAAGCCCACTAAGGGCTCTAAAAAAAGTAACCAAGCCATCATTTGCTGCGCGTACTCTAATTCGATATGTAGAGGCTTTTTTAAATTCATTGCACCTTGGATCCATGGCGTACCTAAGTGTAAGTATCGAATATTGCCAACTTCAGAAAAAGTTACCGGTTCGTATGTAGGATTTTTCATCAACCAATCCAATATCTAGCATTACGGAACATCCTCATCCATGGGCTTAAGCCATTATCCGTGTCTTGCCAAGATGGCGGTGACCAGCTCATTTGAACTGTGCGAAACACACGTTCTGGGTGCGGCATTAAAGCAGTAAATCTACCATCTGGGGTTGTTATACCAGTAATACCATCTATTGATCCATTGGGATTCAGGGGATAGTGTAAAGTTGGCTGACCGTAGTGGTCAACAAAACGCATGGCAACTAACTGTTGATTTTTGAGTTGCTCAAGAGACCCTTGGATACCAAAGTTAACTTGTCCTTCACCGTGGGCTACGACAATTGGTAATTGACTTTTTTGCATTTCTTTAAAAAAGATCGATGGCGATTCCAAAATCTCCACTTGTACAAATCTGGACTCATATTGCTCAGATTGATTTCTAGTGAATTGTGGCCAATACTGAGCCCCGGGAATAATGGATGATAAATTACTCATCATTTGGCAGCCATTACACACTCCTAAAGCAAAAGTATCCTTACGCTGAAAGAACGCCTCAAAAGTATCTCTTAAACGCGGGTTCATCAAAATTGTTTTAGCCCAACCCTGTCCAGCTCCAAGCACGTCGCCATAACTAAACCCACCGCAAGCTACAAATCCTATAAATGATTGCATTGATACAGCACCACTAAGCAAGTCGGTCATATGCACATCTTGACACTCAAAGCCAGCCAATCCTAGAGCATATGCCATTTCCACATGGGAGTTAACGCCCTGCTCCCGAAGAATAGCTATCCGAGGTTTTAGTGCCTGATTCATCACAGGAAAAGTTGGGTTATCCAGAGGATTAAATAGCAGTATTGGGGAAAGGCCAGGATCTTTTACGTCTTGAACAGCCTGTTTCTCACTAGCAACGCAGTCGGGATTGTCGCGCAGGGCAGCAATTGCTAGACTATTTGTTTCCCATTGACATTGTAAAGAGACCCTTGGTGTTTGATAAATACATTTTGCATCTCGCCAAATTTCTATGCTATCAGTTGTATTTATCTTTCCAACAATATGGGTATGCGCACTTAAGTGATGATCTCTCAGAATCTTAAAAATAGCATCTCGGTCGGTTCTTCGTGTTTGAATAACGATACCTAACTCTTCATTAAAGAGTGCTTTCAAGGTATTTTCATGACGTCGTCCACTAATTTGGGATGCCCAATTTTTGGCATCCCCAAAATCCGATTCAGTCCCTTTTTCTAGAACAAGCAAGTCAATATTTAAGGAAATACCAACGTGCGAGCAAAAAGCCATTTCAGCAATAGTTGTTAGAAGTCCACCATCTGAGCGGTCGTGATAAGCGAGTATTTGATTGTTAGCTTTCAGTTTTTCAAGGGCTTGCGCTAAATGGATCAGTTGATGAGACTGAATATCCGGACAAATCGTATCGATTTGATCACTGATATGGGTGAGAACGCTCCCGCCCATCCGATTCTCGCCTTGTCCTAAATCAATCAACATGATTTCAGTATCTAGCTCAGCACTATTGAGTAAGGGAGTTAGTGTTTTACGAACATCCTTGACAGGGGCAAAGGCGGAAATAATTAATGACACAGGGGATGTAACGCTTCGATCGCTGCCATTTTCAGACCATTTGGTTTGCATGGATAGTGAATCTTTGCCCACCGGAATAGAAATACCTAACTCAGGACATAACTCCATGCCAATGGCGTACACCGCTTCAAATAACTTGGCATCCTCTCCAGGAGTGCCGCAGGATGCCATCCAGTTCGCAGAAAGTTTAATATGGGATACATCTGTAATATCAGCACTTAAAATATTTGTAATGGCTTCTCCAACCGTAATACGTGCAGCAGCCCCAGCATTAAAAATAGCAATAGGTGGTCTTTCTCCCATGGCCATGGCCTCTCCTCGGAATGAGGCAAAGTCAGCCATGGTCACAGCACAATCCGCAACAGGAACCTGCCAAGGTCCAACCATTTGATCACGATGCGTCAGACCTCCAACGCTACGATCACCAATCGTAATTAAGAAAGACTTACTAGCAACTGTCGGATGAGCAATCACTTGATGAATAGCTGTTGGCAGTTGCACGTCATCCCAACATGGCCTAGTGATCGGGCTGGCAATTTGCTGGACATCACGATGCATCATTGGAGGCTTACCGAGTAAGACCTCCATAGGGATATCAATAGGTAAAAGCATAGGGTCAGCGACCGGAAAATGACTATCTTGAAGAATCAATTGCCGAGCGGTAGTTGCTTTACCAACTACCGCAAAAGGACAACGCTCACGCGCACAAATACTTTCAAATAATGGCAGATCTTTTTCGTTGATGGCTATGGCGTATCGTTCTTGTGATTCGTTACACCAAATTTCTGCGGGGCTCATCCCTGATTCTTCAACAGGAATTTGCATTAACTCAAAAATAGCCCCAAGATCAGAACCATCAGCTAACTCTGGAAAAGCATTCGATAATCCCCCAGCGCCAACGTCATGAATCGCAACGATCGGATTTTTTTCACCAAAATGGATACAGGCATTAATGACCTCTTGGGCACGGCGTTCAATTTCCGGATTACCTCGTTGCACCGAGTTAAAGTCAAGATCTTTAGAGTTAGTACCAGTTGTCATTGAACTAGCAGCCCCACCGCCCATACCGATTTTCATTCCAGGCCCACCGAGCTGAATCAGTAAATCACCCTCTTGAATTGCGCGTTTGTGAGTATGGATAGCCTGAATACTACCGATACCCCCAGCAATCATTATGGGTTTATGGTAACCCCATCTCTTACCAAAAAGAGTCTGTTCAAATACCCGAAAAAAACCACCTAAGATGGGTCTACCAAACTCATTATTAAAGGCTGCACCGCCTAGTGGGCCATCAATCATAATCTTTAGCGGCTGAGCAATAAAGTCGGGCTTGCCATATGGATTCTTTTCCCAGGGTAAGACTTGATTAGGAATCTGCAGATTAGAAACTGTAAAACCAGTTAAACCAGCTTTTGGCTTGCCGCCAATACCCGTTGCTCCCTCATCACGGATTTCGCCACCAGCGCCAGTTGAAGCCCCTGGAAAAGGAGAAATAGCTGTTGGATGATTATGTGTTTCAACCTTCATCAAGGTATGAACTTGTTGGTCGGTTGCTTGGTATAACTTGGTCTTTGGATCTGCAAACCACGTTTGGGATATCCCCCCTGCCATGATTGCAGAGTTATCTGAGTAGGCAACAATCGTCCCCTCTGGATGAAGTTGGTGCGTATTACGAATCATGCCAAATAGCGTCTTATCCTGCGCTACACCATCAATTGTCCAGGTAGCATTGAAAATCTTATGACGGCAATGCTCACTATTGGCCTGCGCAAACATAATTAACTCTACATCCGATGGATTCCGACCAATTTGTATGAAGCTTTTTTCAAGATAATCAATTTCATCTATTGCTAGGGCTAAGCCTAATTCTTGATTAGCTTTTAATAAAGAAGCTTTGCCTTCTTCTAAAACTGGAATTGTTTTAAAACGTGGTGATGGCAGATCTTGATAAAGTGTTTTTACCTGTTCTAAATCCATCAGAACAGATTCTGTCATTTGGTCATGACTAAGCCTGTAAAGCAAATCGCGTTGCTGCTTATCTAGCTGCTTTTTGATCTGGAAAACAAATTCAATGCCTCTTTCAAGTCGTAAAATGGGTAGATTACATATTCTAGCGATATCCGTTGCTTTACTAGACCAGGGTGAGATCGTCCCAATTCTTGGCACAACATAAAATTGTTGGCTATTTTTACCTCGAGTTGACGCCATATTCTCCGAGCAACTCAAGAGCTCAATGACTTGTGAGTTTTGGGCAGGCGTCAGGGGCTTATCTGACCAAATAAAAAAGCTATATCGACAGCTTAGATCCTGAATGGGAATCTTATTATTTTTAAGAGAGTCTAAAAATTGAATATTTCGAAACGGGGAAAGAGCTAGGGCTCCACTGTAATGACTAAAGATTGGCATAAATGTATTATACGAAATGCCATCTAGTTCGTAATAAAATGCTTAGGAACGCTCCTCAGAGGGTAGGTTTTGGTTGATCAGTCGACCGGCTTTGATTTGTAAAATACGCCCACACTTTTTAGCCAAATCATGGTCATGTGTAACGATGACAATCGTTGTTTTAAGAACAGCGTTCAATTGAAATAATAAATCGATGATTAACTTACCATTATCAGAATCTAGACTACCTGTAGGCTCATCCACAAAAAGAACTTGGGGATCAATAACAAAAGCTCTCGCAAGAGCTACCCGTTGCTGCTCTCCACCAGATAAAGTCGCTGGATAATGTTTTGATCGATGGGTAAGACCGACTAAACCTAAGAGTTCTTCCGCTTTTTGTGTCCGGTGCGGAGTTAACTCACCGCTGATCTCCAGGGGAAGCAGGACATTTTCAAGGGCAGTCAGTTCTGGTATCAACAAAAACGATTGAAAAACAAAACCAACAGATTGTTTTCGTACTTGCGCTTTAGCATCTTCGGTCAGTTTAGCCAAATCATAACCCAGCAGATTGACTTGGCCTGTGTAAGCAGCATCCAAACCAGCTAAAATACTTAGTAAGGTAGTTTTTCCAGATCCGGAGCTACCCCAGATTGCTACCACTTCGGAATTTTCAATACCAAGATGCACATCTTTTAATATCTCAACAAGACCACTTTTAGTAACTACGGTTTTACTCAAATTGCTTGCTTGAATAATGTATTTTGATGGAGTTGTATTCATGAATAGAGTGCGTTAGGATATTTGCTGATGAAAAAATTCTTATTTAAATCGCTAAGCATCATACTAATCGGTTTTTTAACACTGAGTGTTTTTGCTAATGATAAAAAATCAAAAAAAATTCTCATCATGGGAGATAGCATTTCTGCTGGCTATGGCCTACGAAATGGCTTGGGATGGGTCGACTTAATGAGTTTGCGCTTAAAAAATCAAAATACTCAAATTATTAATGCCAGTATTAGTGGAGAAACAACCGCTGGAGGTCGTCAGCGGGTCAATCCCTTAATTCAGCAAATCACGCCAGATATATTAATCATTGAGTTAGGTGCCAATGATGGGCTCAGAGGTTTTCCGATTGAAATGACTAAAGGTAACTTGGATCATATGATTAAATCCGCTACAACCAAACAAATTAAAGTTTTATTACTTGGTATGAAAATACCAAGTAATTATGGAGCGGACTATACCAATCAATTACAAAAAATGTACGCGAACTTAGCAACAGAACATCAAATCGCTTTGGTACCTTTTCTTTTAGAGGGGATCGCCCTTCGAAGAGAGTTATTTCAAGAGGATGGCATACATCCCAATGAAACTGCACAGCCGATGATATTAGATCGGGTTATCCCAAAACTGAAGCTACTTCTTCAATAGGCTTATTTAAACGACCGTAAAATTTTTACACCAGCACGATCCCGAATATTTTCTAAGTAGGCATCTAGTTCGTTTTGGTAGTTCAAAAAGGCAATTTGTTTGAACTGTTCAATGGCAACTTTAGCATCTTTTTGACTATCTTGTCGAGTTCGGTTGATGCGGTAGATAGCGTATCCTGATCCAGGCAGTGCTGTTGCAACCACCTTTGGTAATTCATTTTCATTTGCTCCAAAGACCTTTTCATAAGGCTCACCCTTGAGATCGAGGGGTTTATTTCTCGAGACCCAAAACGATTTTGTAAACTCTTTTCCGGGTATTTTTTCCGCTGGGTTCTTATCAGAATCTCTAATTGAGCTTGACCATCTTTGACAGCTAACTCTTCTGCTTTTTGCCGCTTTACTATTTCAGTAATTTGGCTCTTCACTTTTTCGAAAGGCAAGGTACTAGCAGGCTCATGTTTGAGAACGTGCGCAGCCACCAAGACTCCAGTGCTAATTTGGATTGCTTCGGTATTTTTATTCGACTTTAATGACTCATCAGCAAAGATTGCTTTGAGTAATTTTGGATTATTGAGTGGATGATCTTTGCCTAATGAACTCAGACCAGAGATCGAGAGGCCAGCCACTTTTTGAATTTTTAGACCCAGGGCATCCGCTCCAGGTTTTAAGCTATCTGGCTGTTCATAAATCAAGTTCGCAAATTGATCAGCTTTTTTAGAAAAATCCGCATCCTCACCGGCTTTGTTTGTATTTGATAAAACCACGTACTCCACATCCACCAGTTCTGTTGACTGAAATTGAGCGGGGTTTGCCTGGTAATAATCGGTAAAGTCTTTCTCCGATAACTGCAGTTGTTTAGAATACGCATCCGCCAAAAAGAAGATTACTTGAACTTCTCTTTCTGTTGCAATCGAGGTGATTAGTTTTTGGGAGACCAAATCGGAACTAATCGTGCCAGTTGCACCACCAAGGGCGCTTTGCAGGTCCGAGCCCATCATTTCATATTTTTTGAGTTTTTCAAACTGAGCAACTGTTAAGCCATTATTCTGTAAGAATTGCCGATATTGTTCAGCATCAATACTTCCGTCAGGCTTCTTCAGTAAGGCAACCTCAGGAAATTTCAGAATTTCTTTAGCCAAAGTTGCATCTGGTATTTGAAGATTGAGGGACTTTAAATCAAAATTGAGAAGCTTTTGTTGGATTAATTGTCCAAGAATAGCATTTTTAAAGTTTGGGTTATCGAGCGATTGGCCAGTAATTCCAAGCTTTTGGCCTTGAGCCTTGATAGCGTTTTCAAGTTCAACTTGAGTGATTGATTCTTGGTGAACTTTGGCTATATCCGTTTTTGAATCCCCAGATTTTGTATAACTGTCAACGCCTAAAAAAACAAACGATGGGACGATGAGTATAAGAAGAATAATTTGTAAGATTTTTTGATTTTTACGGACTGTTTCAAACATACATTCTCTTTTCGTTTTCTGGATTCTTCTTTACTTTCTGAAATTTTAGCGTTTATTTCTAACCCGTATCGACTAGCTGGGCATTTATCTCAGGCGACTCATTAAACGCGCTAAAAGCTATTAGATACTGGTGGGTGCTGACGGGATCGAACCGCCGACATTCTGCGTGTAAGGCAGACGCTCTACCATCTGAGCTAAGCACCCTTGATGGAGCATGTAGCGCATAACTCATCCCTCAAGTAACGCGTAGTAGCTCATAAAGATCACTATTGTAACCGATTTTAAAACACCAAATCAATGCTTTAAAACTTCCGCTTTGGCGGTGCTTACCTGAGTTTCAACAGGAGTATCTTTTGCGATGGTCACAACCTCTTCAGGTAACGGTTTAGGAATAGTCTCCAGTGCCAGTTCGAGAACTTTATCAATCCAGCGAACTGGAATGATTTCAATAGCATTTTTGACAATGTCAGGAATTTCAGTGAGGTCTTTGACGTTATCTTCAGGAATCAGTACGGTTTTAATTCCCCCACGATGCGCCGCAAGCAGTTTTTCTTTTAAGCCTCCAATCGGTAAGACCTCACCCCGAAGGGTTATTTCACCAGTCATCGCCACGTCCGCTTTAACGGGTATGCCAGTTAAAATAGAGACGAGGGCAGTTGATATGGCGATACCCGCTGAAGGTCCATCCTTCGGGGTTGCACCCTCCGGAAAATGGATATGAATGTCCTTTTTTTCAAACTGTTCTTCACTAATGCCGAGAGCTTTAGATCTTGAGCGCACCACCGTTCGGGCTGCCTCTACAGACTCTTTCATCACATCACCAATTGAGCCGGTACGAATAATATTCGCCTTACCAGGCATTAAAGCTGCCTCGATCGTTAACAAATCACCACCGACCTCGGTCCAGGCTAGCCCAGTTACTTGTCCTATTTGATTTTGTTTGTTGGCCAGGCCAAAGTCAAAGCGTTTTACGGATAAAAACTTCTCTAAATTTTCGGCCTCTACGACGATTGGTGCAGCCTCACTTTTTAGAAGCAATAGCTTAACTACTTTTCGACAAATCTTACTAATTTCTCTTTCCAAAGAGCGCACACCAGCTTCGCGCGTGTAGTAACGAATAATATCCAAGATAGCAGATTCTTGGACATCTATTTCACCATTTTTCAAACCATTATTTTTAATTTGTTTTGGCAATAAATATTTCATCGCGATATGCGTTTTTTCGTCTTCGGTATAGCCTGCAAGACGAATGACTTCCATTCTGTCCAGCAATGGACCTGGGATGTTGAGCGAATTCGATGTGGCTACGAACATCACATCAGAAAGATCAAAGTCCACCTCAACATAATGATCTTGGAAAGTATGGTTTTGTTCAGGATCTAGAACTTCTAACATCGCACTTGCTGGATCGCCTCTAAAATCAGTACCCATCTTATCAATTTCATCGAGCAAGAATAAAGGATTACGAACCCCTGCTTTTGATAAGTTGGTGAGGATTTTTCCGGGCATAGAGCCAATATAGGTTCGGCGGTGTCCGCGAATTTCAGACTCATCACGAACGCCACCAAGAGCCATGCGCACGAACTTTCGATTGGTTGCCTTGGCAATAGACTGTCCTAAAGACGTTTTGCCAACACCAGGAGGCCCAACTAGGCAGAGTATAGGGGCCTTTACTTTATCAACGCGTTGCTGAACTGCAAGATATTCTAGGATTCTTTCCTTAACTTTATCTAAGCCATAGTGATCGTCATTGAGCACGATTTCAGCATGGTTGAGATCATTATTCACTTTACTTTTCTTTTTCCAAGGCAAGTTAATTAAGGTATCTAAGTAGTTTCTAACGACCGTAGCCTCGGCCGACATAGGCGACATCAACTTGAGTTTTTTCAACTCAGACTCAGCTTTTTTGAGTGCCTCCTTAGGCATTTTTGCTAATTTAATTTTTTTCTCTAGCTCATCTAGATCGGCACCTTCTTCGCCCTCTCCTAACTCCTTTTGAATCGCTTTTACTTGTTCATTCAGATAGTATTCACGTTGGCTTTTTTCCATTTGACGCTTGACACGCCCACGAATTCTTTTTTCAACTTGCAAAATATCAATTTCACTTTCTAGTTGCCCAAGCAAACTCTCTAGGCGCTTGATCACATCGGCCATTTCTAGAAGGTGTTGTTTTTGATCGAGTTTAATCGGTAGGTGCGCGCAAATTGTGTCAGCCAGGCGGGAGGCATCATCAATTCCGCTTAATGAAGCCAAAATTTCTTGCGGTATTTTTTTGTTTAATTTGACGTACTGGTCAAATTGAGCAACGATTGCCCTCTTTAGTGCCTCAGTTTCGGATTGATCCAGAGTATGGAGAGACTGGGGAGTCGCTTCGCAATTAAAGTACCCTAAAGAATCTTCAATTTGGCTTATTTCTGCGCGCTGGGTTCCTTCGACAAGAACTTTTACAGTACCATCGGGGAGTTTTAGCATTTGTAAAATATTAGCGATACATCCAACTGCATACAAATCAAGGGCCGTAGGCTCATCTTTCGAAGCTGTTTTTTGAGCAACTAGAAGAATACTTTTTCCGGTTTCCATAGCGGCTTCGAGGGCTTTAATAGATTTTGGTCGACCGACAAATAAAGGCATAACCATATGCGGAAAGACCACTACATCTCGAAGTGGTAGTAGTGGCAATTGAATCGGTTCTGTGGGTAGTAGCAAATTGCCAGGCATTTTAAATTCTCCAAAAAGTCGGAAATAAACAAAAACATCGATTCTATTATCAAATATAGCTGTTTTGATGGATTACAAGTCTAGAATACACTTTTTTATCAATTATCTACCAAAGGATAACAAATTCACCAATTCAAGGTGAAAATTGAGTAGAAATCAGGGGAATTGTAAATTGACGATCGATGATTATGCTGCGGAGCTAGTGGGGCGATAGAGTAGCTTGGGTTTACCACCCTCAATAGTGGCCTCATCAATAATCACTTTTTCGACATCCTTTTGAGATGGTAAGTCATACATGATGTCTAATAAAATAGATTCTAAGATAGACCTTAAACCCCGTGCACCCGTGTTACGAATCAAGGCTTTTTTAGCAATGGCCTTGAGGGCCTCTTCCCGAAACTCGAGTTCCACATTTTCTAATTCAAACAAGGCCTGATATTGTTTGACTAAGGCATTTTTAGGCTCTGTCAAAATCTGAATGAGGGCACTTTCATCTAATTGGGTCAGCGTGGCTGCTACAGGCAAACGGCCAATTAACTCGGGTATTAGTCCAAATTTAATTAAATCTTCTGGCTCTACCTGTTTAATCACTTCCCCAAAATTTCGGGCATCTTTACTTTGCACAGTCGCATTAAAGCCAATACCGGATTTGGTCGAGCGCTGATTAATGATTTTTTCTAAGCCATCAAAAGCGCCACCACAAATAAATAAAATATTGGTGGTGTCGATTTGCAAAAACTCTTGATTAGGATGTTTACGACCCCCTTGAGGAGGTATCGAGGCCATCGTGCCTTCTACTAATTTGAGTAATGCTTGTTGGACACCCTCTCCGGAGACGTCCCGAGTAATCGATGGATTTTCGGATTTTCGTGAAATTTTATCGATTTCGTCAATATAAACAATGCCCTTTTGGGCTTTTTCAATATCATAATTACAGGTTTGTAATAGCTTTTGAATAATATTCTCGACATCTTCACCAACATATCCTGCTTCAGTTAAGGTGGTTGCGTCTGCCATCACAAAAGGCACATCTAGCAACCTTGCTAAGGTTTGAGCAAGTAAGGTCTTGCCTGATCCAGTGGGTCCAATTAGCAAAATATTACTTTTAGCTAACTCCACGCCATTAAACTGCGCAACTTTACGGACACTGGCCGCCGGGCCATCTTTGGATTCTTTTGGTTGATGGGGGCTTTTCGGAATTGCTTGAATGTTATTTAACCGCTTGTAGTGATTGTAAACAGCGACAGCTAAACTTTTTTTAGCATGGTCTTGTCCAATGACATACTGATCAAGGGTTTGCCTGATCTCCTGTGGGGTGGGTAAAGATTCTTGTGCGAGCAATCCACCTTTACTTTTGCCATCACTACCCCCCTCGGCAATCACCTCGTTGCAAAGAGAGACACATTCATCACAAATAAAAACTGCTGGGCCTGCAATCATTCGAATTACTTCATCATGGGTTTTACCGCAAAACGAACAAATTAAATTTTTAGTACCTTCAGTTTTTTTTGTCATACTTTTTAATTATCTCGATGCAATTACTTGATCAACTAAACCATATTCTTTAGCCTGCTCAGCTGACATAAAATAGTCCCTATCGGTATCCTTAGCAATCGCTTCAACAGGCTGACCTGTTCGTTCCGAGAGAATCGCATTGAGACGCTCGCGTAAGTAAAGGATTTCTTTTGCTTGTATTTCAATATCAGACGCTTGCCCTCTAGCACCGCCTAAGGGCTGATGAATCATCACCCGAGAGTTGGGTAGCGCAAAACGCTTCTCTTTAGTCCCAGCCGCCAATAAAAAGGCCCCCATACTAGCTGCAAGCCCCATACATAATGTACTGACATCCGGTTTAATAAAATTCATCGTATCAAAAATAGCTAAGCCGGCTGAAACGGACCCACCTGGAGAGTTGATATACAAAGAAATATCTTTATCAGGATTTTCACTCTCTAAAAACAACATTTGTGCAATCACTAAATTTGCCGTTTGGTCGTTTACCTCTCCCACCATAAATATGACTCGCTCTCGCAACAACCGCGAATAAATATCATAAGCCCGCTCTCCCCGACCAGAGGTTTCAATCACCATAGGCACCAAACCTAGCCCTTCAGGTTGAAAATTGAACTCTTGATCAAATACTTGATTCATTTGCAC
>Ga0209829_10003174_pt1 | contig 12087 bp, 7 predicted proteins | sample C_140205_EF_Meta_FD_187311 | JGI IMG/M metagenome (GOLD analysis project Ga0209829, IMG submission 187311) | Freshwater microbial communities from Lake Croche, Canada to study carbon cycling - C_140205_EF_MetaG (SPAdes) (version 2) | ecosystem: Environmental > Aquatic > Freshwater > Lake...
TCGACAAGATGAAATCTTGTCGCCACAAGAGAGGTGGCAGCAAGTTTCCCCATGTGGGTGCGAGTTTTCAACTTGCACATCCCTTCGACAAGATGGAATCTTGTCGCCACAAAGAGACACGATGAAATCTTGTCACCACAGGGAGGGAGGGCTTTGAATTGTGGGTGCAAGTTTTCCCATGTGGGTGCAAGTTTTCCCATGTGGGTGCAAGTTTTCCCATGTGGGTGCGAGTTTTCAACTTGCACATCCCTTCGACACGAGAAACTTGTGTGGCCACGAAGAGACACGATGGAAGAGAACGCATTGGGCTGAAAGTCTCTGTGTGACAGACGGGTCCTGCGCACATCAAGTGCCACACGGAGCGGAATCAGCGAGCGGTCAGGGGCGGCACAAACGACCGCTCCGTCGCCTCCCACACGGTGCAACTCGGGCTGTAGCCAAGTTCCCGCCGCGCCGCGCCGATGTCGAAATAGTGGTCGGTCGACATCTCCTCCGTCAGAAATCGCGTCAGCGGCGGATCCGATGCGAGGCCGCACGTCCACCATGCCGCCTCGGCCATCGTCGCCAGCAGGTTGGCGGCCACCGCGGGAATCCGCCGTCGCACCGGCGGAACGTTGTGGAGGGCCAGCACCCTGCCAATCCATTCCCAGAGCAAGACCGGTGTGCCCTGGCTGATAAAGAACGGCCTCCCGCCGACGGCCGGATCATCATTGAGCGCGGCGGCCGCCAGGAGATGAGCCTCCACGCAGTCGTCGATGAAGGTGAGATCGACGAGGTTCGTGCCGTCTCCCACCTGCACCAGCTTGCCAGCACGGGCCCGCTTCAGGATCGTCGGCACGAGATTGGTGTCGCCGGGGCCAAAAATGAGGTGCGGCCGCAGCGCGATCGTGCGCAGCGCAGGGCCGTGGGCCTCAAGCACCGCCCTTTCCGCGGCCGCTTTCGTCTGCGGATAGAACGCCTTGTAGCGAGCCGGATAGGGCTGCGACTCAGTCGTACCCCGCATGTCGTGGCCCGCGGCGACCACGCTCGGAGAACTGGTGAAAACCAGTGTTGCCACGCCCGCCGCCCGGCAGGCCGCGATCACGTTGTGCGTCGCGACGACGTTGCCTCGCACGAACGCCTCGCGCGGCCCCCACATCTTCACATGCGCCGCCGTGTGAAAAACGCACTCGACCCCGGCGAAGACCGCGGCCAGGCCGGCCGACGCCTCCGGCAGGGCAAGATCATGGATCACGGTGCGGATGCCCTCCGCTCTCAAGCCTGCGTGGGGCCTGCGGCCGAGGGCTGTCACGTCGTGGCCGAGAGCCCGCAGTCGCCGGCACAGCGCACTGCCAACAAAACCGCCCCCGCCAGTCACGAGTGTTTTCATGCTGGCCCCGCAGCGGACGTCTCCGGCACGTCGATCTCGATGGCTCCCTGCATGGCTGCCCACGCCGCGAGCCGGTCGCGGAAGATCTTGGCGTTGTGGCGGGCATCGACAGGGAACGAGTGGTGAAAATAAAACCGCCGGATCGGCGCCGTGACCGGATCACTGGCGCCGATCGCCCGCAGTTCGACGGCGAGCCTGCGCCGGGCATCCACCCCGAGCCGTCGCAGCCGCGGCTCAACAACCAGCGCCGGCATCCCATCGACGCCGATCAAGGCCGAGCGGCTCACCTGTGAATGACGGTTGAAGACGTTTTCCACGGGCACACTGTAAAACACTTGATCCGGCGTGGCCACGATGTGCGCCCGCCGACCGCAGAAGTAGAGCTGGCCGGCGGCGTCGAGATAGCCCATGTCGCCCATGCGGTGCCACACGCGATCCCCCTCGCGCACCTTGCTGGCCGCGGTCGCCTCGGGTCGACGCAGATACTCGCGGCTCACGGTGCCGCCGCTGACGACGATTTCGCCGATCACCCGCTCTGGGCAGTCAACGAGCGGCTCTGCCTGCGGCGCGGCCACGCAATGGACAACACGGAGCGACACCCCATCGATGGCACGGCCAACCGGGGTGCCCTGTTCACCGGACACTGCGAGGGTGGGCGGATGCCGCCTCAGTTCCGCGGCGGGCGCGATCGTTACCGGCAGGGCCTCCGTGGCACCGTAGGGCGTAAAAATCTCGGCCTGCGGACAGGCGGCCGAGACCAGATCAAGCGTCGCCTGCGACACCGGCGCACCTGCCATGAACACCCGTCGCAGCTGCGGCAGCGACGTGCCTGTCTGCCTGCAGTATGCGGCCAGCTTCGACCAGAGCGTCGGCGACCCAAACGATGTCTGGTTGCCGAGGTCCCGCATCACGCGGACGATCTGCTTGGGCACAAGCGCGAGCGGGCGGCTCGGATTGATCGGCGGGAAGATGCTCCCCACCCCCAGGGCGGCGGTGAAGAGGCTGAAGACGGGCAGCAGCGGCAGATCCTGCTCCCCGCCGCGGAACCCGAACTGTCCGCGAAACACCGCCAACTGCTCTGTGACCATGCGGTTGGTGAAGATCACGCCCTTCGGCCGGCCCGTGGCCCCCGATGTGAAGGCAATCAGCGCCGGGTCGTCGGCCTGCCGCAGAATCGGCACCGGCGGATCCGCCGCAGGCCGCAGCAGGTCGCGCAGCCGCGTTGCACCCAACCATGGAAACCGGCCGGCAACGACACACAACCGCATCGCGCGGAAGAGCTCTTTGGCTTTCAGACGGAGCAGATGCGCCTTGGGCACGCCGATGAATCCGCTGGGCTGTGCCTCCCGCATGCAGGCCACCACGGCATCCACCCCCATGCCTGGGTCGATGAATACGGGCACGGCACCGCGGCCCATGACGGCATAGCTCAGCGCGAGGAAGTCGGCTCCCGGGGTCACGAGCATGATCACGCGGTCGGCCGCCAGCAGGCCGGCCGACGCGAGGCCGTGCTCGTAGGCGTTGATGCGGGCGGCGAGCGCCGCGAAATCGATCGCGTCGTAGCGAGGGCTTCCCCGCCAGCGGGGAAACGAGACCTTCGTCACCGCCGGCACCCACGGCGCTGCCGCAGCCGCCGCCTTGAGTGCCGCATACAATCCACCCGCCGGCGGGCTCCCTTCCGCCGCTGCGTCGCAGCGGACGGTGTCGGCGGCCGGCTCACCGTCGGAGCTCAAGAGCACTGGTCGGAGGAAATCGTGGACTGCCTGGATCGCCTGTTCGGGTGCGTCCTCCAACACGAGGTGCGAGGCGGCCGTGATCCGCACCACGTCGGCTGCGGGAAAGCGGGCGGCGACATGGCGGAGAATCTCCGGGTGAAAGCAAGGATCCTTCATGCCCCAGAGGATTTTCACGGGCGTGTGTGCCAGTGCCGGCAGTCGGGCCACCATGTCATCCATCAGGGCGGCCGTGGGATGACTCCGGGAGAACGGGATGTCGCGAACGAATCCCCAGATGGCCCGGCGGCTGCCACGGGTGCGGTAGGGGCGGTGGTAGCCCTGAATGATTTCCTTCGGCAGGGCATGAACCACGCCGAACGATGTCAGCAGCTTCACAAACTGCATCGTATGCTGCGTGAGCAGCCTGCCGATCACCGGCGCCGCCGCCCGTCGGATCATCCCGGGGAGCAGGGCCATCTCCGCGAGGGTGGTGTTGAAGTAGACCAGCCGCTCGATGTCGGCGGGACGGCGCACCGCCAGGCCCGTGCCGATCGGGCCGCCCCAGTCGTGCATCACCAGCGAAAACCGGTCGATGCCCAGCTGCTCGAGGAGTTCCTGGATATGGTCGATGCGGTCGGCCGCCCGAAAAAAAACGTCTGTGGGCTGGTCGGAGAGACCGCAGCCCACGTGATCGGGCACGATCACCCGAAAGTCGCCCCGCAGTTCGGTGATCAGATTCCGAAAAAGAAAACCCCACGTCGGATTGCCGTGCAGGCAGACGACGACGGGGCCGCTCCCCTCATCGACATAGTGCATGCGGTGGCCCAAGTCGTGCTGGCGGTGGCCCAAGTCCTGCCCGCTGTGGCCCAAGTCGTGCCCGCTGTGGCATAGCCGCGCACCGTTTCCGCCACCGATCCCCCGTCCGACCGTGACGAAGCGGGACTGAAACGGATAGAGGGCCCCATACGGGAAGGTCGGCGGCACCTGCTCACGGTCCGGAGGCGGGTGGTCGATGGGAGTGGCTCCGATGATGGGGCGTTCGTGCGTCGGTCGCCGGCCGGGCTGGCGGCTACCACTCAAACCCGAGGAACCGCGTATTGAGTCCACTGCCAAACGCGGTGAGCAGTACTTTCTGTCCAGGCTGGATGGCCTTCTCCTCCGCACCGATCGCCAGGGCCGCCGGCAGTGCGGCCGAGACCATGTTGCCGTAGCGTTTGTAGATCGCAAAATCCTTGTCGAAGTCCAGGCCCATCGCCCGGTAAAAGGCATCATTCACCTGGCGGCCAACCTGGTGGCAGAAAACGTGGTCGACGTGGTCCTTCGACCAGCCGAGCGACGCGGTGACGTCGGGGAAGGCGCGGCCGCCGAGCTTCGCGGCCGCGATCATCAACTGGGCCGCATCGGAGGTCATGATCGGCGCGATCTCCTCCCCCTGTCCAACGCTGAAATCACCGTTGCCGATGCAGAGTTGGTGGTGCTGCGATGCCGACCGGGCCACGCCCCCCACGAAGCGATGCCCACTGGTGGCGATGCTGTCGTGGCAGAGCACGGCCGCCACAGCACCGCAGCCGAGCGTCAGCGTGGGCAGCATCTGCAGCAGCTTGTCGCGGGTGATGCTGAGGTCGCCCAGCAATTGGTCGCACGTGGTATGCACCACTTTGGAGATATTCTCGCCGGAGCAAATGATGCCCGCCTGCACGGTGCCCGCCTCGATGAGATGGGCGAGCATGATCATGCCGTCGCTGAATCCGATGCAGGCGTTGGTGATGTCGAGCACCAGCGACTCCTCGGGAATGCCGAGGTTGTGGTGCACGAGGCAGGCGGTGGCCGGCTCGAAGAAATCCCGCGACACGGAACAGTTGATCAGGGCGCCGATCTGATCGACACGGAGTCCTGAGCCTTCGAGGGCCGCGCGGGCGGCGACGGTGGCCACGGAGCTGGGCGTCACATCCGTGGCCCACATGCCGCGGGTACTCACGCCACTGACGCGTTCCAGCGTGCCCACCGGAATCTTCAGCCGCTTATACACCGGCGCGATCCGCTCTTCGATCTCCGCCGAAGAGAGCATCGTGGTAGGGAAGTTCAGGCCGAACGACTCAACGCAGACATGCTCGAACCGAAACGCGATCATCAAGTGCTCCTTCACGGTGCCGGACGTCCATCAATGCGTGGCTGCCTGACGCCACGGGACATCGGCCGGGCACGCCGTGCGGCGGGCCTTGGCAGAACTTTTGGCACTCCGAGGATAGTCGATTTCGCGGCCGTTCAGGAGGCCGTGACGGTTTGCACGGCCAACGGCACTTTCTCGGCCGTTGACGGCACCATGGTGATCTGCGGCGGGATTGCGGGCGGCGGCACCTTCGGGGGGGGCACGCCGTGCGGATGGCCCCGCTATGGGTTGGCGGCCGCGACCGCCAACAGCTCGACGATCGCCGCCATAAAGGCGGGCAAATCAGCCGGTTTGCGGCTCGAGACAAAGTGGCGGTCGACCACCACCGGCATGTCCTCCCAGAGGGCGCCGGCGTTCACGAGGTCGTCCTGAATGCCAGGGCTGCCGGTCACCCGCACGCCTCGATACACGCCCGCTGAAATGGGGATCCAGCCGCCATGGCAGATTGCCGCTACCAGCCTGCCGGATGCTGCCAATTCCCGCACAAGATTCAGCAGGGAAGCGTTCCGACGCAGGTGGTCGGGCATCCAGCCGCCCGGAATGACGATGCCGTGAAAATCGCTGGCCTTCATGTCGCCGATCGCGGCATCGCTCATGCAGGGATACCCATGCTTGCCGGCATACGTGCGGCCCTCCGCCGATCCAGCCACGGTGACATGGGCCCCGGCCTCCTCCAACCTGAGCTTCGGGTACCAGAGCTCCAAGTCCTCGTACGCGTCGCCGACGAGCGTGAGAATGCGGACGCCCTCGAGCGGCCGTGTGGCATACCGAGCGTTTGTCATGATGGAATCTCCCGTAGAAGGCTCACAGGCTGTGGAAAGCCGTGGACTGCCATGAAAGGCCATGCGTGTCGGAACGGGGCAGGGAATCCACATTCTGCCTGTCTGTTTCGCCCCAATGATACGGCCACAACCGGATCGGGCGAGCGGCCCACCGAAAACCCCCCCACCGGGTTGTTGCCGCCATTTCCCCTCGCTGGCGAGCGGCCCCGAAAAAAGAGCCGTTTTCAAGGGTGTTTTGCACGGCCTCGGAAAGCCGCTTGACTCCCGAAACGCCCGCGTTACATTCACGCCCCGGCCCACAGGAAGTGGTCATTGGGGCATCGGCCACTATATCTTGCGATACCATGCAGAAGGACCTGCTTTCTCGACATCGCCGCTTTCGCCCTTTCGCCCCACAGGGCTGACGATTCAGAAAAGCACCGCCATTGGCCGATACGGATTGGCTTAGCATCTATACGGAAGTATACTTCACGCACGTCTCTCTTTCCCGTCAGGAGCATCCCATCCCATGACAGTTTCCAACGGCCCAGCCACGCTTGCCGGCTCAATTCCCTCGGCGGGACAGCTTCACTCCAGCGAGTCGTCTTCGAGCCGCGCCCAGGCGGGCGGCGAGCGAGCGGGCCACACGCCCCTTGAAGTCCATCCCACGTTCTGCCCGGTCGATGTCGAGAGCCCGTTTGATACCACGGAATGGGAGCTCCGCACGGCCGCCATCAAGGGAGAGGATGGCAAGGTGCTCTTCGAGCAACAGGCGTGCGAGATTCCCGCCGCCTGGAGCCAGCTGGCAACCAACGTCGTGGTGAGCAAATATTTCTACGGCGAAACCCAAACGCCCGAGCGTGAGCACTCCGTCAAGCAGCTGGTGCACCGCGTGGCCCGAACGATCGCCGACTGGGGCATCGCCGACGGTTATTTCAAGTCGAAGCAGGACGGCGAGAACTTCTACCGCGATCTCTCCTGGCTGTGCGTCCACCAGCACGGCGCCTTCAATTCACCAGTCTGGTTCAACGTCGGCTTGTTCCATCAATACGGCGTCAAGGGCGCACCGTGCAACTGGCGGTGGGACGAGGCGAAGCGGGATGTCGTGCAGCCGTCGAATCCCTATGAGTATCCCCAGGGGAGCGCCTGCTTCATTCAGAGCGTGAAGGACAACATGGAAGACATCATGGAGCTCGCCCGCAGCGAGGCCATGCTCTTCAAGTTTGGATCCGGCACCGGCACCGATCTCTCCACCCTCCGCAGCCAGCGGGAGAAGCTGGCGGGCGGCGGCAAGCCTTCAGGCCCGCTCTCTTTCATGCGGGTCTATGACCAGGTCGCCGCGGTGGTGAAGAGCGGCGGCAAGACCCGCCGTGCCGCCAAGATGCAGTCGCTCAAGGTGACGCATCCCGACATCATGGAATTCATCGAGTGCAAGGCGAAGGAGGAGAACAAGGCCCGCGTGCTGATCGAGAAGGGCGGCTACGACTCCAACTTCAACGGCGAGGCGTACAGTTCGATCCTGTTCCAGAATGCGAATCTTTCGGTACGGCTCACCGACGACTTCATGGAGGCGGCCGGCCGCGACGACACCTGGACAACCCGCTGGGTGACCGATCCGTCGAAGGCGGGCCCCAGCTACAAGGCCCGCGACGTCATGACGCGGATGGCCGAGTGTGCCTGGCAGTGCGGTGATCCCGGCGTGCAGTACGACACCACGATCAACCGTTGGCACACCTGCCCGACTTCCGGCCGGATCAACGCCAGCAACCCCTGCTCCGAATACATGTTCCTGGACGATACCGCCTGCAACCTGGCGAGCATCAACCTGATGAAATTCCGCAAGCCCGACGGCGTGTTCGACGTCGAGCGGTTCACCGCGGCCTGCCGGCTCTTTTTCATCGCCCAGGAGATCCTCGTCGACCACGCCAGCTATCCCACGCCGCGGATTGGCCGCAACAGCCATGCGTTCCGGCCGCTGGGGCTGGGCTACTCAAACCTCGGCAGCGTGCTCATGGCCGACGGCCTCGCCTACGACAGCGATGCCGGCCGTGGCCTCTGCGGTGCGATCACGGCACTCCTCCACGGGACGGCCAACCGCACCAGTGCGGAACTGGCCGCGGCGGTCGGGCCCTTTGAGGGCTTTGCAGCCAACCGCGAACCGATGCTCAACGTGATGCAGATGCACCGCTCCGCCGTCGACAAGATCGACGCTTCCTGCCCAAGCTACCTGCGCGACGCGGCTCGGAAGATCTGGGACGAGGTGCTGGAGAGCGGCCGGAGTTGCGGCTACCGCAATGCCCAGGCCACCGTGCTGGCGCCCACCGGCACGATCTCGTTTCTGATGGACTGCGACACGACCGGCATTGAGCCAGACATCGCGCTGGTGAAATACAAGCAACTGGCCGGCGGTGGCATGCTCAAGATCGTGAACCAGACGGTGCCACTGGCCCTCCGCACCCTCGGCTACGACGAGCCGGCGGTGGAGGCCATCCTGGCTTTCGTCGACAAGAACGACACGATCGAAGGGGCACCGGGGCTCAAGGATCTTCACCTGTCGGTGTTTGACTGTGCGTTTAAGGCACGGCTGGGCGTGCGATCGATTCGCTGGGAAGCACACGTGCAGATGATGGCGGCGGCGCAGCCATTCATCTCCGGGGCTATCTCCAAGACGGTCAACATGCCCCGCGAGACGACTCCGGCCGACATTGCCGGCGCCTACATGGAAGGCTGGCGGATGGGGCTGAAGGCCCTGGCGATCTATCGCGATGGGTCGAAGGAAAGCCAGCCGCTCAACACGAGCAGCGAGGCCGACAAGACCGCCGACAAGACCGCCGGTAAGGTCACGGCCTCTCCTCGTCGCGAACGTCTGCCCGACACCCGACGGAGCGTTACCCACAAATTCAACGTGGGCGGCCATGAGGGCTACATCACGGTCGGCCTGTACGACGACGGCCGTCCGGGCGAGCTCTTCATCACGATGGCAAAAGAGGGGAGCACGATCGGCGGCCTGATGGACGCCTTTGGCACCGCGGTGTCGATGAGTCTGCAGTACGGCGTGCCTCTGGAGGTGTATGTGAAGAAGTTTTCACACACCCGCTTCGAGCCGTGGGGCTACACCAAGAACCCCGACATTCCAGTGGCCAAGAGCTTGGTCGATTATCTCTTCCGTTGGATGGGTGCGGAATTCATCCCCGGCTATCGCGAGGCCAACCGGCCCGGGGGCACCCATTCCCCAGCCCATGTCGGCGGTGGCGAGGAGACCGCCTCTGGCGAAGACGCGGAAACAGAGCGCAAGCCCGCCGCCATGACGGCGCGCGGGCTGGACGATGGCCAAGGAAAGGCCCGGGCCAACGGCGAGACGACCGCCAGCCGGGGGAAGCACCCGTCCGGAACCAATGGTCATGCTGGTCCTGCTGGTCCTGCTGGTCATGCCACTGCCACGAAGGCCGTGGCAGCCGATAAAAATGCGGCGATGCTGGAGCGTGCCGGACTCAAAATGGCCGTGGATCCCACAGCCAGTCCGGCCGACAGGCAGAGCCAATTTGCAAAATTCCAGATCGATGCCCCCGCGTGCGACAACTGCGGGTCGATCACGGTGCGCAACGGCAACTGTTATCTCTGCCACAACTGCGGCAACAGCATGGGGTGTTCGTGAGTTTTTCCTGGGTCTCCCAGTCGGGGCGATGAGAGCGGATGGATGGCGGTGCCAGGAATCTTCTGGAGGACAGAGGGTCGTCCGGACGAAGTTATGGGCACTGACATTCGACCTGTTACCGCGTACCGTCGGAGGTGCCAAACCAAAAGCGTTGGTCCGGATCCTTGAAAAGCTGTGCTTCCGCCCACTCGTGGGATTGGCAGCGTAGCCCGATCCGCACCAGTTTCGCATTTTTCTACCCCGCTCGCAGGCGGACAACAGGCTCGATACACCGGAAGGCCGTGGCAGACACTCTCTGCTGCGGCCTTCCGCTTTTGGTCATGCGGCGATTTGCCGCCGCCGCCGCCGGGAATTACGATGGTGGGCACCAGCGGGCCGCATAGCGATGGTGACCCAGCCTTTTTCTCCTGCGTGTTGTGAGGTGACTCGTGCGACGCTCGATCCATGCCATGATCGTGTCCCTCCTCTGCCTGACCCTCTTTGTCGACACCGCCAAGGCGTGCTGGCATCGGCGGCACCGAGGCCGCTCCCACGCCACATGCAGGCCCGTGACCTGCCCGCCGTCCTGTTCCCAGCCGGTCTGGCGGGACCTGCCCCCTGGCTGGGATGGGTCGATGGCGGATCTGGTCATCTCCGACCGGCCGCTGTACGAAGTGCATGAAAGCACCGGCCATGCAGGCATCCCGGTGGAATGCTGCGTGCCGTGCGACGGTTCGGCCCACGCGTCCGTCGATTTCGCCACGCAAGTCTTCGAGCACCCCGCTGTCGAACACGCCGCTGTTCCCAAGACGATGGCTGGGGAATCGGTGGTTGTGCACGGCCCGACGGTGGTGATCGACACGATCCCGAAGCCTGCCGTTCCGCCTGCCGCACCGCCTGCCGCACCGCCGATGCCTCTGCTCTTCCAGCAGCCTGCGGCTGGCTTGACAGCCAAGGCCGCTGAACCAAACACCTCGGCTGCCGCGGAGGATCCACTCCCCACTCTGAAGCCCGCGCCTGCGGTGCCCCCTGCGATCACTCCCGCCTCGGGCGAGAAGCCCATGGCCGCGGCGGCGATCGATGACGCAGCCGCGACGACCGAGACAAGCGAGACAAGCGAGAGCGACGACGCGACGAATCAACCGACGACGCCGGCCGCGGCCCCAGCAGCCGCGACGCCGATGCCTCCAGCACAGCCTGCTCCCGCAGAAGATCTGGTTGGCGGCCCGGCCATGCCGGCCCCCGTGGCCGAGCCACCGGCGGAAAACCTGTTCGACGAACTCGACGATGACGAGGAAGAAACGCCCTCCCAGCGGCCGGCCGGCAAGAAGTCGCCGGAGCCTTCAAAAGAGCCCGCCGATGAAGAAGCCGACGCATTCTCCGACGACGCGGCCCCCTCCGAGAAACCCGCCGGCACAGCTGAGCCGGATGGAGCAGCAGCGGCCAAAGAGCCGGAGATGACCGAGGACGCCGACGAAGAAGCTGATGGTGACGCGGCCGAAAAACCCGCCGAGGAGTCGGATCCAGCGCCTGCAAAGGCCGCCCCACCGGCTGAGGACGCTCCGCAGGAGAAGCAGGCCGAGGCAGATCCTGCGGCAGCGGCATTCATGGTGCCAGACGAGCCGATGCGTTGCTTTCGCGATGCGACCGGAGACCACCAGATCATGGGCTGGCTCGTGGAACTGCACACCGACTCTGTGCGAATTCTCAAAGCAAACGGCCGATACGCGATGGTACGGATGGATCTGCTCTCCGCCGCGGACCAGGCCTACGCCTCAGAGGTCGGCACCTCGCTCGCAGCAAAGCGACAGGGTGCCCCTCTCGCCACGCACGACACGGCCGGGCTCTAAGCTTCGGCTTTTGCAGTGTAGACAGCCATTGCGCCAGCAATGAGCTGCGTCCCAAGCCTTTTGTGGGTGCACGTTTTCCCATGTGGGTGCAAGTTTTCCCATGTGGGTGCAAGTTTTCAACTTGCACATACCTTCGACACGATGAAATCGTGTCACCACAAAGAAGAGTGGAGAGGGGGAATGTGACCCGTGGCAGCAAGTTTTCAACTTGCTGATTCGACAAGAGACAAGATGAAATCTTGTCGCCACAAGAGATACAGGCATCTGATCTTCAACTGGTTCCGAACCAGTATTTTTGAATTGTGGGTGCACGTTTTCCCATGTGGCAGCAAGTTTTCAACTTGCTGATTCGACAAGAGACACGATGAAATCGTGTCACCGATGGGGTACCCTACCCGAGCCGAAAATATCCCGCTGATTCTGCTGAGGAGGCTTTTTCAGAGGGCCGTTTCAGCCAATGGGAAAAAGTGCACCACAACTGCAAAAGCCGAGGTAGCTGTCCGTGGAAAAAGTCATCCCTGACCTAGCGGTCATGCCGAACCTGAAAACAGTTCCACTTTGAAAACCTCTGGTTTTCTCTAGTGCTAC
>Ga0209829_10003176_pt1 | contig 12079 bp, 12 predicted proteins | sample C_140205_EF_Meta_FD_187311 | JGI IMG/M metagenome (GOLD analysis project Ga0209829, IMG submission 187311) | Freshwater microbial communities from Lake Croche, Canada to study carbon cycling - C_140205_EF_MetaG (SPAdes) (version 2) | ecosystem: Environmental > Aquatic > Freshwater > Lake...
GCAGAGATTGCACCAGCAAAGGTTCACATCGTTGCAACTGGCCGGGAAGATGAACCCTTTAATGTGGCAGAACAACTTGGTGGGCAGTTAGAAGCGCTCGGACTATCGGTATTGCTCGATGATCGCCGCGATTCAAGCGCGGGAGTGAAATTTAAAGATGCCGAACTGATTGGAATCCCGGTAATCGTCGTTGTTGGTAAAGCACTCGCTGAAGGAAAAGTTGAAGTACGCGTGCGCAAAGGTGGCGAAAAGCAAGAAGTTTTGGTGGCCGATGCGCCAGCGCTTGTGAAATCACTTCTCTAGTTCTGCAATGTTCTACCAATTAACTCTGCCCGCACTTGCATTTATGGTGTTGGCTGCATTCCTTGCTGGTCTACTCGATGCAATCGCAGGTGGCGGGGGATTGATTCAATTACCTGCACTCTTAATTGGGCTGCCGAAAGCAGAGATCACTCACATTTTTGGAACCAATAAATTAGCTGCAGTCCTTGGCACCAGCGTTTCGGCAAATGTTTATCGCAAGCAGGTGAAGTTCAATCCCAGCGTAATTTTTGCCATGGGGCTGCCAGCTTTCATTTTCTCCATGCTCGGCGCACTCCTTGCATCGCAATTACCGACAGAGCTGATGCGACCAGGTGTTGCTGTGGCACTTGCCCTGGTTGCGCTCTATACCTGGCGCAAACCCACACTCGGTCACTCCGAAACACTCCGTTTTAATCAGAAGCAACGCCTACTTATTGCCGCACTTGCTGGTGCGGTTATTGGTTTTTACGATGGAATTTTCGGACCGGGAACTGGTTCATTCTTAATGGTGACATTGGTTGCTCTCTTGGGCTTCTCATTCTTGAGCGCATCGGCAATCGCTAAATTTGTAAATATCTTCACCAATATTGGCGCACTCTTGATCTTTGGTTTTCATGGGGCGATTCTCTGGAAACTTGGGTTACTGATGGGTTTAGCAAACATTGTCGGGGCGCGTATCGGAGCCCATGTTGCAATCAAGGGTGGCTCTACTCTGGTGCGAAAAGTCTTTCTCTGCGTCACCGTCGTGCTGATTCTCAAAGTGGGCTACGACTCGTTTTTGGCCCTGAATTAAGAGGGTATACTGAGAACACAATTTAATAGAAAGTAGAACTGCTATGGCTGGTAATTCCTTAACGCGAGAAATCACTGACGCGCTCACACCAGTTGTATTGGAGTTAGGTTACTTTCTAGAAGATGTCCAGGTAACAAGAGCTGGAAAATCGCAGACCATCACCTGTGTAGTAGATGGCGCAAAATCTCTCACACTCGATGAAGTCACCACTGTCTCGCGGGAAATTTCTAGCGTGCTCGATGTGGCGGCATTTCTCGATGACCAACCATTTACCTTAGAAGTGACTTCACCAGGTATTGATCGCCCACTCACACAGCTGCGCCATTGGGAGAAGAATCTCACCCGTTTGGTAGTAGTGACTTTGCAAGATGAGAGCACAGTGCAAGGTCGCATCACTGAATTAAGTGAAGATGGTGCGCGCTTAATCGAAAATATTAAAGGGCGCATGAAAGAACATAAAGTGAAATTTGCCGAGATCAAACGGGCGCAGATTGAAGTCGAATTTAATCGGAAAGAGCAGAGCGCCGAATGAACGTTGACATGAAAGTTCTGGAAGCCCTCACGCAAGAGCGCAAACTTCCACTGGCGCCCCTTGTGATTGCAATTGAAAATGCTGTGATTGCTGCCTACCGAGATGTAGAAGGCAATCGCCCATTCTCGCGCGCGAACTTGGATCGTGAGACAGGCGAGATGCAGATTCTCTCGCCAGTGCACGATGAGGCAGGGGAGAAGACCGGCGAAGAGGTACACATTCTTGAAGGCTTCGAACGGATCGCAACTGCAACCATTCGCTCCACTATAAAGATGAAGATGCGCGAAGCAAATGATGCCGAAATCGTCGGTGAATTCACCGCTGCAGTAGGCGACATTGTTACAGGAATTATTCAACAAGGTCGCGATCCTAAAATCGTTCACGTGAACCTGGGCCGGATCGAAGGAAAGATTCCACCACAAGAACAAGTACCAGGTGAGGTTTATAACCACGGCGATCGTATTAAGAGTTTTGTTGTTGAAGTAAAGCAAGGGACTCGTGGTCCAGAAATTATGCTCTCGCGTAGCCATCCCGCATTTGTGAAGCAATTATTTGCACTCGAAGTTCCAGAAATTAATGAGCGCGTAGTAGAAATCATGGCAGTTGCGCGCGAAGCTGGACATCGCACCAAAGTTGCAGTTCGCACCCATCGTGCGGGAGTAAGCCCGAAGGGTTCACTCATCGGCCCGATGGGTGGGCGCAGTAAAGCGGTAATGGATGAATTACGCGGTGAGAAAATTGACATCGTTGATTGGTCCGATGATCCTGCAACATTTGTTGCGCACGCATTAGCGCCAGCGAAGGTGAGTTCGGTAGAGATTGTGGACTTAGCTGCGCGCTCTGCAAAAGTTATCGTGCCCGATTACCAACTCTCACTTGCAATTGGTAAGGATGGACAGAATGCGCGCCTTGCTGCGCGCCTCACAGGTTGGCGCATTGATATCCACTCAGATGGCGCTACCGCCTGAGCCTTTTAGGCGATTTCAAAGGGTTGCAGGTAGACTCGCATCTGAACGATTGTGAGCCGATGGCAACTGATAGACCTCTTCGGAGTTGTATTGGATGCCGAAGCCAGGAGAGTTCCCACAGTTTGTTACGGGTTGTGGCAGATGCAGGAGTAATAATTCCTGATCTGAAACGATCCTTACCGGGCCGTGGCGCTTGGGTTCATCACCAATGCGTTGCAGTAGCAATTGAGAGACGAGCATTTGATCGAGCACTTCGACAGAGCGCCCCTCTTGATTCACAAGTACTACAACGTTTTATTGCTGAACTGACAACCGATAACCAATGAATGGATGCGAAAGATATGTCACTCAAATGAGTACCGCACGAAAATGAGTAGGTCCAGCAACTAGGGCTCGCATCCCAAGAAAATCGCGGGCCAAGACAGGAGAACTGTGGCAAAGGTCCGCGTACACGAGTTAGCTAAGCAACTCGGTATGGAGAGCAAGGAAGTTCTTGCAAAACTCCAAGAAATGGGCGAATTCGTTCGTTCCGCATCATCAACTGTTGAAGCACCGGTAGTTCGTAAATTAATCGAGCTCTATCCCGATGCGCAGCCAGTAGAAGAAGCAAAACCAGTGAAGAAGGCAGCGGCGAAGAAGGCTGCCGCAAAGAAAGCTCCCGCAAAGAAAGCGGCGAGCGAAAGCACTGAACTGCCTGACATTGCTCAGATTGCAGAGCTTGAAGGAATTTCACCAGAGATTGCACAACAAATCGCAGCACGCCTTGCCAGTGATAAGGCGCGCGAGAGTGCACGCAACGCTGCAGCCGAAAGCGCAGCTGCGCCAGTAGTGCCTACTGAGCCACCAGTTGCACCAATACCCAATTCATCAATACCCAATTCATCAGCACCTGGTGCTATTCCACGTCCACCGCGACCTGGAAATAATCCATTCTCATCAACTCCGCCACCGCGTCCACCGCGACCAGCTGGTGCAGGTAACAATCCATTTTCAAGTGGCGGACCACGTCCACCTCAACGTCCAAATACACCAGGTGGAAGTGGCGGACCACGTCCACCGATGTCTGGTCCACGTCCAGGTTCGGTTCGTCCCGGATTTGCTGCACGTCCACCGCGTCCAGCACAGAGTGGCGCACCATTTACACCTCGCACCGGTGGACCAGGTGGCGCACCATCATCGAGTCCTTATCGCACACCAACTGCTGGCGGCGCACCTGCTGCTGGTGGACCACAACGTGGCGGCAGTGGACGACCACAACGTGGCGGTGCTGGCGGAGCATTTGGTAAGAATGCAAGCAAGAGCAGTAAGAGAAAACCAAAATCTCGTAAAGCTTTGCGCGATGAATTCGACAATATGCAAGCACCGAAACTGGGCGGCGCAGTTGTTCCGCACGGTGATGGTGCAACACCGATTCGCATGCGTCGCGGTGCATCTCTGGCCGATTTCGCCGAGAAGATTAAGGCAGATCCAGCAGCGTTAGTTTCAGCACTCTTTCACTTAGGTGAGATGGTTACTGCAACTCAATCAGTTGATGAAGATACCTTCACAATTCTCGGTACTCAACTGGGCTATGACATTCAAATTGTTAGCCCAGAAGATGAAGATCGTGAGCTACTCCAAGGCTTTGACATTGACTTAGCTGATGAACTTGCCACCCTTGATCCTGATCAATTGGTCAGCCGGCCACCGGTTGTCACTGTTATGGGACACGTGGATCACGGTAAGACTCGCTTGCTCGATGCAATTCGTGAGACTGAAGTGATTAAGAGTGAAGCAGGTGGCATCACACAGCACATTGGTGCCTACCAAATTCATCACGAGCATGACGGTGCACCACGTGCGATTACCTTCATCGATACCCCAGGTCACGAAGCCTTTACTGCAATGCGCGCTCGCGGTGCCAAAGTCACTGATATCGCAGTTCTCGTTGTAGCAGCCGATGATGGAGTTATGCCTCAGACAATTGAAGCGCTCAATCACGCACAAGCAGCAAATGTCCCAATCGTTGTTGCAGTTAACAAGGTGGATAAAGAGGGAGCAAATCCCGACAAGATCCGCCAGCAATTAACTGAGTACAACCTCATCGCGGAGGAGTACGGCGGAGAGACCATCTTCTGTAACGTCTCAGCTAAAGATGGCACTGGAATTGATGCACTGATCGACTCCATCTTGCTCACAGCAGATGCAGTAATTGATCTTCGCGCTGTTGCCGATGATGTCGCTCGTGGTGTTGCAATTGAAGCTCACCTCGATCGCGGTCGTGGGCCAGTTGCCACAGTTCTCGTACAACGCGGAACACTTAAAGTCGGAGATGCCGTTGTTGCCGGCGCCGCATTTGGACGTGTTCGTGCGATGCTCGATGAAGATGGCAAGCCGGTAGATGTAGCTGGTCCATCTCGTCCAGTTCAAGTTCTTGGATTTACATCGGTGCCAAGTGCCGGTGACACATTCCTTGTTGCTGAAGATGACCGAACTGCACGTCAAATTGCAGAGAAGCGTCAAGCAGCAGAGCGCAATGCCGCACTTGCTAAGGCACGTAAGAAAGTATCGCTGGAAGACTTCATGGAGCAATCCAAGATTTCTACGCTCAACCTTATTCTTAAGGGCGACGTCAGCGGTTCGGTTGAAGCGCTCGAAGATGCACTGCTACAACTCGATGTTGGCGCAGAAGTAGATCTTCGCGTTATTCACCGTGGTGTTGGTGCGATCACCAAGAGTGATATCACTTTGGCATCGGCCTCAACTGCCGTTGTTATTGGATTCAACGTGAAGCCAGAACCACAGACTGCAATCTTTGCCGATCAAGAGGGCGTCGAAGTTCGCTTCTACTCCGTTATTTATCAAGCAATTGATGACATCGAACTCTCGCTCAAGGGCTTGCTCAAGCCAGAATTTGAAGAAGCGATCCTCGGTAATGCCGAAATTCGCGAAATCTTTAAATCGAGCAAGTTCGGAAACATCGCCGGTTCTATTGTGCTCGATGGAATTATCCGTCGAAATGCAAAGGCCCGACTACTTCGCAATGGCCAATTAGTTGTCGATAACTTGATAGTTGATTCGCTCAAGCGCTTTAAGGATGATGCCACTGAAGTCCGCGAGGGCTTTGAGTGCGGTATCGGAGTCGGCAATTTCAAAGATGTACAAATCGGTGACACGATTCAAGTCTTTGAGATGCGCGAGAAGAAGCGAGCATAAACCGTGGGTCAATCACATCGCACTCAGAAAGTTGCCGACCGAATCAAGGTAGTGGTCGCGCAACTTCTTGAGTCGCGCGTGAAAGATCCAAGACTTGGCTTTGTTACTGTCACAGATGCACGAGTTACTGGCGATCTCCAACATGCTTCGATTTTCTACACCGTATTAGGTGATGAAGCCCAACGCGAGAGCACTGCAGCAGCGCTAGAGAGCGCCAAGGGAATGATTCGTTCGGCACTTGGTCATGACTTAGGGGTGCGCGTTACTCCATCGGTGGAATTCTTTGCCGATGGTTTACCGGAAAGCACTGTTGCACTCGATGCGCTTCTGGAAGAGGTGCGTTTACGTGATGCTGAAGTTATTGCCTTACGTGCAAAGGCAACTTTTGCCGGTGAGTCGGATCCATACCGCGCACCTACTGAAAAATCAGCTCGCGACTTCGAGAAGTGATAACTGTGGCAAGTGATGGCTTTCTCGTCGTAGATAAGCCAGGTGGCATGACCAGTCATGATGTCGTCAGCGTTGCTCGGCGCGCACTGGGAACTCGCAAGGTAGGACACGCTGGAACGCTCGATCCAATGGCGACCGGTGTCTTGGTTTTAGGTTTTGGTAACGGAACTCGGCTACTGCAATACATCACCGATGGTTCAAAGTCCTATCAAGCCACCATGCTCCTTGGAATTAGCACTGTGAGCGATGATGCTGATGGCGAAGTTCTTGAAGTACAAGATGCATCAGCAATTACCCAAGCCGAGATAGAAAAAACACTTGCAACTATGCGCGGTGAGATTGAGCAACGACCAAGTTCAGTGTCTGCCGTTAAGGTCAATGGCAAGCGCGCTTATGATCGCGTGCGCGAAGGTGAAGATGTTCAGTTGGCTTCGCGGCGAGTAACGATTTCTGAGTTAAGAGTTGATGCAGTACGTGCTGTCGGCAAGACGGTAGAAGTAGATATTTTTGTTACCTGTAGCGCTGGCACATTTATCCGAGCTATTGCCCGCGACTGTGGAGCGCTACTGGGAGTTGGCGGACACTTAATTTCACTGCGCCGCACTCAAGTTGCCGCATTTGGATTGGACCGTTCAATAACTCTGGAAGCCCTTAAATCTGGTGACTTCACAACACTTGATTTGGCAACAACTGCCAGCACGATCTTTCCCTCCCGAATTCTCGATGGCGCCGAAGAGAATGAATTGCATTTCGGACGGGTGCTCACTGGTAGCGGCAACTCTGGAATCACTGCTGGCATCACAAGTGATGGTCATTTAAATGCGCTCTTAGAAGAGCGTGATGGCAAGGCTCATCCGATCGCAGTTTTCCATCGTGAGCAGAAGGTGGAAAAATAACCTCATGAGAATTGAAGGAGCCCTCACACCTGGCTGTGTTGTCGCAATCGGAATCTTCGATGGCGTACATGCCGGACATCAGGAAATTTTACGTGAGGCGAAATCACTCGGTAAGAAAGTTCTGGCTCTGACATTTGATCCACATCCCACCACAATCTTTGCACCCGATAAATCTCCAGCGATGTTGACCACGCTAGAGCGCCGGATTGAACTCCTGCGTGAAAATGGCGCAGATGCAGTTGCTGTTATTGAATTTACCAAAGAGTTTGCAGCGCTCACACCTGATGAATTTGTTGGTAAGTACATTGTTGAAGAATTTGCGGCAAGTGCGGTAGTTGTAGGAGCCAATTTCACCTACGGTCATAAGGCAGCTGGCAACGTTGCAACTCTTACCCAATCTGGCACAGCACATGGCTTCGCAGTAAAAAGTGTAGAGCTGCAAGAAATTGCCGGTTCAGTCGTCTCCTCAACTCGGATTCGCTCGCTGCTAGCTGCGGGGGATTTAGATCAAGCAAATACTCTGCTCACTCGAGTACATCGCGTAACCGGTTGTGTGGTTCACGGCGAAAAGCGTGGCCGAGAAATTGGATACCCCACTGCAAACCTGGGCAGTGGCGCTGGAATTACTTTTGATTCAGCAATTCCAAGTGATGGTGTTTATGCCGGTTGGTTAACAGTGGGAGAGCGACGCTGGCCCGCTGCGATTTCGATTGGAACAAATCCCACCTTTGCCGGTGTTCGGAATCGACAAGTTGAGGCCTATGCACTCGATCAGAAAGATTTAGATTTATACGATCAGATTGCTGAGATTGATTTTGGTTGGCGACTGCGCGAGACAGTGAAATTTGATGGACTTGAGCCGCTACTGGTGCAGATGAAGCTCGATTCGGATCAGGCCCGATCACTTACTGCCTAATTGCCCTTAAATCTGACTCAATTTCTCCCTGAGCGCTGGCGCTGGTAACCTACGGGCACGAGTAAGCGAGTTTTCGTGAGGCACACCGGAAACCCTCGTATCAGTAATAGGAGAAGTAAATGGCGTTAACACCTGAAGTAAAGAAAGAAATCGTTGCCAAGTACGGTAACTCCGCGACTGATACAGGAAGCCCTGAAGCTCAGGTCGCATTGCTCTCTAAGCGTATTGATGATCTCACCGAGCATCTCAAGTCAAATAAGAATGATCACCACAATCGTCGTGGTCTCCTACTTTTGGTTGGACAACGTCGGCGAATTCTTCAATACCTTGCCAAAACAAATATCGAACGCTATCGCGCGATTATCGAAAAACTCGGTATCCGTCGTTAATTAAGCACTGACCTCCCCGGGGTGGTAATGGTCCTCGGTAGTGGTTTCCGGAAATTAGGTGCGAATGCGCACCTCAAAGATATCCGTGAACTTCGATCGAAGATTCATTTACTCACCGAGGGTGGTTGAGAAATGGAGTGACCCATGGAGGGTCAAGAAATTGCGTCTGCCGTCGCAACAATAGATAACGGTAAATTTGGAAAACGTACTATCCGCTTCGAAACAGGTCGTCTGGCTCGCCAGGCTGCAGGTTGCGCAACTGTCTATCTCGATGACGAGACGATGATTCTGTCTGCAACAACTGTTTCCAAAAATCCTAAGGATCAATTCGACTTCTTCCCACTTACAGTGGATGTTGAAGAGCGCATGTATTCAGTTGGTCGCATCCCAGGTTCATTCTTCCGCCGTGAAGGACGTCCTACTGAAGATGCAATTCTGACTTGCCGTCTGATTGATCGCCCACTTCGTCCATCCTTTATTAAGGGATTGCGTAACGAAGTACAGATCGTTGTGACTGTTATGGCATTGAATGCTGATCACATGTACGACGTGATCGCAATTAATGCTGCATCAATGTCAACCCAACTTGCCGGTCTGCCATTTTCTGGCCCAATCGGTGGCGTTCGTGTTGCATTGATCGATGGTCAATGGGTTGCATTCCCTAATCACTCACAGGTAGAGAATGCCGTCTTTGACATGGTTGTTGCTGGTCGTATCGCCGATGGCGATGTTGCGATCATGATGGTGGAAGCCGAAGCAACTGCTAAGACAATTGATTTGATCAAAGATGGTCAACCAACTCCGACTGAAGAAGTTGTTGCCCAAGGTCTAGATGCGGCAAAGCCCTTTATCAAGGCGCTCTGCGAAGCACAGATGGAACTTGCAAAAGTTGCTGCTAAGCCAACTGCAGAATTTCCAGTCTTCTTGGATTACCAAGATGATGTTTATGCTGCCGTTGAATCTGCTGCAAATACAGATCTAGCTAAGGCGCTCACAGTCTCTGGTAAGAAAGAGCGTGAAATTGCTACTGATGAAGTTACAGCTCGCGTTAAAGAGAGCTTGGCTTCACAATTTGAAGGTCGCGAGAAGGAAATTCCTGCCGCCCTTCGCTCACTTACCAAGAAGCTAGTACGCCAACGCGTATTGCGCGACAAGGTTCGTATCGATGGCCGCGGATTACGCGACATTCGTCCACTTGCAGCTGAAGTTGAAGTTGTGCCACGTGTGCACGGTTCAGCAATTTTCGAACGTGGCGAGACTCAAATTCTCGGTATTACCACTTTGAACATGCTCAAGATGGAGCAGCAGCTAGATACTCTCAATCCAGAGAATAAGAAGCGCTACATGCACAACTACAACTTCCCGCCTTACTCAACTGGTGAAACCGGTCGTGTGGGTACGCCAAAGCGTCGCGAGATTGGTCACGGTGCACTCGCAGAGCGCGCTCTTGTACCAGTACTTCCAAGTCGCGAAGATTTTCCTTATGCAATCCGCCAAGTATCTGAGGCGCTTAGTTCCAATGGATCAACATCTATGGGATCTGTCTGCGCATCAACCCTGGCACTGTTCAATGCTGGCGTGCCACTTCGTGCACCAGTTGCGGGTATTGCAATGGGTCTGATCTCCGATACGGTCGATGGCAAAGTTGAATATGTTGCACTTACTGACATTCTTGGTGCCGAAGATGCATTCGGTGACATGGACTTCAAAGTTGCCGGAACAAAAGACTTTGTTACCGCTTTGCAGCTAGATACCAAGCTCGACGGTATTCCAGCATCTGTTCTTGCTGGTGCACTTTTGCAGGCAAAGGAAGCGCGTCTTGCGATTCTCGATGTCATGGCAGAAGCAATTGATGGTCCAGATGAGATGAGTCCATTTGCGCCTCGCATCATCTCGATCAAGATTCCAGTTGATCAAATCGGTGCAGTGATTGGGCCTAAGGGCAAGATCATTAACCAGATTCAAGAAGAGACTGGCGCTGACATTTCAATTGAAGATGATGGAACGATTTACATCGGTGCAGATGAAGGCTCAAAGGCTGAAGCTGCTCGTGCCCAAATCAATGCCATCGCCAATCCTCAAATGCCAGAAGTAGGAGAGCGTTATCTCGGCACAGTCGTCAAACTTGCTGCATTTGGCGCATTTATCTCATTGCTTCCAGGCAAAGATGGATTGCTTCACGTCTCCCAGATTCGCAAGATGCATGGTGGCAAGCGCATCGAGAATCTCGAAGAAGTTATGAAAATTGGCGACAAGATTCAAGTAGAGATTGGTGAGATCGACCCTAAGGGCAAGCTCTCACTCGTCCCAGTTCTTGAAGGCGAAGCTGCAGCCGAGTAATTGCTGCCTTTGCTATGAGCGTTCAACGCACAGTTCTTACTAGCGGGCTGCGTATCGTCACGGAGGAAGATCCGTCGGTACGCAGCGCTGCTGTAGGAATTTGGGTGAACGTTGGCAGTCGCGATGAGAGCGGAAGCGTTGCCGGTGCATCACACTTTCTCGAACATCTTCTCTTTAAAGGAACCACAACTCGCACTGCGTTAGAGATTTCCTCCTCCCTTGAATCTGTTGGCGGCGAGATGAATGCTTTCACCAGTAAGGAGTACACCTGCTTTTATGCGCGGGTAATCGATACCGATCTACCGATGGCAATCGATGTGGTTTCAGATCTCATTACATCCTCTGTTGTGAAGGCACTCGATGTCGATGCCGAACGTAAAGTTGTACTAGAAGAGATTTCGATGCGCGATGACGATCCGAGTGATCTAATCCACGATCTCTTCTCTGAAACTTTCTATGGTGATAATCAATTAGGTCGCCCAATTCTTGGCACTGTTAAATCTATCAATGAGATGAGCCGCAATAGCGTTTATAACTATTACAAGAAGAAGTACCTGCCCCAGGATTTAGTAGTGGCAGTAGCTGGCAACATCAAGCATAAGAAAGTCGTCGCGATGGTCGAGAAGGCACTCTCACGCGATGGATTTCTCGATGTTACTGGTGCGCCGCAAGTGCGCTCAAATACCCCATTTAAGATTACTAAGCAGAAGAGTGTTGGCTTGATGTATCGCAAAACTGAACAGTCACACATCTTTTATGGGATGGAAGGTGTTGCGCGCAATGATGAGCGCCGCTTTAGTGTTGGAATTTTATCGGCTGCACTCGGCGGTGGCATGTCATCGCGCCTATTCCAAGAGATTCGCGAGAAGCGCGGCATGGCTTATTCGGTCTATGCCTACGCACAACAATTTGCCGGTTCTGGATTCCTTGGTTTCTATGCCGGATGTAATCCGAGCAAGACGCACGATGTCATCTCAGTGATTCGTGAAGTGCTCGCCGATGTTGCAGCCAATGGCATGACACATGAAGAGATTGAACGCGCTAAGGGCGCAGTTCGTGGCTCCCTCGTTCTGAGCCAGGAGGATTCTGGCTCACGGATGAGCCGAATCGGTAAGAATGAGATTGTTTACGGCGAGATTATGGGCTTCGATGCCATTCTCAAGAAAATTGAGGGTGTAAATAGCGAGCAAATCCGTAAAGTTGCCAGCGAGATCTTGACCCAAAGACCTACTCTTGCACTTGTAGGACCATTCAAATCGGAAGCACCTTTTGAAAAGGTCCTGAATAAGTAACCAGA
>Ga0209829_10003182_pt1 | contig 12070 bp, 10 predicted proteins | sample C_140205_EF_Meta_FD_187311 | JGI IMG/M metagenome (GOLD analysis project Ga0209829, IMG submission 187311) | Freshwater microbial communities from Lake Croche, Canada to study carbon cycling - C_140205_EF_MetaG (SPAdes) (version 2) | ecosystem: Environmental > Aquatic > Freshwater > Lake...
CGTGGAATCCATGAATAAGTAACAAGAGATGGACTGTGGGCATCGCGGCATTGTTTCGCTAAATCGCGCATATCCGCGTGCTTAATCTGCCAACGACCTGACATCTGCTCAACTACTAACTTGGAATCCATAGCAACTTCAACTGTTGCGTCAGCATCTAACTGATGAATATGTGAAAGGCCGGCAAGTAGGCCGTTATATTCGGCAACGTTATTGGTGGCAGTTCCAATTACATCAAAGAGTTCTGCAACTATCTTGCCGCTTTCGGTAACGACGGCGCCATATCCGGCGGGACCAGGATTGCCACGCGATCCACCATCGGCGGTTAATTTAAAGTGGCGAGCCATCAGTGATCACGCACCAATATGCAGCGACATTCCTCGCAGCGAACGACTTCATCTTCAGCAAGTGCAGCAATTCTCTGCAACTCAATCGTATTCAAAGTTAAATTACATCCCTTGCATTGATTTCCAGCAAGAACGGCCGCGCCAATTCCATTACTTCCTTCTCTAATTTTCTCATAGAGAGCAAGAAATTCAGGTGAAACAGATGCCGTCGTTGCCTTGCGGTCAGCTTCAATTCCCTCAAGTTCGGTATTAATTGCAGCCATCGCATTCTCTTTACGGATATTGAGATCTGCAATCACTGCCCCAAGTTCCGACTCTTCCTTTGTCTGATCTGCAATTCGCTCTTTGATTGCATCTACGCGCATCATGATTTCTAGTTCAATCTCTTCGAGTTCAGACCGGCGCACGGCAAGGGTTCCAAGTTCATGTTGGGTCTGCTCTAGCTCTTTGGCAGAACCAGTTCCAGATGAAAGGCGGGTTTCGTCCCGAGTAATACGAGTGACAATCTGTTCGACATCGCCTTCGGCTCGAGCAAGCTCGCGCTTTACATCGCTGAGTTCAGTCTCTGCTGCAATTCGCAAATCACGGGCATTATTTTGCTTAATTGTTGTAGAAGTTAGCTCAGCAAGTTCCGGCAGAGTTGCTGCCTTATTTCTCAGAGTGGCAGATTGGAGATCAAATTTTTGAATATCAAGAATCGAACGCTGGTCGCTGGCGCTGGCTTTCACGGCGTTCTCCTTTTGAGAATTTTGGTCAATCCTTATGTAATTCTGAGGCCAACCTTACTTTACGCGCCGCCCGATACCTAGCCAGCCTTTATAGTTCACGCATGACGAAAGCATCACAACTGCGCACATTTCTTTGGTTTAACAACAATCTTGGCGAGGCGCTTGAATTCTATAAAGAGACTTTCGGAGCCAATCTTGTAATTCAATCATCCGGAAGCCCAGATGAGAGCGGAAAATTAATGACTGCTGAATTTTCAATTTATGGCCACGAACTTGTTGGTATGGGTTGGCCTGGCGGAGATACTTTTAATAATTCAATTTCTCTTGCAATTTCTTGTGACGGTCAAGAGGAAGTAGATCGCCTATGGAATGCGATTACTAAAGATGGAAAAGCTGGTCAGTGCGGTTGGTGCGTCGATGCATTCGGAGTCAATTGGCAGATAACCCCTTTTCAAATGGGTGAATATTTAGGAAGTAGCGATCCCGAGCAGCAGGCGTATGCATGGCAAGCAATGCGCAGTATGGGCAAGATTATTCTTAAAGACTTTATCAAGCCCTAATTACTTCACAGAAAAGTTATAACTTCCACTGACTACGTGGCCATCCTCTGAAACTGCTCGATATTTCACAACATATTTTCCTGGTGCAAGAATTCCTTTGATTTTAACTATGGCTTTTGTACCTTTGATGATTGTCGAAGAGTTGTCCATTCGCTTACCAGAGGAATCAGCAACAGTTACTGAATTAATGTGGTTCTTATCTAACACAAGTAAATTCTCGCCAAATTGAACCCATACTGATTGGGGCGAAGTTGTAAGAACAGCACCTTTGAGTGGGCTTGTTGCCTCTACTTGAGCATGTGCGAAAGCGTTAGTGGATCCCAGTAGCAAAATGGCAATGACCATTTCGGCAACTAGGACTTTTCTTCTCATTTGACCATTATCTACTAAATGCCTTTGTGATGTGCTATCCCCTCACCACTTGTAATCACCCCGCGAATAGGGGTCAATTTCCCTATAAAAAGTTCTGCAATAATTCAGTCATGGTCAAGCGCATTCCTCCAGTTGTTAAGGAAATGTATAACGAAGCACCTAAACCACATAGAGAGACCATGATTGAAATGCGAAATCGCATCCTAGAGATCATTCCCGAAGCTGAAGAAGTAATCAGTTACGGAATGCCTGCATTCAAAGTTGATGGCGATATCGTGGCCGGCCTTTTGGCCAACAGAAACCATGTTGGCTACTACCCCTTCAGTGGATCGGTGCTCCACCAATTCCCTGAAGAACTAGCAAAGTTCAGCAGAAGTAAGGCAGCAATACACGTCCCAGTTGATAAGCCGCTATCAAAAACCTTGCTAAAGAAATTAATTAAGGCAAGACTTGCCCTGTGAAAAAGCTGGCCATTACAGCTCTCCTTGCAATGAGCTGTTCTGTGCTTCTCGGCACCTCGGCAACAGCTGCTGTTAAAGCTGGAGGGACATGTACAAAAGCAGGAAGCACAAACATTGTTTCTGGAAAAAAATACACTTGCGTTAATTCAGGAAAGAAACTGGTCTGGGATAGCCGTGTGGCCACGTCCAATCCTGCAGCACCTAAAACTTCAACTCCAGTACAAAAACCTATTGCCGTAACAGTGACATTTGATAATTTGCTCCAAAATCAATCCAATATTTCATTTACAGTTTGGAAGAATTCTTCGGACACAATTTCGTCGAATGATTCAAAGACAGGGTCCCTAACTATTTACACAGGGCCTAATACTCGAGTTTTTTTCGACAATATTCCTTATCCAATGAGCTTGGTATCGAAATTGTTCCCCAATAAGTCTGAAGCCAAAGATGTTCTATGGATTCGCTATGACTACTCTGATATTAAATGGGCTGAAAAAACTGCAAAGGAGAAGCTTCTACCTGATGATTACAATCAGATAGTTCAAAATCAAGGCGGAACTCTGACTTCTAGTAATTGCGACAGCTCAAGCAAGAACTGTCGTGGTTCCTATCAACAGACTGGTCACTCTGGAATTGCATTGATTATGCAAGGAGTTGAAAACCCTCCTGCTTCCAAATCTCTAGTAGAACCGAGAATGTTGACTGGCATGTTAGAAGCACATGAATATTTCCATTCGTTGCAACGGATTCCAATTATGAGCACTGGCGTGCAAGTCTGGCCACCAGCCTGGTGGCGAGAGGGAAGCGCTGAGTGGGTACAAAATGCCACGATTAATTACAACAACTATGCCGACTATAAAAAATATCTACTTGGTGACTGTTCCAATGGATGTGAAAAATTATCAGAAGCGGATATTGCGGAATTCTTGACCAAAGCCAACGACAATTTCATTCCACCGAAATTTGATCAGTGGCTAAATTACTCACTTGGCAGCCATGTGATTGAAAAGCTTGTTGCAATTAAGGGTAAAGATGTTCTGATAGATATGTACGCTGAAATGGGTAAGGGAGAAACTTTCAGCGAAGCCTTCAAGATGTTATTCGGGGTATCTTGGAAGAGCGCTATTCCAGTATTAGCAAAGAGCATTTACGTAGATTTGCACAATTGAGATTCAGGATTAAGTCCACACCAAGGACGCGCATATTGATTAAGAAATAAACGTGGGCGGCGAGGGTTTCGTCATTAATTCTTAGACGAATCTCTCGCAACACTAGGGCGATGCCTTCTTGTACTTGAATCACCTCCTATTTTAGAAGAAAGTGCAGACAAATCCAATAGGGCTAAGTACCATTTTTGCCATGAAGAAGACTCTTGCTCTCGTGGTTTCAGTTACCTTTTTGAGTTCCTTGCTCACCTCCCCCGCAATTGCAGCCGTGAAGGCAGGAGCCACTTGTACCAAGGCAGGTTCAACTTCAATTGTTTCAAGTAAGAAATTTACTTGTGTTAAATCTGGCAAGAAGTTGGTTTGGGACAAGGGCGTATTGATTCCCGTTGAAAAGCCGTTTGCCCCTGCAGCGTCTCCAACATCATTCGAGGACCTGTCATCTCATCTTGATGGAATCATTTATAGTGCCTGGCTGAAAGCAAATCAGCAGATACAAGGTGCTTCAAGCCCATTAGGGAATGTGAAAATTCTCGTTGGGCCCAATACAACTGAGATAGATAAACAATCTGGTGATTCATTGAGTTTATTGGCAAAATTGTTTGCAAATTCACCGCAAGTAAAGAATCTCACTGTGATCAAGTACTCGAAGGCTGACATTGAGTGGGCGCAACAACAATATGAATCACTTGGTCCAAATAATAAGCGAGCGGGAGCAGCAGCAAGTTACTGTCTAGATTCATCGGGTTGCCGTGGCGGGATAGCAGGAATTAATGCCAATGGAGACGGTGTGATCTTGCTTGGACAAGGCGGAGATTATGGCTACCCTGATGTAAACGGAGGTGCGATTGGTATGGATGGCTTTGTGCTGTCACATGAATACACGCACACAGTACAAGCGAGTAATGCGACATGTCGCAATGGAAAAGGGTGTTACGGGAATCTGCCCCAATGGTTAATGGAAGGCGGGGCCGAGTGGTCGGGTTCCGTCTCACGATTTAGCGGTAAATACTCTGACTACCTGACTTTTAGAACACGGAATTTATCCAACAAGTATTCAGATGCAACTAAATTCCCTCCCGATTGGATAACTACATTTCTTAATCCGTATCCAGTATTTTTACCAGATCAGGATAACTGGGCTTATTGGACCAAATTTCCTTCTGGAAATGTCTACACCATTGGTCTAATGGCTACTGAAATTCTAGTTAGCATTAAGGGTCCCGGGGCCGTTATGAAATTGTATGAAGGTGTCGGTGGAGGACAGACCTTTGTTGATGTATTCAAACAAGAGTTTGGAATTGCATGGTCAGAGGCATGTCCACTCATTGCTAATGCAATTTCTTCAGAACTCGCCAGAGGAATTAAGAAATAACGTCGGTTCTTGGTCGCTCTTCCAATGGAGAACTTCTACCAACTCACCTATCTCTGCTGTGGCAGCCATGATTAAGTTCTTGGGTGCATGGAATTGACCCCATATTTTGGTTATGTACTACAAGAAAGCATTCAATTGTGGGCGATGAGGGTTTCGTCATTAATTCTTAGACGAATCACTCGCAACACAAGGGCGATGCCTTCTTGTACTTGAATCACCTCCTATTTTAAGGGGTATGGCAGACAAATCCAATAGGGCTAAGTAGCATTTATGCGTGAAGAAGATCGTCTTATTCCTCCTATTGGCAAGTATTTTCACCTCAGCGATTCCTTACCTGGCTCAGGCTGACAGTAGAGACGATCAATATTCCCAAGTCTTATTTAAGGCTTGGGAAAGTTATCTTTCGCATTCAACTCCTAACGACTCAATTACCCTAAAAGTTCATGCGAGTTCAAATATCTCACAGGAAGCAATCAAATCCTTCAGCGATGGTGCCAGATGGACTCTCAATAGATACGGTTCAAATTTCTCAACGACTGATGTGTTTCATTTAATTTTTGCATCAAGTTATTCGGATTCTCAGAATTTAATGAATGAGGTTAATGGAGAATTATTGAATTATGACGCCTACAACACACGTCATCTTTCCATTGCGAAGTCTTATTTTGACAATCCCGATTTTTCAACACCTGCTGGTGGAACTTCATCAAGAGGCTGCAATTATGAAGGTAGCCCATATGGAATCTTTCAAGGACAGATTAAACCTTGCCCTACATTGAAGGGCGGTGCTATCTACGCATTTGGAACACCAAAAGCCTTTGAAAATAACTTCTCAAATTTATTTACTATTGGTGCTCACGAGGCATTTCATTTAGTACTAACCAAAATGAATCCGTACAGTCATTACACTGTTCCTGAATGGATTATTGAAGGTGCTTGCCAATCAATTGGTCTCACAGCATCAACCACTGATAGCGACCAATTCCAGAAAAGTTCTATGTTAAATCCAAGCCCAGCCTTAGATCCGTCTTCCCAAAAGAATCCATATGACTTGACCCAACTAGAGGCGCAGGGAAAACCTGAAAGATTTGCAATAGGAGTTCTTGCAATTGACTTTCTATTAAGTAAGTCAAATGCTAAAACTTTCTTTGGATTTCTAACGAGCATGAATAATCCAAATCCATGGGAAGCGGAGTTTGAAAAAAGTTTTGGTTTCAGCAAATCAACTTTTTACGAAGACTTCAAGGATTTTCATAGTTGGTACTATTCAAAAGGAATTTCAATCATTAGATCTACAAAGTTCCCGCCTTTATTAAGCCCCGCTCCAACCCCGCAACCTTTGCCTTCTGCTGAAGCATCATCAAACCCTATTTCTAGCCCTGAACCGAATCGGATGGAACCCACTAATTTGCCTACAGTTCAGGCTACTAAGACAATTCAAAAAAAGTCCACGACTATCATTTGCGTAAGAGGGAAGTTGTTAAAGAAAGTAACTTCAATTAACCCAAAGTGCCCCACTGGTTACAAAAAGAAGTAAGGGCATGTAAGGGTTTCGTCATTAATTCTTAGACGAATCTCTCGCAACACAAGGGCGATGCCTTCTTGTACTTGAATCACCTCCTATTTTAGAAGAAAGTGCAGACAAATCCAATAGGGCTAAGTACCCTCTTTCCATGAAGAAGATACTCGCTCTTGGTGTAGCCATCACATTTACAGGCTCACTTCTTGTGACCCCCGCAGTCGGAGCAGTAAAGCCTGGAGCAACATGTACCAAGGCAGGATCTTCTTCAATTGTCTCAGGTAAGAAATTCACTTGTATTAAGAATGGTAAGAAATTGGTTTGGGACAAAGGAGTACTGGTCGCAAAAGTCCCATCTCAACCTGCATCAACTGAAGTCCCTGCACAAAGTGAACAAATCTCACCTGTTCCCGATACAAAAATGACTCCGAAAAGCCCGCAGACACCGACGAAGCAAGTATTTCAAAATGTTTGTGACAAGGACGAATTAGTTCCAACTGAATGGTTTGAAGTACAAAATGTTACATCACAAAATGGTTGTGCTCACCCATACAGATACGAATTAGGGAATTCAAATTTTGGAACTCCCTCAACAGCGGAATCATCCGACACGCAACTACTTCCTGTCGACACCTGCAAAGTATCTGACCCGAAGGGACGCACATATCGTTATGCAGACTTTCCTCGTTCAAATGATTTATTCACGCCATCAATTTCTGCCAAGATCGCAGTGGTCGCTGTTCAATTTACGGACTTAACAGCATCATCAAGTCCTGAGGCTGATTACGGAAAGTATTTTAAATATATTTCTGATTACTTGGTGAATACTTCAGATACTCCAATTAATCCTACGATTACTATTGGGTCAAGTTATTTGCAACTTGGAAAGAGTATTTCTGAATACAACTCGAACGGTAACGCACTCAACGATGAGCATGGAAAAGTAACTCAATTTCTGGATGATGTTTTGAAAGTTGCAAATGGGTCAGTTAATTTCGCAGACATTGATCAGTTGACAATAGTCGTCCCCCCTACGGCAACACCAGATCAAGTCAAATTCCATATGAATTTCTATAAGAGCATTCGAAATAGACTTGGACGTGAGGTCAGTATTTACCTTTACGGATCTGTCATCCCAAAATCAACTCCAGATCATTACATTGGATACGATCCATTTATCTATGTCCATGAGCAGATAAACCATCAAAGTGGTTTAGATGACGAATATGGCTCTTGGGGAGAAAGCGGACAAGATTCATTAGGTTTAAATCCAACCCTGGAACAAATTGGTATGGGGTACTGGGGAAATATGTCTACTGCGAATTTGGAGTTACTTGCTTGGGATAAATGGAAGGTTGGATTCATCTCTGACTCTCAAGTTCGATGTGTCAGTTCATCGTTGAACTCAACAATTTGGTTAAGACCCTCCACCACAAAAGGGACATTCGTTAAATTGCTTGTCATTCCACTTTCAAAGACGAAAGCGATCGTGATGGAGTCTCAGCGTTCTACTGGCTATAACTTCAAAGTTCCAACAAACCTCAATGGTGCAATTGTGTATCAAGTAGACCAAGAACTTATTAATGGTGGAAACGGTGGCAAATTTGGGCAAGGCGTCCATTTGCTTTTACCCACAAATCGAAACACCGCACAGAGAACAAATGGGTTTCTATATGGTGATGCTCGACTACTTCAAGGTGATTACATTCAAGTCGGCGGACTCAAGATCACCAATGTTGAGTCTGGTGCCTTTGGAGATGTTATTAGGGTCGAAAAGGCCTAAAACAACCAACTGTGGGCGGCGAGGGTTTCGAACCCCCGACATCCTCGGTGTAAACGAGGCGCTCTACCACTGAGCTAGCCACCCGGCTTGTACTGCTCGCGAATACTACTTTATATATGCGAAAGTAGGAAAATCGTGCGTACGTTAAGCGAAATTAGAGCGCTGCGATAGCGCTCTTGTAATCACCATTATTGCGAGCATCGCCAAGACCATTTACTACCTGCCAGCGAACGATGCCTTCTTTATCAATGATGAAAGTTCCACGCATTGCGCAACCAAGATCTTCATTGAAGATTCCATATGACTTTGCTGCCGCGCCGTGTGGCCAGAAATCTGCAAGTACTGGGAACTTATAACCCTCTTGCTCAGCAAATATTTTCTGTGTGTGCATTGAATCGCAAGAGATTGCTAGAACTTGAACGTTATCGTTCTGGAAAGATGCAAGGTCATCGCGAATTGCGCAGAGTTCGCCTGTGCAAGTTCCGGTGAATGAGAATGGGAAAAAGAGAACGACTACGTTCTTCTTGCCTTTGAAAGATGAGAGAGAAACTTTTGTTCCAGTTTGATCTTTAAGTTCAAAATCTGGGGCTGCCTGTCCGATTGCGATTGTCATAGCGCGAATCTATCGCTTGACTGCTTTTCGTGCCACCAGACGAGTAGCAGTCCAATCTGATGCAACGGCAATTGTTGATGTTTGATTGAGTCCACATGTTGGGGCTGCATCTTGAATATCACTTGGTTCAACATGGCCTTCACGACCAACTTTTGGTGTAAGAACCCAGATTGGTCCTGTCTCAGATAGATAAGTCATTGCATCCATCAATTCATCAACTAGATCGCCATCATCTTGGCGAAACCAGATCAAAACTGCATCGACAACTTCATTGGTGGTCTCTTCAAGAAATTTGGTGCCAGTGATTTTCATGATGTCATCACGGAGAGCGGAATCACAATCTGACCCATGTCCTACCTCGAGGACGAGCTCTCCTTTCGCAAATCCCATGCGTATTGCCACGGGATAAGTCCAACGGATGAGACGAATTTTTACAAGGGTTTATTGGATACTGAGGCGTATTTTTTTGTGCTTGCCCCCGTTTTGGGCGAGAATACGGCTATGACTGAATTCGGTGGATTCCCAGATCAGATTATTGACCAACTTGTAGATACCGATCCAGCAGAGACAGCAGAGTGGCAAGCATCCTTTGATGCAGCCCTAACGGCAGCTGGCCCAGTTCGCGCTCGATACTTGATGCTCTCACTACTTCGTCGAGCACAAGAAAAGAACATTGGAATTTCACAACTTCGCACAACTGATTACATCAACACAATTTCTCCAGAGCATGAACCTCAATTTCCTGGTGATGAAGCAATTGAACGTCGCATTCGCGCATTTAATAGATGGAATGCAGCGATGTTGGTTCACCGTGCTCAGCGCCCAGGAATTGGTGTGGGTGGACATATTTCAACGTATGCATCATCTGCTTCTCTGTATGAAGTTGGCTTTAACCACTTCTTCCGCGGACAAGATCACGCTGGTGGCGGAGACCAAATTTTCTTCCAAGGACATGCAAGTCCCGGAATGTATTCACGTGCATTTCTTGAGGGTCGATTTACAGAAGATCAGCTAGATGGATTCCGCCAAGAACTTTCACATCAAGCAGGCGGACTCTCTTCTTATCCGCACCCACGTTTAATGCCTGACTTCTGGCAATTCCCAACAGTGTCTATGGGAATCGGACCAATCAATGCAATTTATCAAGCGCGCTTTAATCGTTACTTACATAACCGTGGAATCAAAGATACAAGTGACCAGAACGTTTGGGCATTCCTTGGTGATGGTGAAATGGATGAAGTCGACACAATCGGTGCAATCGGATTAGCATCACGCGAGAAGCTGGATAACTTAACTTTCGTTGTGAACTGTAACTTGCAACGCCTTGATGGCCCTGTGCGCGGTAACGGCAAGATTATTCAAGAACTCGAATCAATCTTCGGTGGCGCCGGATGGAATGTCATCAAGGTTGTGTGGGGCCGCGAGTGGGATCCTCTATTGGCACAAGATCGCGAAGGCGCACTTGTGAGCCTTATGAATACAACTCTCGATGGAGATTTCCAAACATTTAAGGCAGAAAGTGGCGCATTTGTTCGCGAGCACTTCTTCGGTCGCGATCCACGAACAGCTGCAATGGTCTCTGGTTGGTCTGATGATCAAATCTGGGGACTCAAGCGCGGTGGCCACGATTACCGCAAACTCTTTGCTGCATACACAGCAGCAGTGCAGAAGAATGGAAAGCCAACAGTCATCCTCGCAAAGACAATTAAGGGCTGGACACTTGGTTCGCACTTCGAAGCTCGTAACTCAACGCACCAGATGAAGAAGATGACTCTCGAGGACATTATCGAATTCCGCGATCGTCTTGAAATTCCTCTTGCGGATGACAAGTTAGATAAGTACACGCCTTCTTATTATCGTCCACCAGCAGATTCTCCAGAGATGAAGTATCTAGAAGAACGTCGCCGCGAACTCGGTGGATCTATTCCAAGTCGCCGCAAGGTTTCTCGTCCATTGCCGCAGCCTGCAGATGAAGTCTATGAATCTGTACGACGAGGTTCAGGTCAGCAAGAAGTTGCCACAACGATGGCATTTGTTCGCATGCTTAAAGATTTGATTAAAGATCCAGGGCTGGGCAGCCGCTTAGTTCCAATCATCCCTGATGAGGCTCGCACCTTCGGTCTTGATTCATTATTCCCATCACTGAAAATCTATTCACCGCACGGCCAGCAGTACTTAGCTGTGGACCGCGAATTGATGTTGTCCTATAAAGAATCGACTTCGGGTGTCATCCTTCACGAAGGAATCAATGAAGCAGGTTCTGTCGCATCATTTACCGCAGTGGGATCTTCTTACTCAACGCATAACGAACCAATGATCCCTATCTATATCTTCTACTCAATGTTTGGATTCCAGCGCACAGGAGATGCATTCTGGGCAGCTTCTGATCAGTTAGTCCGCGGATTCGTACTGGGTGCAACAGCGGGTCGCACAACACTGAACGGTGAAGGTCTGCAACATGAAGATGGTCATTCGCATCTTCTGGCAGCGACCAACCCTGCAGTTGTCGCATACGACCCAGCATTTGCCTACGAAGTAGGACATATCTTTAAAGATGGTCTGCGCCGTATGTATGGCGAGAATAGCGAAAATATTTATTACTACATGACCGTTTACAACGAGCCATACATGCAACCTGCTGAACCAGATAACTTGGATGTTGAAGGTCTACTCAGGGGAATCTATCTCTACGCAGGTGTCTCTAAGCAACGCAAGAAGAATGCACAGATTCTTGCTTCAGGTGTTGGCGTCAACTGGGCGCTTAAGGCACAGAAGTTGCTTCAGGAAGATTGGGGCGTTGCAGCTTCTGTCTGGTCTGTTACTTCATGGAATGAACTTCGTCGCGATGGCCTAGAAGTCGATCGTCACAATATGCTCAATCCTGGAAATAAGAAGACTGCCTATGTCACAGATAAACTTCGCGGAACCGAAGGTCCGGTCATTGCAGTCTCTGACTTCATGCGCGCTGTGCAAGATCAAATTTCACCGTGGGTTCCAAATCAATTCCACTCACTTGGAACAGATGGATTTGGACTATCCGATACTCGAGGTGCACTTCGTCGCCACTTTAAAGTTGATGCCGAATCAATCGTCGTTGCAACTCTGGCAGAACTTGCAAAGGCTGGCGATGTGAAGCAATCAGCGGTTCA
>Ga0209829_10003190_pt1 | contig 12045 bp, 4 predicted proteins | sample C_140205_EF_Meta_FD_187311 | JGI IMG/M metagenome (GOLD analysis project Ga0209829, IMG submission 187311) | Freshwater microbial communities from Lake Croche, Canada to study carbon cycling - C_140205_EF_MetaG (SPAdes) (version 2) | ecosystem: Environmental > Aquatic > Freshwater > Lake...
TCGCGCCGTTTGTGGGCCGTGTTGGTGTGTTGGCGGTGGCGTTGGGTGTGGGTTCGGCGGTGGCGTCGGTGCCGGTGGCGTTTGCCGATACAACGGGGTCGGGTGGGTCGTCGGGGTCGAGTGCGGCGGATTCGGCGGGGTCGGGGTCGGCTGCGTCGGAGTCGACGAAGGCGCCGTCGCGGGGTTCGGCGCGGGCGGGCCGGGGTGGTTCGGCTGTCGGAGATTCGTCGGGTGGTTCGCCGGCGGGGTCGGGCCGGGGTGGTTCGGCGCCGTCGGCCGCACATGGCAGTGGAGTGTCGGGCAAGTCGCCGGTGGCGGGTGCGGCAGGGTCGTCGGCGCGTCATCCGCGGCCGAGCTCTGTGGTGTCGGGGGTTGTCGACGCGACGGGTGTGGATCCGGGTTCGGTTGATCTGACATTATCGGGATCGCCTGCTTCGTCGGTGGATTCTGTTGCGCCTGTGGTGGATTTGCCTGATGCGGTGAGTGGTGGCCGATCGGGTGTGCCGGTGGTTGAGGTGTCTGTTCCAGCGGCAGCGTCGGCGCCGGTGATCACTGCCCCGCGGGCGGCTGCGGCTGCTGGTGGTGTGCGTGGTGTGGGCTCGAATCTGTTGGTGTGGTTGGCGTCTGGTGGTTCCGGTGATGGCCCGTCGGCGGCGCCGTTGGCGTGGACGGTGGCGGCGGCGTCACGTCGTGAGTTCGGTGGTGCAGCACGCACGGCCGCGCCGGCGGCGTCGGTGTCGACGGGTGAGTTGGTGGGTGGTCTGTCGGCTGCGGCGGTGGGGTCGCCGTCGGCGGCGACGTTCGCGGGTTGGTATCCGGGTGCGATTCTGCGGTTCTTCGTCGGCAATGGCTCCGCGGCCAATCCGAATGCCGGCATTCTGCTCGGGTCGGGGTATTCGTGGACGTCGGCGACGTGCCCGACGGGAGCGTGCACCGGTGGCAGTGCGGGTCTGATCGGCAATGGCGGTAACGGCTATAACGGCGGTAGTGGTGGTTCGGCGATCCTGTTCGGCAACGGTGGCGCCGGTGGGGCGTCACTGACCGCCGGTGGTACCGGTGGTGCCGGTGGCACGGGCGGGTTGCTGATCGGCAACGGCGGCAATGGTGGCGCCGGTGGTGCGGCGACGACTTTGACCGGTGCCGGCGGTGCCGGTGGCGCGGGCGGCAACACCGGGTTGTTGTCGCTGTTCGGCGCGGCGGGCAATGGTGGTGCGGGCGCCAACAGTGGATCGGTCTCCGGTGCCGGTGGTGCCGGTGGTGCCGGCGGTTCCGCGGGCTTATTGTCGTTGATTTCCCAGGGCGGCAACGGTGGTGCTGGCGGCACAGGTGCAACCACCGGTGGTGCCGGTGGTGTGGGTGGTCATGCCGGCATCAAACTCGGCGGCGGCGGCAACGGTGGGGTGGGTGGCGCGGCGACGACGGTCACCGGCAATGGCGGCGCGGGTGGAAATGGCGGGGCGAACGGCATTCTGGCGTGGCTGGGCAATGGCGGTAACGGCGGCAATGGCGGGGTCGGTGGTGCCGAGGGCACCGGTGGTGTGGGCGGCGACGGCGGTAATACAGGCTGGTCAGGCAACGGCGGTAACGCCGGCAATGGTGGTGCGGGCGGCAACGGCGGCAACGGTGGCGGCGGCGGGATCGGCGGCTTTTGGGGCGACAACGCCGGTAACGGCGGCAATGGTGGAGATTCCACGTCGCCCACCGGTGTTGGCGGCAATGGTGGTGTCGGTGGCGGCACCGGACTGTTGTCGATCATCGGCAACGGCGGTAACGGCGGCAACGGCGGCACCGGCAGTGCCGGAACCAACGGCATCGCCGGCACCTTCCCGGGTGGTAATGGCGGCAATGGCACCGACGGCGGCAAAGCCGGCAATGGAGGTGCCGGCGGTGCGGGGTCGTGGATCGTCGGGATCGGCGGCAATGGCGGTAACGGTGGCGGCGGGGGTGCCGGCGGTAACGGCGGCAACGGTGCGGCCGGCCAGAACGGTGCGACGCCGGGTGATCCGGGCACCCCGGGTGGCAATGGCGGCAATGGTGGCAATAACGGTGCCGGGGGTACCGGTGGGGCGGCCGGGACGGCCTCGATCCTGTTCTTCTTCCCGACCAATGGCATCGCCGGCACCGGCGGGGCGACCGGCCTGGGCGGTAACGGCGGTAACGGCGGGGTTGGTGGCAACGGCGCGAATGGCAGTCAGGCCACTCCGACCGGCGGTGCGGGCGCTCAGGGCGGCAACGGCGGTAAGGCCGGCACCGGCGGCACTGACGGCGATGGCGGCAACGGTGGCAACGGTGGAGAGGGCTGGACCTCCACGGTGGCCGGTACCGCCGGCGGCACCGGTGGCACCGCCGGCAACGGCGGCACCACCGCGGGCGGAGTGGCCGGTAACGGTGGCACCGGCGGTTACGGCGGCGCTGGTTTCAGCGCCCCGGACGGATCAGGCCTGAACGGCACCGCCGGCGGTAACGGCGGCCTCGGTGGTGTGGGCGGTTCGGCCACCACGGGCACGGCCGGTGATGGCGGATACGGCGGCAACGCCGGTGTCGGCGGTGCCGGTGGCACCGGCACTGCTGGTGACCCGGGTGTGCTCGGCACCCCGGATGGCGGTAACGGCACCGCAGGCGGTAGCGGCGGTGCGGGCGGTACCGGCGGCACCGGTGGCGCGGCGGGTGTGGCGACCGCGGGCGGCACGAATGGTATCGACGGCAGTGGCGGCTACGGCGGTCTCGGTGGCGACGGCGCTGCCGGTGGCGCGGGCGGTAACGGCCTGCCCGGCGTGGCCGGCACCGATCCCGGTGACCCCGGCACCGCGGGCGGTAACGGCGGCAACGGTGGCGCCGCAGGCAGCGGCGGCATCGGCGGCACCGGCGGCGCGGCCGGCGGCGCGACGGGCACAGTTGGGCTTTCTGCGGTCGGCGGTAACGGCGGCACCGGTGGGGCGGCCGGCAATGGCGGCAACGGCGGCAACGGCGTCGAAGGCGATTCGGGCACCGATCCGGCCAGCCCCGGCCTGACCGGCGGTGCCGGTGGCCTCGGCGGTAACGCCGGCAACGGCGGCGCCGGTGGAGCCGGTGGCCTCGGTGGCGGTAACGGTGCGGCCGCATCAGGCACCGACGGCAACGGCGCCAACGGCGGCGTGGCCGGCAACGGCGGCACCGGTGGCGCCGGCGGAGCCGGCTGGAACGGCGAAAGCGGATTCCTTCCCGGTACATCCGGTGAGAACGGCAGCAACGGCGGGGCAGGCGGCCTCGGCGGCAACGCCGGAACCGGCGGAACCGGCGGCGCGGCCGGAGGTGCGGGAGCAACCGCAGGCACCGATTCCAACGGCGGAACCGGTGGCACCGGCGGTGCAGGCGGTTCGGGTGGCAACGGCGGCAGCGGCAAGGACGGTGCTCAGGCGCCGGATGCGGCCTCGACCGGTCAGGCCGGCGGTAACGGTGGCTCTGCCGGTAGCGGTGGCGTTGGCGGCGGCGGCGGTAATGCCGGTGCCGGCGGCGGATCGGCCGCGGCGGGCACCAACGGCACCGGTGGCGCGGGTGGCGTAGGAGGCAACGCCGGTACCGGTGGCGCAGGCGGTGCTGGTTTCAACGGCGGTACCGGGGTCAACGGCGCCAGCGGCACCGACGGCGGTGCGGGTGGTTCCGGCGGTGTCGGTGGCGATGGTGGTGAGGGTGGCGCGATCGGAACCGGCGGAACCGGTGGTGCGGCAGGCGTTGACGGCGCCGGTGGTCTCGGTGGTAACGGTGGCGCGGCGGGCACCGGTGGTGCTGGCGGTAACGCCACCCCGGCGGGCAGTGCTGGCACCGATCCGGCTACCCCGGGTGGCGACGGTGGATTTGGCGGCGGCGGCGGTGCCGGCGGTATCGGTGGTGCCGGTGGCGCCGGCGGAGCCGGTGCGGGCACGGCTGCGGACGGTAAAGACGGCGATGGTGGCGCCGGTGGCGTCGGCGGTCTCGGCGGCAACGGTGCCGATGGCGGTAATGGCTACACCGGTGCGGCGGGCACCGGGGAGAACGGCAGCAACGGCGGCAACGGTGGCGCCGGCGGCACGGGTGGTGCTGGCGGTGCTGGAGGCGTGGCTGGCGGTGCGACCGGCACCGATGGTGTGGACGCGGTCGGCGGCGATGGCGGTGACGCCGGTAACGCTGGTGTCGGCGGCGCTGGCGGTTCGGGTGTCGCTCCCGGCGGTGACGGTGGCACCGGTGGCGTCGGCGGTGACGGCGGTGCCGGTGGTGCAGGAGGTGCCGGTGGCGGTACCGCGGCCCAAGGCAACGGCGGCAATGGCGGTGACGCCGGTGCCGGTGGCAATGGTGGTGACGGCGCGGCCGGTGTGGATCCGCAAACCCCCGCCGGCGGCGCCGGTGGCGCCGGTGGTGACGGTGGAGCGATCGGCCTGGGCGGGGCCGGAACGGTCCCTGGCGCTGATGGCGCCACCGCGGATGCCGGAAATGGCGGTAACGGCGGCAACGGCTATAACGCAACCGGATCCGACAACGCAGGATTTGGTGGTGTCGGTGGTAATGGCGGTAACGCGCAGACCGGCGGCAACGGCGGAGCTGGCGGTGCCGGTGGCGATGGCGGCACCGCGGTCGACGGGGCCGGTGGTGATGGTGGTGCCGGCGGTAATGCAGGTACCGGGGGCGCCGCGCTCGACGGCCCAGGCGGCAACGGCGGCAGCGGTGGCACCGGCGGCAACGGTGGCAGTTCGGGCACCGGTGCCGGTGGTAACGGTGGTGACGGCGGCAAGGCCGCTGACGGTACTGCCGGGGCGAACGGCACCCAGCAGCATCCCGATGGCTTTGGCGGTGGCGCGGGTGGTTCCGGTGGCGGTGCGGGCATTGGCGGCGGCGGCCAGGGCCCCGGTAGCGACGGCTCGGCCACCGATGCCGGCAATGGTGGCGCTGGCGGTGACGGCTGGACCTCCACGGTCGCCGGTCTGGCAGCTGGCGATGGCGGTGCGGGTGGTGTCGGTGGCGATACGACCACGGGTGTGGCCGGCAATGGCGGCGCCGGTGGCAACGGCGGCGATGGCTTCACCGGTGCCGCGGGGACCGGTGTCGACGGAACGGCGGCCGGCAACGGCGGTACTGGCGGTACTGGTGGATCGGCGACGACCGGTACCGCCGGTGACGGCGGACTGGGCGGCGATGGTGGCGTAGGCGGTAGCGGCGGTACCGGTACCCCCGGCGACGCGGGTGTGCTGGGCACACCGGACGGCACCGCCGGCGGCGCCGGTGGTAGCGGCGCCGCGGGCGGCAATGGCGGCACCGGCGGCGCGGCCGGAGCCGGCGCGACGGCCGGCAATGCTGCCGATGGCGGTAACGCGGGTGCCGGCGGTAACGGGGCCGACGGCGGTGCTGGCGGTAGCGGCCTGACCGGCGCTAACGGCACTAATCCCGGTGATGCGGGTGCGGCCGGCGGTAGCGGTGGCGATGGTGGCGCAGCGGGAGCCGGCGGCAACGGCGGTACCGGAGGTGCTGCGGGCGGTGCGGGCGCTGCGGCGGGCGGCGACGCGGCCGGCGGTAACGGCGGCAACGGTGGCCTCGCGGGCAATGGTGCTGATGGCGGTAACGGCATCGCCGGGGATGCGGGTACTGATCCGTCCACACCGGGTACCGATGGCGGCGCGGGTGGTGCGGCCGGTAACGGCGGCAACGGTGGCGCAGGCGCGGCAGGCGGCGCCGGGGGCGGCGCGGCCGCTGACGGCACCAACGGGAGCGGCGCCAATGGTGGCACCGCCGGTAACGGCGGTGCCGGTGCCAATGGTGGTGTCGGCTACACCGGTGCCGCGGGCACCAATGCCGGTGACGGCGGAGAGAACGGCAGCAACGGCGGTAGCGGTGGCGATGGCGGCAATGCCGGCGCCGGCGGTGCCGGTGGAGCATCGGGTGGTATCGGTGGCACGGCAGGTACCGACGCCAACGGCGGTAACGGTGGTGCGGCCGGAAGCGGCGCCCTCGGTGGCAACGGTGGAGCCGGTGTCGACGGTGCCAATGGCACCGCGCAAAGCGTGGACGGCCAGGCCGGCGGTGCCGGTGGTGACGCCGGTGCCGGCGGCTCCGGAGGTGTCGGCGGCAACGCTGGCGCCGGCGGCGGTAAGGCCACGTCCGGCACCAACGGCTCAGGTGGCAACGGTGCTGCCGGTGGCAGTGCCGGTAGCGGTGGCATCGGTGGCGTCGGATTCGCCGGTGCCAACGGAACCAATCCCGGCGACGCCGGCCTCGCTGGCGGCAACGGCGGCGACGGCGGTACCGGTGGTAGCGGTGGCGCCGGTGGCGCCGGCGGCGCTGCGGGCACCGGTGGAACCGGTGGTACGGCCGGAACCGACGCGGCCGGCGGTAACGCCGGCAGCGGTGGCCTCGCGGGCAATGGTGCTGATGGCGGTGCCGGAATCGCAGGTATCGCGGGAACTGATTCGTCGACCCCGGGTACCGATGGCGGCGCGGGTGGAGCAGCCGGCAGCGGCGGCAACGGTGGCGCCGGTGGAACCGGCGGCGCAGGCGCGGGCAAGGCCGCCGACGGCACCAACGGAAACGGTGGCAACGGCGGCACGGCCGGTAACGGCGGTGCCGGGGCCAATGGTGGTGTCGGGTACACCGGCGCTGCAGGCACCAACGCCGGCGATGCCGGCGAGAACGGCAGCAACGGCGGTAGCGGTGGCGACGGCGGCAACGCCGGTGCCGGCGGTGCCGGTGGAGCATCCGGTGGCACCGGAGGCACGGCAGGTACCGACGCTAAAGGTGGCAACGGCGGTGCAGCCGGCAACGGCGCCCTCGGCGGCAGCGGCGGCGCCGGTGTCGCTGGTGCCAACGGCACCGCGCTGAGCGTGGACGGCCAGGCCGGCGGTGCCGGCGGTGACGCCGGGGCCGGTGGCTCCGGAGGTGTCGGCGGCAACGCCGGCGCCGGCGGCGGTAAGGCCACGTCCGGCACCAACGGCTCAGGTGGCAACGGTGCTGCCGGTGGCAGTGCCGGTGACGGCGGTATCGGTGGTGCCGGGTACGCCGGTGCCAACGGCACCAATCCCGGCGACGCCGGCCTCGACGGCGGCAACGGTGGCGACGGCGGTACCGGTGGCAGCGGTGGCGCCGGTGGCGCCGGCGGCGCTGCGGGCACCGGTGGAACCGGCGGTACGGCCGGAACCGACGCGGCCGGCGGTAACGCCGGCAGCGGTGGCGCGGCCGGTGCCGGTGCCGATGGCGGTGCCGGCGTTGCCGGTGGCGCCGGCTACGTCGGTGTGTCGGGCGGCGATGGTGGTGCGGGCGGTAACGCCGGCAGCGGCGGTACCGGTGGCGCAGGTGGAGCCGGTGGCGCAGGCGCGGGAACGGCCGCCGACGGCACGAACGGAAACGGCGGCAACGGCGGTGCAGCGGGTAACGGCGGCGCCGGTGCTAATGGTGGTGTCGGCTACAGCGGTGTCGCGGGCACCAATGCCGGTGATGCCGGCGAGGACGGCAGCGACGGAGGCAACGGTGGTGCTGGCGGTGCCGGCGGTGGCGCTGGCTCGGGTGGCGCGGCGGGCGGCACCGGTGGCAAGGCCGGTACCGACGCGAACGGTGGCAATGGTGGTGCGGCTGGCAACGGCGGCATCGGTGGTGACGGCGGGGCCGGTGTCGATGGTGCTGCTGGCACCCCCCAAAGTGTCGATGGCGAGGCCGGTGGCGCTGGCGGTAACGCCGGGGCCGGTGGCTCCGGTGGTGTTGGTGGCGATGCCGGTGCTGGCGCGAACGCGGGAACCAACGGCTCAGGCGGCAACGGTGCTGTCGGCGGCAACGCAGGCGCCGGCGGCAACGGTGGTGCCGGATACGTGGGTGCCGATGGCGTCACGGGCGCTCCTGACGGACAAAACGGCGGCAACGGCGGCAACGGCAGTGATGGCGGCAACGGAGGCACCGGCGGCAACGGTGGCGCGGCCGGTACCGGTGGAACCGGTGGTACGGCCGGAACCGCCGCCGCTAATGGAAACGGCGGCAACGGGGGAAATGCCGGTGCTGGTGGCGCTGGCGGTAAGGGCGCAATCGGTGTTGCCGGCGTCGATTCCGACGGCGGTAAGGGCGGCGACGGTGGTAACGCCGGCGCTGTAGGCCTCGGCGGGACCGGGGCGACCCCCGGCGTTGATGGCAACGGTGCGGACGGCGGTGACGGTGGTGCCGGCGGTGCCGGTCTGACGTCCACCGACGCCAGTTTCGTCGGCGGCAACGGTGGTTCCGGCGGTGCCGGTGGCGATGCGTCCGGAACGGGCACGGCCGGTAACGGTGGTGCTGGCGGTGTCGGCGGTGACGGCTATAACGGCGTGAGCACCGGTACGACCATTGAGTTCCTGGGCACGGCTGGCGGCAACGGTGGCGCAGGCGGCGCCGGCGGCGATTCGCTCGGCGGTCAGGCCGGTAACGGCGGCAATTCCGGTGCCGGCGGTGCCGGTGGTGACGGCGCCGATGGTGTCCCGACCGGGCCGGCCAATGGTGCGCACGGTGGAAACGGCGGTAATGCAGGTCTGGAGGGCACTGCGGGCGCGGGCTTGATCGCCGGTACTGCCGGCGCGGCCGCAGACGGTGGCGCGGGCGGTAGTGGTGGCGACGGCGCGACCCCGACGGATCCGACGTCCGACGGTGGCAATGGAGGTGCCGGTGGTGCCGGTGGCTCTGCGCCGGGCGCGGGTAACGGTGGCGCTGGCGGTGCCGGTGGGTCCGGCGCCAACGGCAACACCGCTGTTGCCGGTAGCGGCGACGCGGGCACTGACGGCGGGGCCGGCGGCAAGGGTGGCGCCGGTGGCGCCACCGTCGACGGTGTGGCTGGCGACGGCGGCCTCGGTGGCAACGGCGGAGTAGGTGGCGCCGGTGCGTCGAACTCGAGTCCCAGCCAGGCCGGTGGCAATGCCGGCAACGGTGGCGCGGGAGGCGCCGGCGGTGCAGGCGGCGCAGAGACCGGTGCCGGTCAAGCAGGCGACGGCGGTGACGCCGGCAACGCCGGTGCCGGTGGTGTCGGCGGTGCCGGCGCGGACGGTATCCCAGGCCTCGCCGGCGGCAATGGCGGCAACGGCGGTAATGCCGGTGCGGTGGCTGCCGGTGGTGCGGCAGGCGCTGGTAGCGGCGGGGCTGCGGGCAACGGTGGTAACGGCGCCAGCGGTGGCGACGGTGGTATCGGTGGTAGCGGCGGCACATCCACCACGGTCTCTGTAGTCGGCGGCGACGGCGGCAATGGCGGCAGTGGCGGCAATGCCACGGGCGCGGGTACAGCCGGTAACGGTGGCGCTGGCGGTAATGCCGGTGACGGCTACAACGGTGTCGGCTTCATCACCGCAGTGGAGGACACGTTTGGTACCGACGGCGGCAATGGCGGTGTCGGCGGTGCCGGCGGCAATGCCGAATCGGGGATTGCGGGCAATGGCGGCGCCGGTGGTAACGCCGGAAACGGCGGCACCGGCGGCGACGGTAACGCGCTGTTTGCGCGTGGCGGCGTTGGCGGTGACGGCGGTAATGCCGGTGCCGGTGGCGCCGGCGGCACATCGACCTCCGGCACCAACGGTGACGGCGGGGATGCGGGTCTGGCCGGTAACGGTGGCATCGGTGGTGACGGTGTGGCCGGAGCCAACGGCAATAACGGTTCGGGCGCGGGTGCGTCCGGTACATCCGGAACCGACGGCGGCGGCGGCGGTAACGGCGGCGTAGGTGGTGCCGGTGCTGCCGGCGGCACTGCCGGCGGTGCAGGCGCTACGGCGGGTACCGACTCCGTCGGAGGCAACGGCGGCGGCGGCGGTAACGGCGGTCTTGGCGGCAACGGCGGCAACGGTGTGGCCGGCACGGCCAGCCTCGCCGTGGGTGTCGCAGGTCAGGCCGGCGGATCCGGCGGTGATGCCGGTGACGGCGGCGCCGGCGGCAAGGGCGGCGCGGCCGGTGCCGGTGGCGGTAAGGCTGCCGCGGGCACTGCGGGTTACGGCGGTAATGGCGGCAACGCCGGAACCGCTGGCAACGGTGCCAACGGCGGTGCCGGTTACAACGGCGCGAATGCCAAGGCGAATCCGAATGGAAACGTCGCGCAAGATGGCACCGACGGTGGCAGCGGCGGCAACGGCGGCGCCGGCGGCAACGGCGGCACAGCCGGTAAGGCTGGCGGCGCGACCGCGCAGGATGGCAGCCAGGGCAAGGCCACCAATGGCGGCAACGCCGGCAGCGGCGGCCTCGGCGGTAACGGCGGTAACGGCCTCAATGGCACCTTCACATCGCTGGTTAACCGCCCCGGCGGCGACGGCGGCAACGGCGGCAACGCCGGTGTCGAGGGCAAGGGTGGAACCGGGTCGAATGTGACCAAGGCCGGTGCCTTCGGTAACGGCGGTAACGGCGGCAACGGCGGCCTCGGCGCCGATATCGGCGGTGCCAATAACTACGGCGGGGCTGGCGGCAACGGCGGCAACGGCGGCACAGCGACCGGCGGTGCTGCTGGTGACGGCGGCGCGGGTGGCAACGGCGGCAGCGGCGGTCCGGGTGCTGTCGGTACGGGCGGTGCTGTCACACCCGGCAACGGGAGCAATGGCGCTGTCGGCGGTGCGGGTGGTGCCGGCGGTAACGGCGGTGCGGCGACTATCGGTGTCGCCGGTGACGGCGGCAAAGCCGGTAACGGCGGCGCCGGCGGTATCGGCGGAGCCGGACTCGATGGGCAGGCCGTTGGCATTGCCGGCGGCAACGGCGGAATCGGTGGCACCGGCGGTATCGGCGGTGCTGGCGGTACAGGTGGAAGCACCACTGGTGGTACCGACGGCAGCGGCGGCAACGGCGGCAACGGCGGCGGGGCCGGCGCAGGCGGCGCCGGTGGTAACGGCGCCGCAGGCATTGATGGCACACCGAACGGTGCGGCCGGCGGCAATGGCGGCAACGCGGGCACTGCGGGCGCCGGCGGCGCACTGGGCGCCAAGGGCACCGGCGGTACCGGCGGCGTCAACGGAACTGCCGGGAATGCTGGCGCGGACAACGTCAACGGTGGCAAGGGTGGCAACGGTGGTGCCGGGTTCGCCTCGACGGCTGTTGGTGTGGTCGGCGGCAATGGCGGTGCGGGCGGAGCAGGCGGTACGACCGCCTCGGGCACCGGTGGTGCCGGTGGTGCGGGCGGTGTCGGCGGGGCTGGCTTCGCCGGATCCAACGGCACGGCCGGTATCGATGCCAACGGCGGTGCCGGCACGGCTGGCGGCAAGGGTGGCGCTGGCGGTGCAGGTGGTGGCGCTACGGCCGCGGCTGGCAACGGTGGCGCAGGCGGAGCCGGCGGCGCGGGTGGAACCGGTGCCGGTGGCGGCAATGGCGGTTCCGGGACTGACGCCGGAAACGGTAATCCAGCTCAGGTCGGCGGTGACGGCGGCGCGGGTGCCGACGGCGGTGCCGGCGGTGCCGGCGGCGCGGGCGGCAACGCTGGGGCGTCGGGCACCAATGGCAGCGGTGGCACCGGCGGCAAGGGCGGCAACGCCGGTGTCGGCGGTGTCGGTGGTGCCGGCGGTGTCGGTGACACCACCTACGCCGTCGGTGCCAGCGGTGGTGCTGGCGGTGTGGGCGGTAACGCCGGGGCAGGCGGCAACGGCGGGGCCGCGGGCACGACGGGAACTGGCGGCACCGCAGGGACCGGCGGTAACGCCGGATCTGCGGGTGTCGGTGGTATCGGTGGTGTCGGTGGTGTCGGCGGTAGCGGCACTAACGCCGGAACGGTGTTCACCCCGAATACGGCCAATCAGTCGGCGCCGATCCTCTCGATCACCGACTTCAACCCGTCGGACACCCTGCTGGTGTCGGTCTCGATCCCGAATGCCCCTGCGGGCACGAAGTTCAAGTTCGGAAGTTACGCCGGATTGACCCCGAGTTACGGCTTCAACTTCACCGGCGACAAGGTCGCGCTCAACTTCACCGGAACGAAGGCGGACATCAATGCCGCGCTCGCCACGATGCAGTTGTCGACCGGGGCGGCCCAGGGAGCGATCCAGTTCGACGTTACGTCGTCGCTCTACGCTGCGAACACGTACTACAACCCGCTCACGAACAGTTACTACGAGTACGTCGCTGCTCCGAATATCA
>Ga0209829_10003195_pt1 | contig 12042 bp, 12 predicted proteins | sample C_140205_EF_Meta_FD_187311 | JGI IMG/M metagenome (GOLD analysis project Ga0209829, IMG submission 187311) | Freshwater microbial communities from Lake Croche, Canada to study carbon cycling - C_140205_EF_MetaG (SPAdes) (version 2) | ecosystem: Environmental > Aquatic > Freshwater > Lake...
TCAAACGTGCTGCCACAATTCAAAGCCCTCCCTCCCATGGCAACAAGATTTCACCTTGTTGAAAGCTTCACGCTGCGAGGACGGCCAGCAGCCGCGGCCCAAAGACGATGAGACCGATCGTGGCGGCCGTGCCAGCCGCCACGAGCACACCCGCACTGGCCATGTCGAGGGCGTCGCGGAGCCGCGGATGCCGCCGGCTGCCCGGCCCACGGGCCAGTGATTCAAGCGCTGTGTTGAAGATCTCCGCCATCAGCACAAGGCCGATGGCCAGGGCCAGCAGACACCACTCCACGGCTGAAACGCGGCACACAGCCCCCAGGGCCACAACGGCCCCCGCTGCCGCCAGATGGACGGCAAAGCTTGACTGGCTTCGCAGGGCCCGGATAAGGCCACGAAAGGCGTCGTCGAATTTCCGAAACCAGGTCCGCCGCATGACCACCGAGGCTACCCAACCTTTACGTAGGGATCGCCCTTCTTCCAGTTGCAGGGGCAAAGCTCGTCGCTCTGCAAGGCGTCGAGCACGCGGAGCACCTCGGCCACATTACGGCCCACGCGGCCTTGGTTGACATCCACCCACTGGATCACACCGTTGGGATCAACGATGAAGGTGGCTCGCAGGCAGTAGCCCTCGGTCTTTTCGAGGATTCCCAGCTCAGCCGACAGCTTCTGGGCTGCAATCAGCGGGAATTTGAGGTCGGCGAGGTCGGGGTGAGCCCGCCGCCAAGCCAAGTGGGAATACTCGTTGTCGGTGCTGCCGCCCACGACGCTCGTGTCGCGGTCGCCGAAGGCCTTCAACTGCTTGTTGAATTCGGCGATCTCGGTCGGGCAGACAAACGTGAAATCCTTCGGGTAGAAAAAGTACACGACCCACCGGCCGGCGTAGTCGGCGTTGGTGAGCAGCTTGACGTCATCCTTGCCGATGCCCACGCAGGCCTGGGAGGAGTAGTGGGGAAAGGCGTCGCCAACGGTAAGCATGCTATGGTTCTCCGGGGAAGCCACAGAGTGTACGGGCCACGATCCATGCGTTCAACTTCCGTCGCTCCGCACCTCCACCACGATCCCCTCACGGCCCGTACCGTCTTCGTGGCCCCGCAACGGGCGGAGCGGCCCAATGCACTCGAAGGTGCGAGCTTCCCCTGCCCCTTCTGCGCCGGCAACGAAGCGCTCACGCCCCCCGCTGTGCTACGGGCTCCCGCATCGCCCGACAAGCCCTGGCGGTCCCGGATCGTGCCCAACCGCTTTCCGATCGTGTTGGACGGAGGCGGCCAGCACACCCACCATGCCCACCATGAAAACTTCCCCCACGCGGTGCGTGGGGCCCACGGCGTGCACGAGGTGGTGATCGAGTCGGCCGCACACGTGCGGAGCATCCTCGGCCTGGATCCTGCCGCGTGGCGGGAGGTCTGGGAGCTCTGCCGAGAGCGGCTGGAGGAGCTGTCTGATCGGGGCGACCTCGCCTGGGCCATGGTTTTCAAAAACTCTGGTCTCCGTGCCGGCGCATCGTTGGACCATGTCCACAGCCAGCTCGTCGCCCTCGACTTCGTGCCGCCGGCGATGCAGGCCGAACTGGCAGCCACACGCACCGCCGCCGATCCCTTTGGCGATCTCCTTCGGCAGGCGGTGGCCGAGGATCGCATCGTGGCCGCATCGGGCGACCTGGTGGCGTTGGTGCCCCCCGCGCCGCGGCAGCCATTCGAGACCTGGATCCTGCCCCGGATTCCCGAGCCGTATTTCCATGCCACGGCTCCCGAGCGCGTGGCGGCCTTGGCCGCGCTCACGCAGTCGATCATCGGTCGTCTCGATAGGCTTGTGCCCGGCGCGGATTACAACTGGTGGCTCCACCAACCCCCATTCGCGCAGTTGGGCAATCCCGCGGCCTACGAGGCTCCTGCACACTGGCACTGGCATCTGGAGATCCTGCCCCGGATCAACGGCCTGGCCGGTTTTGAACTGGGCGCCGGCTGCCACATCACCACGGCCCTTCCGCACGATTCGGCCCGCCTGCTCCGCGAAGCGTAGGACGCTTCGCCAGACAGCCGGCCTCCCCTCCACCTTTCCCAAACCGCACCAGCCTTACGAAAGGCTCCGTACCTTCGCCGCGAAGACCACAAAACCGCAAAAACACGTTTGGCGCGGGTGTCGCCAATCCCGACAATCGGCTCCTGCTTCCTTCAGCGCCACCTCCGGATTTCGCCATGTCGCCTGCTGTCCGGTTTGTCTTCGTCCTCCACGACCACCAGCCCGTCGGCAATTTCGACGGCGTCATCGAACAGGCCTACCGCGACAGCTATCTGCCGCTGCTGGAACTGCTGGAGCGCCACGCCGGCATCCGGCTGGCACTCCACACCAGCGGTCCGTTGGCGGAGTGGTTTGACCGCCACCATCCCGACTACCTCGATCGCGTTGCCGCCCTGGTGGCCGAGCGGCAGATCGAGATCGTTGGCGGCGCTTTTTATGAGCCTGTGCTCGCGATGCTGCCGGCGCGAGACCGCATCGGCCAGATCCGTCTCTCGACGGAGTGGCTCGAACGCCGCTTCAAGACCAAGGTGACGGGCATGTGGGTGGCCGAGCGGGTCTGGGATCCTGGCATGACCAGCGACATCGCCGCCGCCGGCATCGAGTGGACGATCCTCGACGACTCCCACTTCAAGGCGGCCGGCCTCACCGACGATCAGCTCGACCGGCATTGGCTCACCGAAGGCGACGGCGCCACGCTCGCTGTCTTCCCGGTCAGCGAACATCTTCGGTATGTGATCCCCTTTGCCTCGCCGCACGCCACGATCGACCACCTCCGCTCCATGGCCTCGCGCCGGCCGGGAGCACTGGCCGTCTTCGGCGACGACGGCGAAAAATTCGGCGTCTGGCCCGACACGCGGAAGACCTGCTTTGAGGAGGGCTGGCTGGAGACCTTCTTCGGTCTGCTTGAGGCCAACGCTGACTGGATTCAGATGTGCCTGCCGTCGGAGGTGGTCCGCGAGGTGCCACCGGCCGGCACGGTGTGGCTGCCGGAATGCAGCTACCGCGAGATGATGGAATGGGTGCTGCCGCCGCAGTTGCAACTGGCCTGCATCGAGGCCCGCCACACCGCCGCCGCCGATCCACGCCTGGCTGGCGTGGCGCGGTTTCTGCGCGGTGGCTCGTGGCGCAACTTCCGCATGCGATATCCGGAAGCCAACGAGATGTACGCCCGGATGATGGCTGTGAGCAAGCGGCTCGAGCGGCTGGCTGCGGGAAACCATCCCCCCGGTGCCCCCGGCATCGCACGGGCCGCGGCGCTGTCCGAGGCCACGCAGGCCCTCTATCGCGGGCAGTGCAACTGCGCCTACTGGCACGGTGCCTTCGGCGGCATCTACCTGCCGCACCTGCGCAACGCCATCTACCACGAATTGATCGCCGCCGATGCCGCCGCCGACCGGGCGGAGGGGCGGCTGGCTCCGTGGGTTGAGGCGACCACCGACGACTACGACTTCGATGGTCGGACGGAGGTGCGGCTCTCCAGCGACGGGTTGGATGCGTGGATCGCGCCGGCACGGGGCGGCATGCTCTACGAACTCGATCTCCGCGACCAGGAGCACAATCTCCTCGCCACGCTCGACCGCCGGCCCGAGGCCTACCACGCGCAGGTTCTGGCCGGACCGGGCAACGCCCGGAGCGTGGTCGATGCATCGCAGGTGGCGAAGTTCAAGCAGGAGGGCCTTGAGCGGATGGTCCGCTATGACGCCTCGCGGCGCAAGAGCCTGATCGACCACTTCTGGGACTGCGACGTCGATGCCGCCTCGATCGTTGAGGGAACGGCGCTTGAGCGGGGCGATTTCGCGGCCGGCGGCTACGAGGCCAGCATCCGCCGCAATCCCGGTCGGATCCAGGTCCTGCTCGCGCGGACAGGCAACGCCTGGGGCATCCCGTTCACGCTCTCCAAGGCAGTCACCCTGGAAGCAGGCTCACGGACATTGGAGATCGCCTACAAGCTGGAGGGGCTGCCCCGCGGCTTCCGCCAACACCTCGCGATCGAATTCAACTTCGCCGGCATGCCCGCCGGGGCCGAGGGCCGCTTCTTCTACGACGATGGCCGCAAGAATCTTGGCGACCTCGGCGACCGGCTTGATCTCTCCGAGGTCCGTGTGCTGGGGCTCGTCGACGACTGGCTGGGGATCGATGCGAAGCTAGCCTTCAGCGAGCCGAACAACGGCCTGGCGGCGGGCGTGTGGACGTTTCCGATCCAGTCGGTGAGCCAGTCTGAGGGCGGGTTTGAACTGGTGCACCAGTCGGTGGTGGTGATGCCGCACTGGATCGTCACGCCCGACGCCGACGGTATCTGGAAGGTGGCGATGCGGCTGTCGATCGGCAGCCTCAAGACGGGGCAAGCCGACCAGCCCCATCTGGGCAAGCATGCGACCGTGTTCGCCGCCCGCTGAACTCGCTCCGCCACGCGGGCCCTACGAACGGGCCAGCGTTGCCCAGTCGATCTTGGGCTCGATCGATTCCGCGCCGTGCCGGAGCACAGCGACAGGCACCGGGCTGATCCGTGCGGCCACGTCGTCGGCACTCGCTTGAGCGATCGCCCATGGTCCTGCCGTGGCGGTGTCCTCGGGGTTTGAGGGCTCGGTGTGTGACATCACCACCGCCGCCACGCGCAGGCCCTCGGCGCGGGCAGCCCGCACGACGGCCAGCGTTCGACCGATTGCGCCCAGGCAGGCCGCATCCACCACCACCAGCGGCAGGTCGAGATCCCGGGCCAGATCGACATTGAGCGAGATCTCGCCCAGCGGCGAGAACAGACCGCCCGCCCCTTCGACGATCACGATATCGCTCACGTCCCGCCAGACCAAGCACCCGTCGCGGAGCAGTTGCTCGTTGACCGTGCGGCCGGCTGCACGGGCGCTTTGCGGCGGGGAGATCGGCGCGGCGAACGATTGTGGACAGACCGCCTCCGGCGTTCCCGGTCGGCCTGCGGCTTCCCAGAGCCGCATGGCGTCGCTGGTGGCGTCGTCCGGTGACGTGCCGCTGGCCACGGGCTTGTAAACGCCCACCCGCAGGCCAGCCCGCACCAGGTGCCGCACGATCGCCGTGGCCACCGCCGTCTTGCCGACGCCGGTATCCGTGCCCGTCACATACAGACCATTCATACGAATTTTGAGCCTATTCCAGTCGGCCAGTTGCCTCGCACGATGCTACGTTCTACACTTGAGGACAGTCTGAGACTCAGTCTCAACAGCATCCTGCCGGCAACGACGGCAGTGGTTCCTGACATCGCGGAGCGTGCCCATGCCATCTCTCGAACATGTCACCATCGGTTCTACGGCCCGCGTTGCCGATGTCGCAGGGTGCGACTCCACATCGTTGCGGCTCTTGGAGATGGGGCTGACGCCGGGCGTGAACGTCCGCGTGGTCGGCACAGCACCACTGGGAGGACCACTGGAGCTGGAGCTGCGTGGCTACCGGCTTTCGATCCGCCGCCACGAGGCATCCCGCGTGGCCGTTGCGAAGTGACTCGCACTGACTGAAAGCCCATGACGCTCAAGCCTGACGGCCCTGCCCAGCCTGACGGCCCTTTGCGGCGTGCACTCGTCGTCGCCTTGCTGGGCAATCCCAACACTGGCAAAAGCACGCTCTTCACGGCGCTGGCCGGGATTCCCACGCGGGTGGGCAACTATCCGGGCGTGACCGTGGAGGAGAAGATCGGCCGCTTCACCCATCGCGGTCGGGTGATTGATCTCATTGACCTGCCGGGCACCTACAGCCTCGTTCCCAAGAGCCCGGACGAGCAGGTGGCCGTGGACGTGCTCCGGGGCCAGCTCTCCGGCGTGCCCGCGCCCGACTGTGTGGTGGTCGTTGTCGACGCCACCAATCTCGAACGCAACTGCTACCTCGCCACGCAGGCACTCGCCCTGGGCCTGCCGACCGTGATCGCGTTGACGCTCTCCGACGTGGCCGACCAGAAGGGGATTTCGATCGACGCGGCCGAGCTCGGTCGCCGTCTCTCCTGTCCGGTCGTCCGCGTGGCGGCGCCGGCACGGGAGGGGATCTCGCAGCTCGGCGATCAGATTCTCGCGGTGGCATGCTCCGCGCCGAAGCTTCCGACGGGGTTCGACACCCACCTCGCGGCGGCCGACACCCGCCACGCTCCGGCCGCCCGAGACGCGATCGCCCGCTATGCGTGGATCGAGGAACTGCTGGCCGGCATCGTGCGGCGGCAGCCGCCGGCCCACCGTTCTTTGGCTGAGCGGATCGACCAGGTGCTCACGCATCGCCTCTGGGGCACGCTGGTTTTTGCGGCCACGATGCTCGCGATGTTTTCGTCGATCTTCTGGCTGGCGGCACCGCTGATGGATCTGATCTCGGCGGGCGTCGATGCGGTCGGCGCTGGCCTCAAGCAGCTCTTGCCGCCTGGGGCCATCCGTTCGCTCGTGGTCGACGGCGTGCTGGCGGGTGTGGGTGGCGTGGTCGTCTTCGTGCCGCAGATCGCCATGCTGTTCTTGTTTGTGGCCGTTCTGGAGGGCTGTGGGTATCTCTCTCGGGCGGCCTATCTCATGGACCGGCTGCTCTGCGGAGTGGGACTGGGCGGCAAATCGTTCATTCCTCTGCTGTCGAGCTTCGCCTGCGCCATCCCAGGCATCATGGCCGCCCGCACGATCGAGAATCCGCGAGATCGGCTGCTGACGATCCTTGTCGCGCCCCTCATGAGCTGCTCGGCCCGGCTGCCCGTCTACCTCCTGCTTTGCGGAGGCTTCGTACCCAACATCGCAGTGGGATTCCCCTGGCTGCGGCTGCCGGCCTTGGTGCTGGCAGGCATGTATGCGGTGGGTGTGGCCACAGCGGCCCTGGTGGCGTTGCTGCTGTCTCGCACGCTGTTTCGCGGGCCGCCACAGCCCTTTGTGATGGAGCTGCCCGGCTGGCGTTGGCCACGGTGGCCGGTCGTGCTGGAGCGGGTCCGCGAGGCGGTCTGGTCGTTCCTCCAAAACGCCGGCACGCTGATCGTCGCCATGAGCATCGTGATCTGGGCGTTGGCGAGCTATCCCCGCGACGACGCCGCCATCACCGCCGAGGTCGCTGCCAGCCGCACGACGATCGCGGCGCGGTTGGAGAGCCTCCCGGAAGCCGATCCCGACCACGCCGAACTCTCCGACCAGCTCGCCGCCCTCGACACCGACGCCGGCCTCGACGCGGCGCGACGCGGCGCCGCCCAGCGACAAAGCGCACTGGGCATGATGGGCCGGCTGATCGAGCCCCTGGTGAGGCCGCTCGGCTGGGACTGGCGGCTGGGCTGTGCGGCCGTGGCGAGCTTCCCCGCCCGCGAGGTGGTGCTGGGCACGCTCGGCGTGATCTACAACCTCGGCGAGATCGACCCCGGCGATGCGGAGGGCGGCACGGCCCTCGTTCGACGGCTCCGTGCCGCCACCTGGGACGGCACCAACCGAAAGGTATTCACCTTGCCCGTGGCCCTGTCGATCATGGTGTTCTTCGCGCTGTGTGCGCAGTGCGCGAGCACGTTGGTCGTGATCGGCCGGGAAACCAACAGTTGGATCTGGCCCGTCGTCACGTTCACCTACATGACCGTGCTGGCCTGGCTGGCGGCCTTCGCCACCTACCAGATCGGCAGCCTTCTGCTGGGCGTGCAATGATGGGCTCAATGCAAGACTTCATCGCTGCTGCCTGCGCGGTGGCCGCTGCAGCCTGGCTCGTCCGATCGCTCACGAAGCGTTTCTTTGCCCCGCCATGCAGTCCGCCCGCGGTTCCAGGCGGTGGCGATGGCTTCGTGTCGATCGATGCACTCGCTCACACGGCGACGGCGCAAAAAGACCTCACCAAGCGACGCTCGCCTTAGCCAGGATTTTCCATACGGAATTTCCAGGAACCGCTCTGGCTGCCCGTGGAAAAAGTCGACCATGCCCTGCTGGCGATGAAGCGAGTTTCCATGTGGCCGCCAGTTTCCATGTGGGTGCAAGTTTCCATGTGGCCGCACGTTTCCAACCCGTGGGTGCAAGTTTTCAACTTGCACATGCCTTCGACAAGATGAAATCTTGTCGCCACAAGAGACGTGGGCTGCAAGTTTTCCCATGTGGGTGCAAGTTTTCCAACTTGCACTTCCCCGACAAGATGAAATCTTGTCGCCACAAGAGCCACCGGTATCTGATCCTCAGCTGGTTCCGAGCTGGAGACAGTGATCTCATCGGGCGTCGTCGAGGACTTCAGCGGCAAGGCGAAACGAACCGGCAGAAAAGCCTATGGCTTGAGAACGCCGCAAGGCCTCGAAATCGCCCTGTTTCACCCGATGGGGTACACCCTACCCGAGCCGAAATCTACCCACAGATTCTGCTGAGGAGGCTTTTTTAGAGGGCAGTTTCAGCCAATGGGAAAAAGGGCACCAAAACTGCAAAAGCCGAGGCCAGAGGAGCGACCGCCCGGCCGGCTGGGCACGCCTTGGCTGTTGCCCACGCCGGCCCAAGGCCCGCCGGAGCCATGAATGGCCCGGCGGGCACATGAAGACTAGTACATGTCGTAGTCGCCGCCGTGGCCACCGCCACCGCCCTTCGGCTTGGAATCCTTCGGCCTCTCAGCGATCAGGGCATCGCTGGTGAGCAGGAGCGTGGACACGCTGGTGGCGTTTTGCAAGGCCGTCCGCGTCACCTTCGTCGGATCAATCACGCCCGCCTTCACGAGATCTTCGTACTCGTTGCTGGCGGCGTTGTAGCCGAAGTTGCCGCTGCCACCGAGCACCTTCTCGCACACGATCGAGCCATCCTGCCCAGCATTCGACGCGATCATCGTCACCGGAGCACGGCACGCGCGGACCACGATATTGAAGCCCACCGTCTCGTCTTCGGAAAGTCCCTTTGGCTTCACCTGCGAACTGGCCCGCAGCAGGGCCACGCCACCGCCCGGCAGGATGCCTTCCTCGACTGCAGCGCGGGTGGCGTGCAGGGCGTCTTCAACGCGGGCCTTCTTCTCCTTCATCTCGCTCTCGGTCGCGGCGCCGACGTTGATCTTTGCAACGCCTCCGGCGAGCTTGGCGAGCCGCTCCTCCAGCTTCTCCCGATCGTAGTCGCTGGTCGCAGCGGCGATTTCATTGCGGATCTGTGCGATCCGTCCCTTGATGTCGCTTGTTTTTCCGGCGCCTTCGATGATCGTCGTGTTGTCCTTGTCGACGATCACCTTCTTGGCCCGGCCCAGTTCAGCAAGGCCGAGGTTTTCCAGCTTCATGCCCAGGTTCTCGAATACGGCCGTGGCGCCGGTGAGGATCGCGATGTCCTCCATCATTGCCTTGCGACGGTCTCCGTATCCCGGAGCCTTCACCGCACACACCTGGAAGGTGCCGCGGAGCCGGTTGATGACGAGCGTGGCCAGTGCCTCGCCGTCCACCTCCTCCGAGACGATCAGCAGCGGCTTGCCGGCGTTCACGACGGCCTCCAGCATCGGCACGATGTCCTTCACGCTCGAGATCTTCTTCTCGAACACGAGCACATAACAGTCTTCGAGCACGCACTGCATCTGCGTCGGGTTGGTGACGAAGTATGGGGAGAGGTAGCCACGGTCAAACTGCATTCCCTCGACCCATTCCACCTCGGTTTTGAGGCTCTTCCCCTCGTCGACCGTGATCACGCCGTCCTTGCCAACCTTGTCCATGGCCTCGGCGAGCAATACGCCGATCTCCATGTCGTTGTTGGCGGCGATGGACGCCACCTGCGCCATCTCCTTCTTGCCCTTCACGGGGATCGACATCTCCTTGAGCTTGGCCGCGATGTCCTCGACCGCCTTCTCGATGCCGGCCTTCATCTGCACGGGATTCACGCCCGCGACGACCGCCCTCAGGCCCTCGTTGAAAACAGCCTCGGCCAGCACCGTCGCGGTCGTCGTGCCGTCACCGGCCACGTCGCTCGTCTTGCTGGCCACTTCGCGCACCATGCGGGCGCCCATGTTCTCGTAGACATCCTCCAGGTCGATCTCCTTGGCAACGGTGACCCCGTCCTTGGTGACGGTGGGCGAGCCGAAGCTCTTCTGGAGGATGACGTTGCGACCCTTGGGTCCGAGCGTCACCTTGACGGCCCGGGCCAGCTTTGCAACGCCGCGCCGCATGGCCTCACGCGCTTCCTGATCGAATGCCATCATCTTGGACATGGGCTAAATCTCCTCGGAAAGTGTCGGGTGGAAGGAACTGGTGGTTGGGGAAAGAGTGTGTGCAGGGCCGCTCAGCCAAGCACCGCCAGGATGTCGTCTTCTCGCATCAGCAACAGCTCATCGTCGCCGACCTTAAATGACTCGCCGGCGTAGCTTGTAAACACGACGCGGTCACCCGGCTTCACTTGGAGCGGATGGCGGTGCCCCTTGGAGTCGTACTTGCCCTCACCCACGCTGACAACGGTGCCGCGGGCCGGCTTGTCCTTGGCGCTATCAGGCAACAGGATGCCGCCGGAGGTCTTCTGCTCGCTCTCCTCTCGCTCCACGACCACGCGGTCACCGAGCGGGACCAGACTCAACTTCTTCTTGGTGGGTTTGCTCGCGGTGGCTGTCATGCTCGAAACCTTTCTCTGCAGCGAAGTGGGATGAAGAACAACTTTGGCCGACGGCACCGGGCCCCGGGGATCCGGGAATGCGGCACTGGACCGAAAACGACGTGACCGAAACGAACGACAGCAACGGAAAACTGGGGCACGCCCCGGCGTCTGGCCGTAGGGATGCCGCGCGACTGCCGGACGAGGCTGTCATCAGACCGGCCCCACGGGAAGAAGCAACTGGCGCGCCGAATACGCGGGATTCCTTGGTGTTCTCCTGCTTTCTCGGGGGAAATGCCGCTCGTCCGCATCGGAATGGTGCGGACGCAGCGGCCCCGGCACGCTGCCACTTTGGCAGCACTGGCGGCCGTTTCGTGGCAAACCGTTGGTATGCTTAAGGCAATCGGCGGCGCAATGGCAAATCACGGCTCGACCGGCTACTCTCCTCTTCAATCCTAGAAGGCTTGGCCCAGGACAGTCAGTCTCCACGAAAGATTCTGCATGGCAACGCATCATCGGATCGACGTCTCCAAGGTTGGCGACGTCACCGTCGTGAAGTTTCTGGACAAGAAAATCCTGGACGAAACAGGCATTCAGGAGTTGGGCCTTGAGTTGTTCGGGCTGGTCGAGCTGGAGAATCGCAAGAGCGTGCTGCTGAACTTCACAGGCGTTGAGTTTCTCTCGAGCGCCGCCCTCGGAAAGCTCATCACGCTGGATCGAAAGATGAAGACGCACAAGGGTCGGCTGAAGATGAGCAACATCCGGCCGGAGATCCTCGAAGTTTTCCAGATCACCAAGCTCAATAAAGTGTTCGATATCCGCAAGGATGAGGCCGAGGCAATCTCTGCATTTTAGCGGCGTGGCCTGCCGGAGTGTCGGAGGCCGGGAGACACTTGATGGCACACCAGAAACACTCCGCAGATCCATCCGCTCCACAGCCGTTGGCGGCTTGGACGCGCGAGATCGACCTGCCCAGCGAGCGAGGATCAAGCCGGCTGATCCTGGAAGACCTCCTGGAGCAGCTTGGTGCCCACGACTGGTCTCCTTCCGACATTTTCGCGATTCATCTCGCCGCCGAGGAGGCGATCGTGAATGCCATCGTCCACGGCAACAAGCTCGATCCTCGCAAGAAAGTGCGGGTTGTCTGTTTCGTCTCATCCGATCTGGCGCGGATCGAGGTCACAGACGAGGGTGCCGGATTCGATCCCGCTGCGGTCCCGGACTGCCGGTTGGAGGAACGCCTCGATGCGCCCAACGGACGCGGCGTGATGCTGATGCGAACATTCATGACGCGCATTGAGTACAGCGGCCGGGGCAACTGCGTGCTTATGGAAAAACAACGGGGTGCAGCGGACGCATAAAGACGCGGCCACTGCGGGGTCCGGCTGCCTTGGCCCCTTTCCGGTCGTGTCGCCTTCCATCGATTTCGCCATATCGATTTCCGGCTCAAGATCAGTTATTTTGGTTTCATTCCCCGATAGCTCAACGGTAGAGCGAGCGGCTGTTAACCGCTAGGTTGTAGGTTCGAATCCTACTCGGGGAGCTAGGCCAC
>Ga0209829_10003196_pt1 | contig 12040 bp, 10 predicted proteins | sample C_140205_EF_Meta_FD_187311 | JGI IMG/M metagenome (GOLD analysis project Ga0209829, IMG submission 187311) | Freshwater microbial communities from Lake Croche, Canada to study carbon cycling - C_140205_EF_MetaG (SPAdes) (version 2) | ecosystem: Environmental > Aquatic > Freshwater > Lake...
TTATATCTCAAAAATGCTCTCGGGTGGTCGGACATCCTCGATGGATCCCAAGTGCGGTTTGCAGGTTGATGAGACGAGTCTGCAAACAAGCCCTGCCTGCGGGCCTTCAACCCGCTGCCCGATCCAGTTTGAAGATTGCGACGTTTTAGCCTTTCATTTCTTGGAGGCTGTGTTTGCTACGGTTGCGGACTTGCGTCCGATTGACTTGGCCCAGCCGCATTTGTAGGCTTGGCGCGATGAACATGCTTCAGGATTCATTGCTTGAACTGATCCGACGGACCTCGGTGGAAATACCCGAGGACGTCCACCGCGCCATCCTCAACTCGCTGGATCAGGAAAAGAAGGGATCTATCGCCGCAAGCGCGATGCAGATCATCGATCAAAACATCGCACTGGCAAAAAACAAGTCCCAACCCATCTGCCAAGACACCGGGAGCGTGATTTTCTACGTGGAATGCCCGCCCGGTTACGATCAAATCGTCTTTGAGGAAACCGCCCGGGAAGCGGTGAAGACCGCCACAAAAAAAGGTTTTCTCAGACAGAATTCCGTCGACTCGATCACCGGTAAAAATGACGGGACAAACCTGGGCCCCGGCGCGCCCGCGCTGCATTTCCATCAGCACCGTTCCGCCGAAGTGGGCGTGAAACTTATTCTCAAGGGCGGGGGCTGCGAGAATGTGGGGGCGCAATATTCGCTGCCGAACGAGAAACTGGCCGCGGGTCGCGATCTGGAAGGTTGCCGCAAGGTGATCCTCGACGCGGTGTTGCAGGCGCAGGGAAAAGGCTGCGGGCCGGGAATTTTGGGAGTGTGCGTGGGAGGCGACCGGGCGACGGGCTACGAAGCTTCCAAGCAACAATTCCTGAGGAAAATTGACGATAACAACCCCAATCCCGAACTGGACAGGCTGGAGAAGGACATTGTTGCGACGGCCAACAAGCTGGGCATCGGGCCGATGGGTTTTGGCGGCAAGACAACGCTGCTGGGTGCCAAGATCTGCGTGCTCAACCGCGTGCCGGCTTCCTATTTTGTGAGTGTCAGCTATATGTGCTGGGCTTACCGGCGACAGGGCGTGAGCCTGGAGGCTGATGGAAAAATCAGCCAATGGCTCTATTGAAACGGGGCTGATGTTTCATCCGAAGGGGACCGGAATTTCGCCCCGCTCTTTTGAGTTGGGATTTTGTTTTGCCAACCCGCTCGGGAATCTGCTTTCCTAAGAGACTGTTAACCTTTAAGAACTGAAAATTTATGGCCGTAGAAAGCACCATCGCCGTCAAGCCTGTGGACGCACCGCCCCTGAGTCCACTTCCGCTCAAATGCAGGCTGGCACCCACGCCGAAGCAGGCGCCCAAATACAGCGTGACCATCCGCAATGCCGCCGGAGAGGGTGTTTTGCTGGCCGATCCGCAAGCCAGCCGCGCGCTGGTGGCCTTGATGAACGTGCACGCCGTCAATGGCGGAGCTGCCTGCCACTGGGGCGGCCCGGCGGGGTTTGCGGAAATCATCGCCGCGATGCACGGACTGATGTTCCGGACCACCGGCCGGCAGTGGCATGAGGCGTTTAATTTTGTCAACGACGCCGGCCACGCCGAGAACGGCATTTACGCCTTGCGCGCCCTTTACGGTTTCGATGGGCTGACCTTTGAGGATCTCAAGGGGTTCCGCAGCATCCTCAGCAAACTGACCGGCCACGGAGAGTCCCATATCAACCCCGAGGGCATTCTGCTGAGCAACGGACCGCTCGGGTCGGCCCTGCCCCAGGCGCAGGGGTTGGCGATGGCCGACAAGCTGATCGGCAACGACCGGGTGACGCTCGTCGCCATATCGGATGGGGCGTCGATGGAAGGCGAGGCCAAAGAGTCGTTCTCGGCGGTGCCGGGCTTGGCCGCAAAAGGGCGCATGAACCCGTTCGTGGTTCTGATCTCGGACAACGACACAAAGCTCTCGGGCAGGATCAGCAAGGACGCGTTCAGCATGGGGCCCTCCTTGCTTGGAATCGGAGCGCTGGGGTGGGAGGTGATTGATGTGGCCAACGGGAACAATCTTCAGGAAGTTTATCTTGCGTTGGAAAACGCGGTCGCCTTGGCCAAGTCCAACCCCGCCAAGCCCGTTTGTCTCCGGCTGAAAACCATCAAGGGTTTTGGGGTGAAAGCCACCATGGAAAGCGCCTCGGGCGGACACGGTTTCCCTCTGGCCAACGGGGAAAAGATCGTTGAGTTTGTGGACGAAATCTTTGGCGGCCAGACCCCGCCGGAATTGGCCGGGTGGGCGAATGCTTTGCGGGCCGAGTGGGAGCAAAAGGAATCGGCCAAAAAAGCCAAAGCATTGGCGCCTGCTTCGAGCTTGCCAGCCGTGAAAAAAGACAAGGTCCAAACCGGCCTGGCCAAAGCCGCAATCAAGGCCGCCCAGGAAGGCTATCCGGTTTACTCCATCTCCTCCGACGTCCAGGGCTCGACGGGCATCAGCCTATTCCAAAAAAGTTTTCCGGACCGCTGGGTGGAAGTGGGCATCGCCGAGGCCAACATGATCAGCGTGGGGGCGGGCTTTGCCAAAAACGGCCTGATACCCATTGTGGACACCTTCGGGCAATTCGGTGTGACCAAGGGCAATTTGCCCCTGACCATGGCCGCACTGTCCCAGGCCCCGGTCATCGCAATGTTCTCGCATGTGGGGTTTCAGGATGCCGCCGATGGGGCTTCGCATCAGGCGACCACTTATTTTGCTGCCACAAGCGCCATCCCACACACGGTAGTGATCGCGCCCAGTTGTTCGGATGAAGCCGAGTCGCTCATGCATCAAGCCATTCAACGGTATGCGGCGGATAGAAGCAGCGGCGGAGACGGCGAGAGCTACCTTTTTTTTGTCGGCCGTGAAAACTATCCTCTCACGTGGATCGAGGGCGCGACTTATGCGTGGGGCAAGGCCCAAGTGCTGCGCAGCGGTGTGGATGTTGTTCTGATCGGCTGTGGCGTGCTGGTAAACAAGGCCATCGAAGCCGGCATAAAGCTGGCCAACCTCGGGATCAGCGCGACAGTGATCAACAACCCCTTCATCAACCGGGTCGATCTGGATACCATCGGTGCTGAGGTAAGGGCCTGCGGCGGCCGGGTGGTGACCATAGAGGACCACCAAGTGATCGGGGGGATGGGCGCGCAGGTTTCCCACGCCTTGTCCGACGCGGGCATCGCCCACACCCTGAAGTCGCTGGGCATTCACGGGGAATTCGGACAGTCGGCCTATCTGGCCGAGGAACTCTACGAGAAGCACGGTCTGACGGCAGACAAACTGGTTGAAGCCGCCCGGAGTCTGACTGGAAAATAACCGGGCGCATGCGGAGACCTGAAACAATACGCCAATCCCTATGCTCAAACTAAGCCCCCCCTTTACCGCAGAGAAAATGCGGGCGCTCAAGGTGGGCGACGAGGTGCTCATCACCGGCACACTGTTCACCGGACGGGACGCCGTACATAAGCACCTGCACGAAGGCGGCAAACTCCCCCCTCAGGTCAACTTGCAAAATGGAATGCTCTACCACTGCGGCCCGGTCGTCATCAAGGACGATCAGGACCATTGGAAATGCGTTGCCGCCGGCCCCACCACCAGCATCCGCGAAGAACCCTATCAGTGGCAGGTGATACGGGATTACAATCTGCGGGGTGTCATCGGCAAGGGCGGCATGGGGGACAAGACACTGGCCGCCTGCAAGAAACATGGCTGCGTCTACCTGCACGCCATTGGCGGCGCGGCGCAGGTGCTGGCCGAACGCATCAAGCGGGTTTGCGGCGTTTATATGATGGAAGAGTTCGGCGCGCCGGAGGCCATCTGGGAGTTTGAGGTGGAGGATTTTCCGGCGGTTGTGACGATCGATTCACACGGCAACTCGCTCCACAAGGACGTGTTCGCCGCCAGCCAGGCCGAACTGGAAAAACACCTGTAAATCGGCAAGCAATCGCGGCCGGGGCAGGAACTTGTTCAGCCAGAAACCCGACCCGATTCGGAGCGAGTGTCGGTGCGGTTTTTAAGCGTTTGGAAAAGAAGCCCCTTGGCATTATAAATAGCGGGTGAAGCGCGCGTTCCCGGTTGCCAATCCACCCGCCAAACCATTGCTTGTTTTCGATGGCGAGTGCCACTTCTGCCGGCTGTGGATGGGACGCTTGCGCCATACGACCGGCCCCCGTGTCGACTACCTCCCGTTTCAAGATCCGCAGATTCCCATTCAATTCCCAGGGCTGACTGGCGATGAGTTTAAAACAGCAGTCCACTTGATCCTGCCCGACGGGACGGTTCATATTGGGGCCGGGGCGGTATTCCGAGCCCTGGCCTCCAACCCAGACGAACACTGGCTGCTGGACTTGTATGAGCACTCGGCGGCTTTTGCGTCGGCCAGCGAGGCGGGTTATCGGCTGGTGGCGCGGAACCGCTCGGTTTTCTCGGCCGCAACGCGCGTGCTGTGGGGACGGCAGGTGAAACCGCCGACGCATCACCTCGTCCGCTGGCTTTTCCTGCGGGCGCTGGGAATCGTTTACCTCATCGCTTTTCTCTCGCTGTGGACGCAAATCACGGGCTTGGTGGGCCATCGTGGAATAGCCCCCGCCGAAAACCTGATGCGTTTTGCAAGCGGTCAAGCCGCAGCAAATCATGCCGGTCTGGAGCGTTACCACTTGTTTCCCACCCTTTGCTGGTTCAGCGCCAGCGACAGTTTTCTGGAATTCCAGTGCGCGGCAGGAACGGCTCTGGCTGTGCTGGTGATTATAGGTCTGGCGCAGGCACCCTGCTTGTTTCTGCTTTGGCTGATCTACCTGTCCCTGACGACGGTGGGCGGTGTTTTCCTCGGGTTTCAGTGGGACAGCCTGCTTCTGGAAACGGGTTTTATGGCGGTTTTCCTCGCACCGCTCCAACTCCTGCCGCAGCCCCCCTGGCGTGAGGCAGATCCATCGCGCATTGTTTTGTGGCTGCTGCGCTGGCTGCTGTTCCGGCTGCTGTTCGAGTCCGGAATGGCAAAGCTCGCCGTCAAAGATCCGGCTTGGAGCAGTCTGACCGCGCTCAAGTTTCATTTTGAAACCCAGCCGCTGCCGGCCTGGACAGGGTGGTATGCCCACCAACTTCCGACACCGGTTCTAAAGACAGCCACACTCCTGGCTCTAGGCATCGAACTGGCAATTCCTTTTCTTATATTCCTGCCGCGCCGGCCCCGGCTTCTGGCCGCCACCCTTACAGCCGGGCTGCAGGCTCTCATTTTACTGACGGGGAATTCCGGTTTTCTCAACTGGTTGACGCTGGCGCTCTGCCTGCCACTGCTGGACGATGCGGCCATTCGCTCCTTCCTGCCAATACGTTGGCAGGGTGGACCGGCCCGGCAGTCCCCCGCCCCGCCACCCCGCTTGCACTGGCCGCTTCCGGCAACTCTCGCCCTGGCGGCGGTTGTGGCGAGCACTTCGATGATCCAGTTCTTCGCCCTGGCCCGAATCACCCTGCGGCATCCGGATCCCGCCTTCGCGATTTATCGCTGGGTCGCGCCGCTGCGTTCATTCAACAGTTACGGATTGTTTGCAAGCATGACAACCAACCGCCAGGAAATCATCATCGAAGGCAGCGATGACGGCGTGAAGTGGGCTGCCTATGAGTTCAGATCCAAGCCCGGGAACCCGGAGCGTTGTCCGGGATGGACCGCGGCTCACCAGCCACGGCTGGAGTGGCAACTGTGGTTTGCGGCCTTGGGCACATGTCAGCAAAACCCTTGGTTCATCCAGTTTTCCACCCGGCTACTTCAGGGCTCTCCCGAGGTTCTGGCCTTGCTGAAATACAATCCATTCCCCTCCGCCCCACCGCGGTTTATCCGTGCCGAACTCTACGACTACAAATTCAACACACATGCCGCTCAGAGCCAAACGGGCTGTTGGTGGCAGCGCAAACGGCGTGGAATCTACCTTCCTCCTTTGTCGTTGCCTCCGGGGCAGACTGCGCCCGGTTAGGTGGTAAAGCTCACCACCCTGGGCTGCACCAAGCGCTCAAAGTCAATGAAATCCATCTGGATCACTTCGCTGTGAGTGCCGGCATTAAAAGCGATGGTGTCAGACATGGCCAGAGGATCAGCCACGTAAACCTGCATCCCATAGAGATTGCCGAACGGAGGCATGGCACCGATTTCACAATCCGGAAATCGGTCTTTGAACTTGGATTCCGAGACAAACCGGACCTGTTCCGAGCCGGTCACCTCGCGCAGATCCTGCAGCACCACCTTCCGGTCGGCGGGCAGCACGGCCATAGCCGTCTCACCGTCGAGTTCCACCACCACCACCTTGGCCATCTTGCGCCCGGCGATATGCGCGGCGGCGGCCACCTCCTGCGCGGTGTAGGCATCGGAGTGGATGATGCTGAAATATTTCACATGCTGCTCATCAAGATATTTTTTGAGTTGATTGACTGGCATAGACAGCTCCTTTCCGTGAATTGTGTCCTGCAACCCTACGCCATTCCCGCGACTTGGCAAGCGGCAGGCCGATCCGTGCCCCGCCCGCCGGAGCCGCGCCGCGCGGCTTCGCCCCGTCATTGCCTCGGTTCGCTGCCGCGTGCTAGTCTTCCCGGATGCCGGACATTGTCCTGACGACCCTTAACGCGAAATACATCCATGCGGCGTTTGGATTGCGCTACCTGCTGGCCAATCTGGGCACGTTGCGCCCGCGGGCGGCTCTGGCCGAATTCGACATCAACCAGCGACCCTTGGACATCGTGGAGGCTCTGCTGGCGCGCAACCCGAAGATCATCGGGTTCGGCGTTTACATTTGGAATGTGGGGCCCACAACCGAGGTCCTTGCCGCCATCCGGCGGCTCCGACCGGAAATCAAAATCATCCTGGGCGGTCCTGAGGTAAGCTATGAGACTGAGAGTCAGGCTATTATCGCTCTAGCCGACCACGTGATCACGGGCGAAGCCGACTTGAAATTCGCCGAAGTCTGCCAGGGATTACTCGATGCCGGGCCGGCCGGCGCCGGGGACGGGCTTTTCCCGAGGATTATTCACGCCGGGGTGCCGGACATGAACGGCATCGTCCTGCCCTACGATCTGTATAACGACGATGACATTGCGCACCGGATCGTGTATGTGGAGGCGTCGCGCGGCTGCCCTTTCACCTGTGAGTTCTGCCTCTCCTCGCTGGACATTCCGGTCCGGCAAATTCCCCTTCCCGCCTTGCTGGAACACCTGCAGGTGCTGCTGGCCCGGGGGTTAAAACAATTCAAGTTTGTCGACCGGACATTCAATCTGAATGGGAACGTCAGCAGGACGATTTTGGAATTCTTTCTGGAACGCTATCAACCCGGCCACTTTTATCATTTTGAAATGGTACCGGACCGGCTGCCTGAAGCGCTACGGGAGGTGATATTGAAATTCCCTCCCGGCAGCCTCCAATTCGAGGTGGGCATCCAGACTTTCAATGAACAGGTCGGCAGCCTGATCAGCCGCCGGCAAAACCATGAAAAAATGGCCGATAACTTTCGCTTCCTGCGCGGCTCCACCGGCGTGCACCTACACGCCGACCTGATCATCGGGTTGCCGGGCGAGACGCAGGCCGGTTTTGGAGCCGGCTTCGACCGGCTGGTTGGACTGGATCCGCAGGAGATTCAAGTGGGCATTTTAAAACGTCTGCGCGGCACGCCCATCGTGCGTCATGACACGGAATGGCAGATGATTTACAATCCCCACCCCCCCTACGAAATCCTGCAGAACAAGCTGATTGATTTTTCCGCCATGCAGCGGCTGCGTCGTTTCACCCGCTACTGGGATATGATCGGCAACAGCGGCAATTTCGTGGAAACCAGGCCCTTGGTCTGGGGCGCAGGTTCTCCATTTGCAGGGTTCCTGCGGCTCAGCGATTGGCTGCACGCCCGCACCGGCCGCACCGACAGCATCGCGCTGGTCCGGCTGATGGGCCTGCTGTTTGATTTTCTTAAAGACGAGCTCTCTCTGGATCCACGACTCGCGGCGGAGGCGTTGTGGCGGGATTACCAGCGCGGCGGACGTCATGATAAACCCTCGTTCCTGAAGGATTTTCTGCCGGCCGACGATCCGGGCGGATTGCGGAACGGAAAATCCTCCCTGCCAAAACGCCAAGCCCGCCATCTGGCAACCGCCCCTCCTGCCCAGACAAAAAGCCTGCCGCAAAACAGCGCAGACCTGGACCATTCCGCTTTGGCCGATGGAAAAACTTGCGCATTAATGCCGCAGCCCGATAGGGTAATGGAATGAGTTTTATCGGATCAATCCTGGTTTACTTGTTCATGGCGGTGGTGCTTGGTTGGGGCATGCTGCAGGCCGTGGGCGGTCATTTCGGGCTGCTGATTGCAGGCGGCTTGGCTTATTGTCTGGCCTTGGCCAAACTCGGATGCCTGCCTCCTGGAAAGTCCCACTAAAATTGCGCACCGTTCTCCAAAGGGTCGGCAAAGCCTCGGTATCCATCGCCGGCACTCTGCGCGGACAAATCGGAAACGGCCTACTGCTCCTCCTCGCGGTGGAGAACGGCGACACCAAATCCGATGCAGATTGGCTTGCCTCCAAGATCACCCGGCTGAGAGTTTTCGAGGACGAGACCGGTCTGATGAACCTCTCGATCCGGCAGATATCCGGAGACGTCTTGGTCATCAGTCAATTCACCTTACTGGCCAGCACGCTCAAGGGTAACCGTCCCTCTTTCCTGCGCTCCGCCCCTCCGGAATTGGCACGTCCGCTTTATGATGGGTTTGTAGCCAGCCTGACCAAGGAGCTGGGGAGACCGGTGGCGACAGGGGAGTTTGGCGCCACAATGCAGGTCTCTCTGGTCAATGAAGGTCCCGTAACAATGATCCTCGACTCCAACCACCGCGAATAAGGGTGAATGCTTTGAAAAAACGGGGGTGGGAAATTAAGGAACCCCGGATCCACACAGTTTCCCCTTGCAACCAAGGGCTCAGTGTGATGAACTAAGCAACGCGAAGTTTGCCCCGCGCAGCCCGTTGCGATGTAACCCGCCTGAAGCACCCTCTGGCCGGCGCTCAGAAAGACGAATGAGCCCAAAAGCCGGGGTGCATCAGCAGAGACAGTTGAATCTGAGAGTGTTTGGTGTAAAGTCAAACACTTTCATTTTATTGGGGAGGGCCTCAAAGGCCTCAACTTGCAAAGTTTGCGCCAATGGCATGCATCAGGCTTGCCTACCATTTTAATAAAACAAACCGGATGGCTTGTGTCTGAATAATATGTTGAATCGAAAACCGAACAAATCCGCAAAACCGCAGGTGGTCGCCCCGACTCCCCCGACTCCTCCGGCAGCCCCCGCAACTTCCCCGGCCAAACCCGCGCGCCGGAGATTCATTATTTCCTCAAGCTCCACCAAGGCCAAAGCCGCGCCCACCTCAAGCGCTCCCCGCCCGGCCCAGACCAAGACGGCCAGCCCGGCCAAAGCAGCCAAACCGGCCGGACAACCCGAAGCCAACGTCACCTTCACTTTGGCCTCCGCCGTGGACTTGACTGAAGTCATTAAGACCCTCCTGCACCTCTCCCAGGAAAACGGCTATGTCACTTACGACGACATCAACGATGTTTTGCCGGACAACCTAAGCCCCGAGGACCTGGACGAACTCTACACCAAGCTGCGCACCCTCGAGATTGAGATTGTTGATCAGGCCGAAGTGGAGCGCGCCAAACCCGCCGCCGCCCAGCCCGAGGAAGAGGACGACTCACGTCTGGAAATCCTCGACGACCCGGTGCGGATGTACATGAACCAGATGGGCAAGGTGCCCCTGCTCACCCGGGAGCAAGAAGTTGAAATCTGTAAGCGCATTGAGGATGCAGAGGTGGAGATGAAGCGCATCGTCTACAGTCTGGGCTTTACTGCCAAAGAACACATTGCCATCTCGGAAAAGCTGCTCTCCGAGCCCCCCAAGGAACGCTTTGACCGGGTGGTCGTGGACAAACAGGTGGCCAACCGCGACAAACACCTTCGCAACCTGCGAGCCCTCATCAAGAAGGCCCGCACCGCAGACGCCGAAGTGGACTCCAAATTCCAGTCCTGGCAGAAGTCCGCCCAGAAAGGCCGCCGCGAACTGCTTCAAAAGGAGTTTCAAAAGCTCGATAAAAAACTCCAGTTGATGTTCCCCAAGTTCTTCTACAAACAGCGCGTCATCGAAGAAATGATCGTCGTGGCGGGCAACGTCCACGAGAAATTCCAGGCAAGCCTGCGCCGCATACAGGAATTGGAGGCCCTCCACAAAACCACCGCCCGATCCTCGGAGATCGATGCCGAGCGCTCCAAGATCGGCACCCTTGAGCTTTTCGTCCGCATGGGGCGGGAGGATTACTACAAGCTGTTCACCGATTTGAAACGCGCCGCCGACCAGGCGCAACAGGCCAAAACCCACATGGCCGAAGCCAATCTGCGTCTGGTTGTCTCAGTGGCCAAAAAATACACCAACCGGGGCCAGTCGTTTCTCGACCTGATTCAGGAGGGCAACATCGGCCTGATGAAGGGCGTGGAGAAATTTGAATACCGCCGCGGCTACAAATTCTCCACTTACGCCATCTGGTGGATTCGCCAGGCCATCACCCGCTCCATCGCCGATCAGGCCCGGACAATCCGCATCCCGGTACACATGATTGAAATCATGAACAAGCTGTGGCGCGCGCAGAAGCAACTCACCCAGGAACTCGGGCGCGAACCCACCCCGGAAGAACTCGCCGACGAGATGCACATGCCGGTGGGCCGCATCAATTCGCTGCTCAAAATGGCCCAGCAGCCCATCTCCCTCCATGCCCCCGTGGGCGACGACGGCGATGTGAGCGTCGGCGATTTCATCGAGGATAAATCGGCTGAAAACCCTTCGGATGTTACCAGTTACAGTTTGCTGAAGGAGAAACTGGGGGATGTGCTCACCACTCTCACCGAACGGGAGCGCAAGATCCTGGAAATGCGTTTCGGCCTGCTCGATGGCTATGAGCGGACACTCGAGGAAATCGGTAAAATGTACAACGTCACCCGGGAACGCATCCGGCAGATAGAGGCCAAGGCGCTACGCAAATTGCGCCACCCCACCCGCGTCCGCCATCTCCAGGGATTCCTTGAGGCCGAGGAGGAGGCTGCGGCCTAATCCACTGACTCAAGCAGAATAGCTTTGCAAACCGGCGGATCGGCCCCCTCGATCCGCCGGTTTTTTGCGCCCTAACGCTTGGCACCGCGCATGAGCCCGACACGCCGTGAAAGCAATATCCGATGCACCGACTCCGGGATGAAAAGCCAGCGGGGGAGGCCGGTTACAAGACAGCCCTCGCGCCTCCGGCACTACGAAAGTGCCGCCAGGACAGACGTATCTGTCTGCCCTGTAATTCGAGCTAATAAGCATGATTCCAGCCGGCATTGAGCTGTTTCCCTTTGATGTTGCGCTTCGTGGCTGTCTCTTTGTTCCGCATCTTCAGGGCGGACCGGCGGAGGGTGGCGAGGTTTTCAGCGGCGCGACCCGCGCAAGCCCGGCTTTGATCTTCGTGGAAACAACCTTCCATGACCCAGTGCACTTTGTTTTCCAGTCCCCAATGTCTGCGCACCGCCCGCGCGAACAACACCACATCCAACGTCAGACTGGCCAAGGAATACCGCCGCTCGCTCGTCTTCTTCACCGCAATTTCACGGGTCGATTGTATCCAACCGGCAGCCCCTACTCCCTCCGCACAGATGGGTCTGGCGGTTGGATACCTCGCAGTCTCATGGATTTTTCAAACGCATCCTTCGCTCTTTCAATTGCTCAATCGCCCTCTGTCCTATCTCATTAAGGCAGCCAGGGCAGCCGGGTAATACACCGGCCCGGGCGCAATGCCTTCCAGATCACCAACATTATCCGTGCAGCAGAACAGACCCGAGACCGGCGCGTTGGTCGTCCAGATCGACACCCAACTGGCCGGACTCACGCTGGTGCTCCGCTGCACGCTATAGAGGCTTACAAAAATGTTTCATACGGACCGTCGGATTTTAAAAAGTTAAATTTACTCAACACCCTGAGGCTGTCGAATAACGAGAAAAATATT
>Ga0209829_10003197_pt1 | contig 12037 bp, 6 predicted proteins | sample C_140205_EF_Meta_FD_187311 | JGI IMG/M metagenome (GOLD analysis project Ga0209829, IMG submission 187311) | Freshwater microbial communities from Lake Croche, Canada to study carbon cycling - C_140205_EF_MetaG (SPAdes) (version 2) | ecosystem: Environmental > Aquatic > Freshwater > Lake...
CACGGCCGACCAATCTTGCGCCGAAGCGCACGACCGCCAGTTGACGCCGGCATTGGTGGAGCAATAAAGAGTCCCCCCCTCCACGGCCGTTACCAGCCGGGTGCCGTCGGCGGACATGGCGACGCCGACGAAATTTTGCGCGCCGCCGCCGGCTTGGACCGCTGGGGCGGACCAGGAAAGGCCGGTATCGGCGGAGGTGTAGAGTTTTCCACCATAGGCCACCGCCGCCAAGTGGGTGCCATCGCTAGACGCTGCCATGCCACGCCACCAGGGCTGCGATCCGGGAGCGGCCACCGGAGTCTGCCAGGTGCTGCCAGAATCTGTGGAGAGGAAGAGCGGGCCGTTATAAACCCCGGCGAGCATCACGCGCCCATCCTGGGAACAGGCCACGGCCGACCACGCATTGCCGGTGCCGCGGCCGGCCCAGGTCTGACCGGCGTCCGACGAGACATAGAGCAGACCGCCGCGCCAATCGGCTCCAGCATCGGCCGCCACAAGAATCTGGCCGTTGACGGAAGCCGCCAGCGCGCTGTAGTAATGCGGAGGGACGGGCTGATAGACACTGACATTGTCGAGCAGCAGGGTGGTGTCCGGCGTTGGATTGGCCGTATTCGTCACGGACAAAGCAGCCACTTCCCAGTACGGAAGCGCTGGGGTAGTCATATATTGCTGGGTTTTGACGGACCCGAACGCGGCGTGGAGCCGCAGTTGCAGAATGTCCCCGGTATTGAAATACCCGAGATTGAGGACGGTAGTTGTATAGGGAGAATTGGTCGACGATTCCGTTCCACTGATCCACCCCACCTGTCCCCGCAAGGCGCTGGTGTAAGGGGGATAAAAGCCAGGGGGAATTGTCCCGTTGGGAGGACCGGAACTGAACGTCGCGGTGGCGGGGAGCGATTGGAAGGGGGAACCATTGACGCTGAGCTGCAACTGGCCCCCATTATACGCACCAAAATCCCAGCGATGTTTCAGACTCACCTGCATCTGGCCGTATTTGCCGTTAGTGAAGTTCTGGGTGGTAAGATAGGCATCGTAGTTGGCCAGCACCGGCTGGCCGTAGAACTGCAGCTCGGCAATGTCACAGTAGCCATTGGCGGGTCCGAAATAGCGGACATAGCGGAAGCCTAGGGGCTGGCTGACGGCCGAAATCAGGTTCGTGCCCGCATCCGGTGGGGCGCTGGCGAGGGTGAACAGCGTCGTGGCATCACTGAAATCGGGCCGGTTGGCACCCTGAAAAATGCCGCCCGCCATACGGTCAGTGTGACCGCTCCGGGGCGTGTACCCCACGGAAGTGATCCGGTTACTGGCCCCCACGCCAAAGTCCAATCCCACCCATTCTCCCGAGGGATAAAGAGCGCTGAAGGTAGTATTGGTGTTGCCGTCAAAGGCATTGGCTAATGAATATGCATTATTCCAGGTGTAAGGCGTGCCGATGAGGGTGCCGGACAATGGGGCGTTGGCGAGAATGGCCGGCGTAAGATTGGTTTGTCCCAGAGTCTGCCAAGTGCCGGTGACGGGGTTGAATTGCCAGCCGCCCGAGAAGGGATAGGGAGTGATGACAGCCCAACCGCCGGGTAGACTATTAATGGAGCCGCCGACGAGGTTGTAAACCGGCACGGGATTCGTATCCATGGCCGTTGCACTTTTGTTGAACGCCAGGGTCAGGTTGCTGGCGGCAGCCACAAAGGGCGCACTGAAGATTTCATGATAGGCATTGGTATAGGTGCTGTAGGCTCCAACGGATGTGACCACGTGATTGGAGACTAGGATTGCGCCGGAGAGCGTGACCATGTTGGAGGGATAAGCCCATGCCACCGGCGGCACGATGGCCAGGCCACCATGGGCGGTGTCGCCCACTAGCGCCCAATTGGTGGTAGCGCCAAATGTGGCATAGGCGCCGGGGGCCGCATAGACCTCCACCTCGCCGGGGCCGGTGGCATTGAAATACACCAGCCGGACCGGGCAGATGCCCGCCGCCAGATTGAAGGTGGCAATCGTATCGGCTGCGACGCGCCCGCCGTCAAATACATTGGTCTGGCCGCTCACCACCAACTGGAACCCGTCATCGGAGTTCACCCCAAAGGACCAGCTCCCAGACGAGGGCACGGTCAGGTAGCCGGTGGCTTCGACCGCAAAATTATTGACCGGGCCATTCAAACCGGGAACCAGCGCGTCATTGGTGAAATGGCCCGGAACGCCGGTGTTGGTAAAATTAATAACGGAACGGTTGGTGATGACGGCCGAGAGCTGTTTGGCCGGATGCGCTAGCAGATCTTCCGTTTGGGCAATCGTTCCCAAGGCCCACACGCTAGGATCATTGATATTGGCGGTAACCACCCGGACATTCCAGCCGGTAAAAACATAGGGTAAAGAGTAAGTAGGCACGCTGTAAATACTGGTGGGCGGAACGGGCCAGCTGGAATCCAGATTTTGGGCGCCAGAGTAGGGTGAACGGGCATTCTCAAAATAATGCAACTGATAGGTTCCGCCCACGGTGAAATTGGAAAGGGTTTGCGACAGGCTCGGACTCGCTTGAAGAAAGGCCACCTGCGCCTTATCGGGGATGATGCCGTTATCCGCAAAAGGGGAAATGCCGGCGGAGTTCAATCCGGAACCGCCCACCCAGTTGGCAATGGAACCGTAACCCGGCCAAGTCGTGATGGTATTGGCCTCAAAACTGGGATTAGCAATGCTCGTCACCCGGAGTAGCGTCGGGTTGGTCTGGGCCACGGACCAGGGCGGGCCGGGCAGGACGGACCCGTTGGCGGGGCGCCCCGCGGCAGCGGCAGCGGCATTGATCTGGGCCGTCTGGTTGGTGGCAGAGGTATCCGCCTGCGGATACGCCTTCAGATACTGGGCAATGCCCGTGATGCTCGCGTTGCCCACCCATAGGCCGGCGGTGGAGGATACAATGGCCGATACCGGCAAATCCACCTGCTGCAACCCGTTGGTGTCCGTCAGCCGCAACACCGCCGCATACAGCGCGCCGGGAGCAGCGGTCATCCGCACCCGGTTCAGGCCCAGCACCACCGTTAACTGGGACCCCACCTGCCCCGCTGGTGTCAGAGTAAAGGAAACCGTGCCCGCACCGGCATCCAGCGGCGTGTAGGTATAATCCAGAGTGATGGAATTGAGCGCACCGCGCACAAGCAATTCCGGGGTGCCCACAATCGGCTTCTGGCCAGCTGGAGGAGAATCCGAGGCCGATAATTTAAGGGTGATCGTCCGGTTGGAGGCGGTCAGGTTATTGAGGAAAAGGCTATATTCACCCAGATTATTGCCGTAATTGACTCCCGCCGGATTCTGAAGCGAGATCTGCACCGGCCCATAATAAAGGTTGTAATAGTTGGTCGGCCCCTGCACCCAGAATGCTTCGCCCCGATTGACAGCCGTGGTGGCCGCCTCGCCACTGGTAACTTCAAGGGGATTAGGAATGCTGGAGCCCAAGGCGCCGCCGGGGTAATGAAACACATGGACGGAAGTGCCGAAATTCTGGGGATCCATCGGGTTCTTTCCCTGCACCTTGGGCACCGGGGCGTAATACGTGGAAAAATTGGGCGCGCCGGCGGACGGGGTGGGGTAACCGAAAAAATTCAGGCCGGTCGTGGTCCACTGATAATTCGGCGGCCGCGGACGGCCCTTGACCGACCAGACATAAGTGTTGGTGGTCTGATTATAAACCAGGAGGGCGTTATTGCCGCCCAGCAAGGTCAGGGTATCGGTGTCGCCACGGGCGCTGCTCCAACTGGTCCATTGCGTGCCATCATTGTAGGGATCAGCGGGACTTTGACTGTACTGCTGCACCGAGAAGGTGGGATTCCACTGCCAGATCTGCGAGATCGGCCCCTGGGCATCGGGCAACAGCGTGTCCAGATTCGTGTAGGAAGCATCCACCTGCAGGTAAACGGCGTTCCACCCGGGCTTGAGGCTGATGGTCTGGGTGCTCCACTGGGCCCGGCCCAGCGGCGCGGCCGCCAGCAACAGACCGACTAGCAGCAGAGACAGGCGAGGTTTCATGACGGGGATAAACATAAAAATAAACGGCTCACCCTACTTGCTAACGCGGCAATAGCTCGTCGCCGGCAAACGTTTCAGGCCCACCGTGACGGCCCGAAATAGGCAACAGGCCCGGGAGAAATTGGGGGGGAATGATGATAAAAAAGGCGGAGGTTTTTATTGGCAGCAACTGTCATTTTCTGAACGTTTTTTTACAATCGGCCATGGAAAACAGCTAATGATATTTATTAGTTTTATTAAGATTAAAGATTTTTTTGCTTCTGTAAACAAAAAAATCCCCCGCCCGGTAGCGATGGGGTCGGATTCAAACGGAGGGCTTCCCTGGAGGTTTTTCCCCCCAGCGTTCAGCGGGATTCAGCGGTGTCAGAAAACCGACTAACCTGTTGCAGCAGCACCTCGACTTTCTCGGCGATGATTTTCTCGCAGCGGTCCACCTCCTCGCGGCGGAGATTCAGGTAGCCGTCGGCAATCCCCTGCAGGTCGTCCACGTTGTAGAGATAGACGTTGTCGAGAGCGCCCACCGCAGGATCGATGTCGCGCGGCACGGCGATGTCAATGAGCAGCAGGGGCCGGCGCTTGCGACGTCGCATCAAGGGCTCTAGCCGGGCGCGGTCGAGCAGGTGATGGTCCGCGGCGGTGCTACTGATGGCGATGTCCACCTGCTCTAGCGCCTCGGTCCAGTGTTCAAAGGGGACGGCGCGTCCGCCCAAGGCGGCGGCGAGGGCGGCAGCGCGTTCAGGCGAGCGGTTGGAGACCACCACGCCGCGCGCGCCGCGCGACAGGAGTGCGCGAGCGGTTTTCTCCCCTGTCTCCCCGGCCCCGATCACCAGCACCTCATGATCCGCGAGCGAGCTGAAGATCTTTTCCGCGAGCTCCACGGCGGCGGACATGACGGACACGCTGCCGCGCTGGATATTTGTGGTGGTGCGGATGTGCTTGGCCACATTGAAGGCGCGCTGGAAGGCCCGGTTCAGGCGCGCGCCGGTGTGCTGGTGCGCGCTGGCCATTTCGTAGGCCTGCTTGAGCTGGCCGAAAATCTCCGTTTCCCCGAGGACCATGGAATCCAGCCCGCTGGCGACTTTGAACAGGTGATGAATGCTGTGCGGTTCGGCCAGGGCATAGAGCTCATCGCCGAGCGCTTCGCCATAGGCATGGTGCGCGACAAGGAATTTTTTGAATTCCCCAAAGGCCTCCGCCGGGGGCAGCGGGGTGGCGGCGTAAATCTCCACCCGGTTGCAGGTGGAAAGGATGGCGGCCTCGGTGGCCAGACCCGAGGTGCGCAGGGCTTGCAGGGCGCCGGGAATGGCATGGCTGGCAAAGGCGAAGCGTTCCCGGAGCGCTACGGGCGCGGAGCGATGGCTCAAACCGATGACAACAACGCTCATGCGGGAAAAGATTTGAACCCGAACGCCGAAGCGGGTAGGGGCATCGCGCTGCGATGCCCCCGAGCCGTATCTGGCGCGGAAGGGACTTGTGCCGGCGTCCGATCTCTTCCTGAGGTCCGCGGAATGCGGGCGAGGTCAGCGCAGGGCTCTGCCCCATATTCTGGCTGTATACGGTGGTTCATCACGGGGATGAGGCAGGGTCACCGGACACTCCCGGCTGGTGCAGGGCGGAAAAGAGGTTGGTCAACCAGAAGGTCAGCAGCAGGGCGGAAAACAGAATGATGATCCCGAGCGCAAAGCGGCGGCCCGTCCGCCCAAAAAAGCGATAGGCCACCAGCGACTCCAGGTAGGCCACCCAGAGCAGCGCGGACCAGACGACTTTGGAATCAGAGAAATAGGGTCTGCCATACGGCCGCGGCAGCTGCCATCCGGCCACCAGTCCGAGTGTGAGCAATAAAAAACCTGCCGCCACCAGCCGGAACGTGATGAGCTCCACCCGCTGGATGGAGGGGAGCAGCGACAGCATGGCGCGGAGCTTGTGGAAACGAAGGTCATGCCGCTGCATCAAGAACATCCCGGCGGCCACTGCGGCCAGGCCGAAGGCCCCGTAGGATTGCAGGATGGTCGCTGCGTGCAGGCTGCGGAGCGCGCCGGAGAACTCCGGCTTGGCCCCGTGCGGCGGATCAAGCGAGGGCATCAGCGCAAATACGCCCACGGTGAAGAGCACCGGAGCGGTGAAGGCAGCCAGGAACTTGAAGCGGGGCAGCAAGGAATAAACCAGGCAGGCCAGCCCCAGTGCCCAGAGCAGGAAAGTCGTGGCCTCATAGAGGTTGTTGATAGGGCAGACCTCCAAAGTCATTCCCCGCCGGGTAATGGACAAAGTATGAAAGGCAACCCCGGTCGCGAGCAGGAAGTAGTTCACCCACTCGTCCCGGCGAAACCCCCGGCGCCACAGGAAGACTGAGTAAAGGGTGCTCAGGCCGTATAACATCACAGCGAGCAGAAAACAGTGGCGGTCAGTGAATCCAAACACGGCGACAGATTAAACCACGAGGCAAAACCGGCAAGCGGCAAGTTCCTAGGTATTTCTAGCGGCAGGTAAGGAGGCCTGGCGCTACGACGGTAGATAGCGCCGCCGGGTCCGTTTTATGAGCGGGCTTCACTCAATGACAGCAGTATTCCGGCTCAGTTTTTCTCCTTGGCGTCCTTAGCGCCTTGGCGGTTCAATCTCCCCAAATTGGTTTTGATTCCTAGAATTCGTCTCTGGTTTTAATAATGGGATCCAGCGACCCGCTGGCTTTGCGGTTCATTCGGACGGCACGGTTCCAGTTTGTTGTGTCTGAGTCGTTATGCCCGCTGCGGAGCGGGGGCGCGTTGCCAATGGTGAGCCCATCGAATTCCACGTCAAACGACAGGGAGCGGGTGATTCTGAGATCAGTAATTACGCCGTCAAAATTTACGCCGTCAAAAGAGGTGCGAGGAGCCGCAAATCACCCCGCCGTGAGGGCGGCGCGGGCGTCGTCGGCCGCCCCTGTTTTCTCGAGGAAATATTCGTAGCCGCCCACGTAGGGGGTGACGGTGCCGGCGCTGACATGGAGCACTTTGGTGGCGAGATGCCGGATGAAATGCACGTCGTGCGAAATGAACACCAGCGTGCCCTCGTAGCGCTCCAGCGCCAGCGTGAGCGACTCGACGGTGTGGATGTCCAGATGGGTCGTCGGTTCGTCCATGAGCAGCAGGTTCGGCGGATCGACAAGAAATTTCACCAGGTTCAGGCGGCTCTTTTCGCCCCCGCTCAACACCGCCGTCTTTTTGAAGATGTCGTCCTTGCGGAACATAAACGATCCGAGCACGCCCCGGGCCTCGTCCTCCCGCATGGCCGGAGCGCTGGCCAGCACCTCCTCCAGTACGTTTTTCTCCGGGTCAAGAGTGTCGGCGCGATGCTGGCTGAAGTAGCCGATCTTCGCGTTGTGGCCAAGGTCGCGCGTCCCTTGTTGGAACGGCACCACGCCGGCCAGTATTTTCAGCAGCGTGGATTTGCCCGCTCCGTTGGGTCCCACCAGCACGGTGCGCTCGCCGCGCTCGACGGAGAGATCGAGTCCCCGGTAGACGGAGTGCGCGCCATAGGCCATGTGGATGCCCTCCAGCGAGATGGCGCGCTGCCCGCCGCGCGGCGGGGGCGGAATCTGGAACCGGAACGGCTTGCGCGGCGCGAGCGGCTTCTCGATGAGTTCCAGCCGCTCAATCTGCTTGAGCTTGCTTTGCGCCTGGGATGCCTTGGAGGGAATGGACCGGAACCGGTCGGCGAACGCCTGCAAATCGCTGATCTCTTTCTGCTGGTTTTTATAGGCTGACAGGTGCTGCTCGTAGCGCTCCTCGCGCTGGCGCAGGTAGTCGGCATAGTTGCCTGTGTAGGCGATCAGCTTCTTCTCGGAAATTTCGTGCACCTGCGTGATGACCTCGTCCATGAACTGCCGGTCGTGGGAAATCAGCAGTAGCGCGCCGGAATAGTTCTTCAGGTAATTTTGGAGCCAAAGCAGCGACAGCAGGTCCAGGTGATTGGTCGGTTCATCCAGCAGCAGCAGGTCCGGCTCCATCACCAGCAGCCGGGCCAGCCGGGCGCGCATGATCCAGCCTCCGCTCATCTCCCGGGCCTTGCGGTTGAAATCGGCATCGCGATAGCCCAGGCCCCGCAGCATCTTTTTTGCCCGGGTCTCCACATCGGGATCGTTCAGCTTGTCATGCTTGGCGTGGGCCTCGAGATATTCCGGGGTGGAGACGGCGCCAGCGGCCTCCAAGGTGTGGAGGAGCTTCTCCAGCTGGGGCAGTTCATCCACCCTTCCTGTGGCAACATCCAAAACCGTTTCGTCCCCGTGCGCCTCGGCTTCCTGCGGCAGATGGCCGACCGTGGTCCACTCGTCCCGCTCCACCACGCCAGAGTCCGCCTCGCGCTGCTTGAGGATTATGGAGAAGAGCGTGGTTTTGCCCGCGCCGTTCGGTCCGACGAGCGCCACGCGTTCGCCGTAATTCACTTGAAAGGACGCGTTCTCGAACAGCGTCCGCGCCCCGAGCGTTATTTTTAAATCGCGAATGATGAGCATGAAAATAGTCGCAGCCGGGGGATTCTGCCCCCAGCCACAAGTCTGATAGGGTATGCGGGAAAAACACGGCGTCAATCGCCCTTTTGGGCTTAATGGGACGGAGTACAACGTTTCGTTGGGGTAGCGGATATCGCGCTGCGATGTCCCCGTCGCCGAGCGTAGCGTCAGGCGGCGGAATCGTGCGCCAGCCCGAACGCGTGCGTTCATCTATGGCAGTTCAACTGAACCTTGGGACATCGGGGGGCAGGGCGGGCAATTCTCTGCCCGCCGCCGTTGCCAATCTACGGGTGCGGGTTAAACACGACGGCGCGCACGGCGTATCGCGCCCTCCCTGTCTCAAAGTTGCCAAGAACGGCTCTATCGCGCCCGCACCGACGCGGGCGCTGATGTATCGCAGCGCGACAAATTTTACCCTGCCGGATCAATCGAGATGAAACACTTCTTTAAGCGGCGTGGCGATGGGGGAATGATCGGGATGCACTTCCATGAGGGGCGCCATGGCGTCCCACCATTTCCGGACGACGGGCGAGCGGGGCAGGGCGGCGGCGGTGTTCCCCGGGGCTAGTTTCTGGACGGCGAACAGGGTCCCGGTTTCCTCATCGAGAAAAATCGAGTAGTCCGAAATACCCGCCGCCTTCAATTCTGCCGCCAGCGCGGGCCAGAGCTCGTCGTGGCGCTTTTTGTATTCCGCCGCCGCCCCCGGCTTCAGCTGCATTTTGAAGGCGTGCCGCATCTAATAGCAGTTATTGCTGACTCTTCAAATACGTGCCGAATCCAATCACGATGGTTGAAAGAATAAGTGTGACGATACCGCCGGCGATGAGCAGGTGGGCTTTTTTGCTGGAGCCCTTCCACTCATGCAAAATCCAGCCCCACATGGTACTGAAGATGATGATACTGGCCATGTGCAGCGTCCAGGAGGCGAAGCTGAATTTTCCCATCTGCGTCTCGCCCATCGTGTAGAAGAAGAATTGGAAATACCAGCAGGTGCCGGCCAAGGCCGAAAACAGGTAGTTGGCGAATGCGGGAATCTTTAAGTCGGAAACAATGCCCCCGCTGGCCCGTGCCTCCGCGCCATGTTCGCTGCCGCCCAATCCTCCGTGGTGCGCGTGCTCCTCCCGGACGTGCGCCGCAAGGTATTGATAGCCTGTGCGGTTTTTGATGTTCAACAGCACGCACCAGATGAAGTTGGTCGTAAAGCCGCCGGCCAGCACGACGACCAGCTTCGGCAGACCCGTCCACAGCGTGGAAGTCCCTGCCGCCTTGGCGGCATCCCCGATGGGATTCCCCGCCGTCAGGGCGAACGAAAAACACGCGCTCATCACGCCGGAGAACGTCGCGACCATCAGCCCTTTTTTGAAGTTGAATTCCTTGATGAACTTTTTCTTCTGTTCCGCTGGCATTTCCCGCTCCTTGGTGAAGCCGGCCATCGCAGCGATGGCAATGCCCAGCAAGCAAACCCCCACGCCGGCAAGAGTGACTTGGCCAGGCCGGGAACTGGCGATTTCCATGATGCTTGCCCCCACGGGCAGGCTCGGCATGAATTGTTTGAAGATCGGCGGGACCAGTGTCCCAAATGCCGCGCAGTAGCCCAGCGCCACCCCCATGCCCAGCGACATCCCGAGATATCGCATGGTCAATCCGAAGGTGAGCCCGCCAAAGCCCCACAGCGCGCCGAAGAAATACGTCCAGAAAAGCGTGCTGCCGGATTGCTGCTTTAACACGCCCATGAGGTCGTTGGTCATGAAATAGGCAAAAGCCCAGGGGCAAATCACCCACGAAAAGAAACCGCCCACCAGCCAGTAAGTTTCCCAGGACCATTTTTTAACCCCGCGATAGGGAACATAAAAGCTTCCGGAAGCGAGACCGCCCAGCCAGTGAAAAAGAACGCCGAGAATAGGATTGCCCATAATTTTTTGGTGATGGTTGTGATTTCAGACTGCGCCGTTAACCGCGTTTGAACAAGATATTCTTTTCGTGATCCTTCACTTCTGCCAGCCACGCGTCGCCCGCCGGGACGCCCTGCTGTTCGCAGTAATGATCCCAGATGGCGCCGAAGGGCAGGGACTTGGCCTCCTCCTGCAGCGCGAGGCGCGTGGTGTAATCGCCCGCCGCTTCCGCGGTCCGGATCAGCGGGGTTTCGAGCAGCCCGATCAGCAGCGCGCGGATCATGTTGCGCGTGCCGATCGTCCAGGCGGCAATCCGGTTGATGCTCGCGTCGAAATAATCCAGGCCGATGTGAACCCGCTTTTCATATCCGTTCGCCACGATCTCGCGGGCGATGGCCAGCAGGTCATCATTCAGCGTCACGACGTGGTCGCTGTCCCAGCGCACGCCGCGGCTGACGTGCAGCAGGATCTCCGGCAGGTATTGCATCACGCTGGAAATCTTGTCCGCGATGCCCTCGGTGGGGTGATAGTGACCGGCGTCCAGGCACAGCAGCTTCTTCCGGCTGATCGCGTAGCCGAGATAAAATTCATGCGACCCGACCACGTAGCTTTCGCTGCCGATGCCGAACAGCTTCGGCTCGACCGCGTCGAGGTTTAGCTGGGGTGAGATGGCTTTCTTGAAGATGGCGTCGAGGGATTCCGCGAGCCGGGCGCGCGGGGCGTTGCGGTCGGCGGGCGTGTCCTTGTAGCCGTCGGGAATCCAGACGTTGGTCACGCAGGTCTTGCCGAGCGCTTTCCCCATGGCCGCGCCAATTTCGCGGGAGCGGATGCAGTGCTCGATCCAGAACTGGCGGATGCCCTTGTTCGCATGCGACAGCGTGAAGCCGTCCGCGGATTTGGGGTGCGAGAAGCAGGTGGGATTGAAATCCAGCCCCAGACCGTTCTGCTTTGCCCATGCGATCCAGTTCTTAAAATGAACCGGCGCAATGGAGTCGCGGTCCACTTTCCGTCCACCGAACTCGCCGTAGAAGGCGTGGAGATTCAGGCGGTGTTTCCCGGGGATCAGGGACAATGCCATGTCCAGGTCGGCGCGGAGCTCGTCGGGAGTCCGGGCTTTGCCGGGATAATTGCCGGTGGACACGATGCCGCCGGTAAGGGAGCTGCCGGAATTTTCAAAGCCGCCCACGTCATCGCCCTGCCAGCAGTGCAGCGAGACGGGAATCGTGGCGAGAGTTTTCAGGGCATGGTCCACATCCACCCCGAGGGCGGCGTAGCGTTCCTGGGCGAGGGTAAAAGCTGTGATGCCAGTGTCTTTGCGGATATTCATTCGATGTCTGATGCTGACGATAATTCATTTGTCGGTCAATAAAATCAAACGCCGAAGCGCCTGTGGTTGGCTCGTTTATTGATTGGGAGTTGTTGCGGATATGCCTTGCTCATCCAGCCCGACTGTTCCAGGGACGGCGGGGGCGTCGATGAGCCGCGTAGTCAAACGGATGGGGTGGGAGCCAGAATATCCTTTCAGCGCCGCAGGGCAATTATGCCGACTCTATTTGCGGCGAGGTCGCCCGCATGGCCGAATCGCAGCCCTTAGTCCCTAAAAGGGGATACACCGGATATTCTCACGCCGCAAATTGCAGGT
>Ga0209829_10003199_pt1 | contig 12034 bp, 11 predicted proteins | sample C_140205_EF_Meta_FD_187311 | JGI IMG/M metagenome (GOLD analysis project Ga0209829, IMG submission 187311) | Freshwater microbial communities from Lake Croche, Canada to study carbon cycling - C_140205_EF_MetaG (SPAdes) (version 2) | ecosystem: Environmental > Aquatic > Freshwater > Lake...
ATCTCCAACTCCACCCGACAGCAAGCAATGCAACATCGGCGCACACATCTGCTGCCTCGGTATCACTGCTGCCACAAGCCATCAAGTCACCCTCAACGACAGTCTCACGCAGTTATTCAATCCGATTTTTAAAACGCTGTCATTGCGCATCGAGCCAGATCAAAGGTTCAAACCTCCGCGACCCACTCTTGTATAGCTAACTCACCCTGCCCAAAACTGGGCCGTTTTTGTTGACTTTATTGGAGAAATTGATGAACATGACGCATTACATGGAGTTACTTGCAAGTAACCAACCCTGGAACCTTTTGATTTTTATGGCGGTCCCCGTGATCTTGGCCGAGACCTTGGCCATCACTGAGCTCTATGTACTCTTTACTCGAACCCATCAAGGCTGGGTTCACGGCCTCAACCGAGCAGCTGGAGTGACCGTTGGCCTGTATTTCATGGGTGTCATCCTCTATTTGATGAACACGGCAGTTTTACCCATCACGAAAGCTGGCGAGTGGCGAACCATCATTGATGTGATTGCTGTTGGCAGCTACTTGATCGGTGGATTGCCTTTGATCTACATTGCCTTGCAAGAATTGGGTTTGGTCAATTCAAGGGCTGCAGAGGAAGAAAAGCGCAAAGTTCACGCAATCTGTGTGGCTTTGTTCTTGGTTTTTGGCCACATCGCAATGATTACGGGGATGCTGGATCCAACCTTGCTTGGAGATGGCGCAGAGACTTCTCAAGAAATGCCAATGATGCACAACCATTGATGAAATTCAATTCAAGAGCTCACGATTGCAGTGAGCTCTTGTTTTGTGCATTCAAGATAGACATGCCGCCAACATGCTTGCACACCAAGTCAAATGTTTTTTTAAAGCTTCTCAACGTCAGCCTATTCAAAACACATCCAACGCGAATGTGGTTCAGTGGACTGAACCCTTGAGGGCGCTTGGCACCATGAGGGGCAAGACAGGGATGCCCTCATCAAGCAAGGCCATGGATTCATCCACACTGACTTGGCCGCGAATATTTCTCTCTTGAGCCTCGCCATAATGAATTTTTCTGGCTTCGTCGGCAAATTGATTGCCCACATCTTCGGTGTTGGCCAAGACTTGTTGAACGACCTTGAGCCAATTGGCTTGAAGTTGTTGCTGAACTTGTAGCCGATGCGCACTTGATGCAATTTCAGTGCTGGAGGCAGACCCAGATGAGGCCACACCAACTGGCAAAGTGGTTTCAAGCGCCTGAGACGGAGCTGACGCTTCTGGTGAGCCCTGTGCGAGCGACTCACCTTGGGCGCTCATGCCATTGGGCAATTGGGCTTGGGCACGCGAGAGTCCCTCAGAACGAGAGGATTTGGAGGCTAGCAAGTTGAGCCTTGGCGCACTCAGGCGTTTGGCCACGTCTTGAGAGCCACACATGGGGCACTCGATCAAGCCTCGGCCGAGTTGGGATTGATAATCATCCTCGCTTGCAAACCAACCTTCAAATTGGTGCTCTTGGGGGCAATGCAGGTCTAAAACTTTCATGACGAAATTATGACCTAAAAATAGCTCCTTGGATACATGACCCCAAAAGAGACCCCTAGCCTCACTCGATAGTTACATTGTTTAAACGCTTATTATTATCCATGGGTCAAAACACGCCAACTATTCGCGTGTACCTTTTATAAAACAGTTTTATTTAGGCGTTTTATTTAGGCGTTGACTATTTGTATCCAAACGGATACATTTATAAGATGTTATACATGATTCAACAAACTGAGTTATTTGAAAAGTGGCACGATTCTGTTAAAGATTTGAAGGCAAAAATTGCAATAGCGCGTCGGATTGAAAGGGCTGAGCATGGGAACTTAGACGACGCTAAAACTTTAGGTCATGGCATTTCCGAAATGAGAATTGATATCGGAGCCGGCTATAGAATTTAATTCACAATGCGAGAAAAAGTCATCGTCATTGTGTTAGCTGGGGGAACGAAGAACTCACTACCATCAGATATAAAAAAGCTATTGATTTAGCAAAGGACTTTTAATGGCAAACACACAAAAACTAAAAACTTTTGACATTACACGTTATCTGGAGAGCGAAGAGGCGATGGCTGAATACTTGTCACAAGTTCTTGAAGACGGTGACAACAACGAACTTATTCGCGCGCTAGGCCATATAGCTAAAGCCAAAGGTATGGCCATAGTTGCTAAAGAATCAGGTTTAGGTCGTGAAAGTCTTTATAAAGCACTATCAGAGGGCTCTCAACCGAGATTCGAAACCATCACAAAAGTGATTCATGCGCTTGGTTTAAAAATCAGCGTACACGCTTAATTTGCCTCTTCGTCAGATTATTCCCAAAGGATGGAATCATTGACCGATTCGCCGCCTCACCCTTGAGCCCAATCGGTCTTCGTGGGCGACAGTCCCAGTTCAGCCCAAGGATTTCAAAATGGCTTCTGAGCACAAACTCATCAAACCACCGGGAAACAAACCCAGACCCAAAATGGCAAAACCATTGATCCCGAGCATCCACTTCACATCGTTGCCAGCGGAGACAGTGCTCGCTGTGATGGGGGGGTCAAAGTACATGACCTTGATGATGCGGATGTAGTAAAACGCTGCCACCAAGGACATGATGAGTGCAAATACCACCAGGGCCGTGGCGCCCTCCATGTGGGAGGCCATCAAGGCTTGCAACACGGAGAGTTTGGCATAAAAACCCACCAATGGAGGCACCCCAGCCAGGGAGAAGAGGACGATGGACATGACCCCCGCATACAAAGGACTGCGTTGGTTCAATCCCGCCAAATCGGCGATCTCTTCGCTCTCGAAGCCTTCTCGGGCCAAGAGCAAAATCACCCCAAAGGCCGCCAAGGTGGTGAGAACATACGTGATGGTGTAAAACATGGCCGAGCTGTACGCGTTGGCAGCGGACAGACTCTGTCCATTGACCACCCCAGCAAAGAGACCGATCACCACAAAACCCATTTGAGAAATGGTGGAGAATGCCAGCATCCTCTTCAAGTTGGTTTGTGCGATGGCGGCCAAATTCCCCACCAACAAAGAGCACACACTCAAGATCATGAGCATTTGTTGCCAGTCTTGTGCGAGCGGCAGCAAACCACTCACCAGCAAGCGAATGGTCAAGGCAAAGGCCGCCAGCTTTGGAGCCGCTGCAATCATGAGCGTCACACCCGTGGGTGAACCCTCGTACACATCGGGCACCCACATGTGAAAGGGCACCAAGCTCAATTTGAAAGCCAAGCCACACACCACAAACACGAGCCCCAAAATCAACACTTGGTGATTGATCTGCCCCGTGAGTACGCTATTGAAGACCGTGCCAATCTCCAAGCTCCCCGTGGCACCGTACAGCATCGACAAGCCGTAGAGCAAAAAGCCACTGGCCAATGCACCCAACACAAAGTACTTCATGGCCGCTTCGCTTGCTTGCGCACTGTCACGCCGTAAAGCGACCAAGGCATAACTGCACAGTGTCAGCAACTCAAGTCCCAGATAAAGAACGAGGAAATGGTTACCCGATATCATCACCATCATCCCCAATAGGGCAAAGAGGCTCAGACTAAAAATCTCCCCACCGGCAAGCATGCCGCGGTCCGCACTGTAACCACGGGCATAAATGAGGGTCACCAAAACCGACACAGCGCAAAAACACTTGAGCCAGTGGCCCATGGCGTCAAAAACCACCATGCGTGAAAAACCATAACTCACCTCCCCGCCTTGCGCCAAGAAGCCTTCCATGACGGCCACCAACAGCAAGGCTAGGAGGGACATGACGAAGGTGGTGTCACGCTTGGGCGATTTGACCCCCAAGTCGACCAAGCAAATCAAACAAGTCAACGCCAAGAGGGCGATCTCTGGACTGATGCTGAACCAAGCACTGGAATCGATCATCGTTCGTGTTCTTTATGGTTGAAATTCAAAATTAAAGAGAGTGAGGTCTGGTGTGATGACTGGACTCAATTGCCCACTTTGCTCAAGGACGCCAAACGCAATAACTCATTGACCGAGACACCCATGGTGTCGGTCATGGGCTTGGGATCAATCCCCATCGCCAAGACCGCCAAGGCCAACAAGGTCAGCATCAAAAACTCGCGAGAGTTGATGTCACTCAAAGCACGCACCTCCTCGTTGGCAACTGGCCCCAGGTACACCCGCTTGACCATCCACAGGGTATACGCGGCACCAAAAATCAAGGCGCTGGCAGCCCCCATCCCAAGCCAGAAAGACTGCTGAACGGCACCCAAGATGACCATCCACTCGCCCACAAAACCGGCCGTTCCAGGCAGTCCACAATTGGCCATGGCAAACAAGATGGCAAAGGCAGTGAACTTGGGGGCTGTGTTGATCACGCCACCGTAACTTGAAATTTCGCGCGAATGCACGCGGTCATACAAGACCCCGATGCAAAGGAACATGGCACCTGAGACAAAGCCATGGGCAATCATCTGCACCAGGGCACCCGATAGACCCAAAGGCGTGAAGATGAAAATTCCAAGCGTGACAAAACCCATGTGTGCCACCGACGAATAGGCCACGAGTTTTTTCATGTCCTCTTGCACCAAGGCCACCAGGCCCACATAAATCACAGCCACCAAGGACAACCCCAAGACCCAAGGGGCAAAATGATGGGACGCATCAGGCGTGATGGGCAGGGAAAAACGCAAAAAGCCATAGGCTCCAAGCTTGAGCATGATGGCGGCCAAAATGGCCGAGCCTCCGGTGGGTGCTTCCACGTGAACATCGGGCAACCAAGTGTGCACGGGCCACATGGGAACTTTGACCGCAAAGGCTGCAAAAAAACCCAAAAAGAGCAAATTCTGCACACCCGCCTCCAGTGGCAACTGGTACCACCGCGCCAACTCAAAACTGCCTCCCGACTCGATGTACAAATAAATCAAGCCCACGAGCATCAGCACAGAGCCAGTCAAGGTGTACAAAAAGAATTTGAAGGCCGCATAAATTTTTCTGGGTCCACCCCACACCCCGATGATGAGGTACATGGGGATCAAGGTCGCTTCAAAAAACACATAAAACAGCAAGCCATCTTGAGCGCAAAACACCCCAATCATGAGCCCACTCAAAATCAAAAAGGCACCCATGTATTGGTGCACACGCTCGGTGATCACTTCCCATCCAGCGATCACCACAATCACGGTCATGAAGGCGGTGAGCACGATGAGCCACAGCGACAAGCCATCAATGCCCAAGGCATAAAACACATTGAATCGTTCAATCCAAGACACGCTCTCCACGAACTGCATACCGACAAAGGCATTGGAGAACTTGTTCAACAGTGGCAAGGTGACCGCAAATGACAACACGCTACCAATGAGTGCCATCCATCGCGTGGCACGCGCATGTTGATCGCGCCCGAGCACCAACAACACCAATCCAAAGAAAATCGGCATCCAGATCGAAAGGCTCAAAAGTCCCATGTTCGCTTTTCTTTCATTATGTTGTCATCTCCAACGATGAGCTGCATCAAGGCTTGATCCATACGAACCAGGTCATCAATAAAAATACACCCACGATCATGGCCAACGCGTAGTGATACAAATAGCCCGTTTGGAGCGGCTTGATGCGAGACGACACATAGGCCATCGCTTGCCAGGACCCATTGACCAAGTAGCCGTCGATCACACGCTGATCGCCCTCTCGCCACAAAAACCGCCCCACCCCCCTGGTCAAGCGCGCCAGCACCTGCTCATTGAACCAGTCCATGTAATATTTATGCTCAAGCACATCCACCACCAAAGAGAGCTTTTGTGAAAACCATTGTGGCACCCGAGGATTGACCATGTAGCAGTAATAAGCACTGAGCACCCCCAAAAGCGCCAACGCAAAAGGCAAACTCGTGAATGCGGCCATGGCCATGGCCATGGGGGACTCGAACTCACTGGCGAGTTCATGCATGACGGGGTGATGATCACTGATCACCATGATGGCACCACTCAAGAGGTCGCTGTAGAGCACCCCTTGAATGCTCAAGTAACCAATGAAGACCGACGGGATGGCCAATAGCACCAAGGGCAAGGTCACCACCCAGGGCGACTCATGGGGCTTGTGCGTTTCACCATGGGCCTCTTCATGGGCATGCGCATCACCCTCAGCATGGGGCAACAAGTGATAACGCTCCTGCCCGTGAAAGACCAAAAAATACATCCGAAACGAGTAAAAAGCGGTCACGAATACCCCCATCATGACAGCCCATTTGGCAAAACCAGAACCTGGTAAATCAGAGGCAAACACCGCCTCAATGATGCTGTCCTTTGAATAAAAGCCTGAGAAAAAAGGCGTCCCGATGAGGGCCAAGGAGCCCACCAAGGATGTGATCCATGTGATGGGCATGTATTTTTTGAGGCCGCCCATGTAGCGAATGTCTTGGTTGTGGTGCACCCCCATGATGACCGAGCCTGCGGCCAAAAAGAGTAGCGCCTTGAAAAAAGCGTGCGTCATCAAGTGAAAGATGGCGATGGGGTAAGCCGACACCCCAAGAGCGACCGTCATGTAGCCCAATTGGGACAGTGTGGAATAAGCTACAACGCGCTTGATATCGTTTTGAATGATGCCCAAAAACCCCATGAACAGTGCCGTGATGGCCCCCACCACCAGCACCAAGTTCAAGGCCGTGTCGCTCAGTTCAAAATAGGGTGACAAGCGAGAGACCATGAAAATACCAGCGGTGACCATGGTGGCTGCGTGAATCAAGGCGGAAATGGGTGTTGGGCCTTCCATCGAATCGGGCAACCACACATGAAGTGGGAACTGCGCACTCTTGCCCATGGCACCCACAAAAAGACAAATGCACACGACACTCAGGAGCGACCAATGGGTTCCCGGCAACACCAAGGCTGTGAGCTCCGTGGATTTGGCAAAAATTTCGGTGTAATTCAAACTCCCCGTGTACGCCACGATCAAACCAATCCCGAGAATGAAGCCAAAGTCTCCCACGCGGTTGACCAAAAATGCCTTCATGTTGGCAAACACAGCGCTTGGTTTATTGAACCAAAATCCGATGAGGAGGTAAGAGACCAATCCAACGCCTTCCCAACCAAAGAAGAGTTGCAGCAAATTGTTGCTCATCACCAGCATCAGCATGGCAAATGTGAACAAGGAGATGTAAGCAAAAAAACGGTTGTAGCCCTCGTCTTCTTCCATGTAGCCCATGGTGTAGATGTGCACCATCAAGGAGACAAAGGTCACCACACACATCATGAGCGAGGACAGACCATCAATCAAAAAGCCCACTTCCATGTTGAGTGAACCGATTTGCATCCAAGAGTAGAGCGTCTCTTCATACCGCTCCCCCGTGGTACTCACCACCCACAATGTCCATGCGGACAACACAAAGGAGACAAAAACGCCCAAGATGGCCAGACAGTGACTGGCGCGACGACCCAGCACATTTCCACCCAGGCTCGTCCCCCAAAGACCCACCAAAAAAGCACCCACCAGTGGGGCCAGGGCCGCGAGCAGCAAAAGATGAATATTAAGGTGTGGACTCATGAACAAAGGGGCCATGTTGGTTGGGTAGGCTTAGGGCTGAAGGCTAGAGACTTTAAAAGTTGAGTGAAAATGAAGGAATGGGGCTGGCTTCGAGTTGAACAGCCATTTAGCCTTTGAGGGTATTGAGCTCATCGACATGAATGGTGGAACGGTTTCTAAAGAGCAAAACCAAAATGGCCAAACCGATGGCCGACTCTGCCGCAGCCACCGTCAAGATGAAGAACACAAAGACTTGGCCTTGGATGTCGTTCAAGTAATGCGAGAACGCAACAAAATTCATATTCACCGCCAAGAGCATGAGCTCAATGGCCATGAGGATGACGATGATGTTCTTGCGGTTGAGAAATATCCCCGTGACTGACAAAGCAAACAAAATGGCACCCAAGGTGAGGTAGTGTCCAAGCGTGATGTTCATTTTTTCTCCTCCACCAATGGGGCCTTGACTGGGTCCACGATCTCAGGAACCACCGACTTCATTTTGACCAAGCGCACGCGGTCTTGGGGCTGAACACGAATTTGCTCTGACGGATCTTGGAACTTGCTGTCTTTGCGTTTTCTCAGTGTCAGCGCAATGGCTGCGATGATGGCGACCAGCAAAATCACAGCAGCAAGTTCCAAGGGATAGAGAAACTCGGTGTACAAGGCAATCCCCAGGGCTTGGGTGTTGGGTACCGTTGCTGCAGTGCCACCGAGCGCATGCGCTGGTTGGCTCAAGCGAAATCCACCCATGAGGACGGCGGTCAATTCAAGCGCCACGACAGCCCCCAAGGTGGCGGCCAAGTGAAAGTTGCGCCAAAAGCCTTTTCGCAAACTCTCCAAATCAACATCAAGCATCATCACCACAAACAAAAACAGCACCATCACCGCACCCACGTACACCAACACCAAGGTGATGGACAAAAACTCAGCCTCGAGCAGCATCCAGATTCCAGAGGCCTGAAAAAAGCTCAACACCAAAAAAAGCGCCGCGTGCACTGGGTTGCTCACCGTGATCACACGGAAAGCAGCAAACAGCAAAATCGCTGAGAAAACGTAAAAAAGGACGGCTTGTGGATACATGCTGTGAAGTTGGTTGGAGGTGCGGTACTGGGTGCTTTGCGTTGAGGACTTGGCGTTCAGTGTTTAACGGTAAGGCGCATCGGCAGCCTTCAATCGTGCAATTTCGCCCTCGTATCGATCCCCAACGGCCAAGAGCATCTCCTTGGTGAAGTACAAGTCCCCACGTTTTTCACCGTGGTATTCAAATATATGCGTCTCCACAATTGAATCGACTGGACAACTCTCTTCACAAAATCCACAAAATATACATTTCGTCAAATCGATGTCGTAGCGCGACGTGCGCCGTGTGCCGTCGTCCCTCAACTCAGACTCGATGGTGATCGCCATGGCAGGACAAACCGCTTCACACAATTTACAGGCAATGCAGCGCTCTTCCCCGTTTTCATAACGCCTGAGCGCATGCAAGCCCCTAAAGCGTGGACTGGCGGGCGTCTTTTCTTCGGGAAATTGAATGGTGATCTTGCGCGCAAACATATATTTGCCAGTGAGCGCCATGCCTTTGAAGAGCTCCAAGAGCAAAAAGCTCGAGAGAAAGTCACGCCAAGAAAATTCCAAGCGTTTGGTGGGCAGAGTCATCGTATTCATGCGCAATGCATCCTATTTACTTTCAATTCCAAATATTCCATGGCGTTTGCATCCAAAGACCCACCACCACCAACCACACCAAAGTGATGGGGATGAAGATCTTCCAGCCCAAACGCATGATTTGGTCATAGCGAAACCGAGGAAAGGTCGCTCGCACCCAAAGAAAGAGGGTGACCACGACAAAAGTTTTCAGCCCCAGCCAAATCCATCCTGGCACCCAGTCGAGGAAGGCCAATGGCGAGAGCCATCCACCGAGGAACATCAAAACAGCCAACATCGAGACCAAAATCATGTTGGCGTATTCGGCCAAAAAGAACATGGCAAAGGACATGCCCGAATACTCAATCATGTGACCTGCAACAATTTCCGACTCACCCTCGACCACGTCAAAAGGATGGCGATTGGTCTCCGCCAAGCCGGAGATGAAATACACCACAAAAATCGGCAACAAAGGCAACCAATTCCATGACAAAAAGCCAATCCCATGCGCTGCAAAAAATCCTTGACCTTGAACACCGACGATGGTGCTCAAATTCAATGATCCCGAGACCATCAAAACCACCACCAGACAAAAGCCCATCGCAATCTCATAACTTACCATTTGTGCAGAGGCCCTCATGGCCCCCAAAAATGCGTATTTTGAATTCGAGGCCCACCCGGCAATGATGACCCCATACACTTCAAGCGAAGTGATGGCCATCAGAAATAAAAGGCCAGCGTTCACATTGGCCAAGGCCACGTCAGGGCCAAAGGGCACCACCGCCCAGGCCGCCAAAGCGGGCATGATGGTCATGATCGGGCCCAGCAAAAAAAGCCCCGTGTGGGCTCGGGTGGGCACAATGATCTCTTTGGTCAAGAGCTTGAGCGCATCGGCAATCGGCTGCAATAGACCAAAGGGGCCGGTGCGGTTGGGACCGACTCGAATTTGGGTAAAGCCAATGCCTTTGCGCTCCCACAAGGTCAAATACGCCACGCACCCCATGAGCGGCAAAAGCAGGACCACAATTTTGATCAAATTCCAGATCACTGGCCAAGCCAGTTGCTTCCACCACCCGAGTTGGATGGCCTCAAGCCCGGTGTTGTAGAAGAAATCGATCATGGCGTCATACCCCCACTCGCGCATCGTGAGTGGATTGCAACGCAGGAGAGCGCCTCACCAATCCATCCAAGGCCAAGCTTGCTGCCACACAGGGCTCTTCCAAGGCCACAGAATAGTCACCTGAGGGCACGAGTGCACTGTCGTTGCAGAGCTGGCTTGCGAGACTTGGCAAACTTTGGTCCATGAGCACTCTCAACTCATCAATTGTTTCGAACTCAAAGCCAGGCAAGTCGAGCATGTTGGCCATGACGCGCAAAATTTTCCACAAGGCTCGCGTCTCTTGGAGCGGCCTCACCACCGCATGAAAGCTCTGAGACAGGCCCTCGGTGTTGACAAAAGACCCTGGCGTTTCGGTAAAAGGTGCCATGGGCAAGAGGACGTCGCTGTAATCCATGTTGGTCTTGAAGGGTGAGAGCGTGACCACCAAATCCATCGTACTCAAAGCCTGCAAGGCTTTGGCCGGCTGAGCGCAATCGTGCTCGGGCTCTAAATTCATGAGGATCATGGCCTTCAGTGCACCTGGCTCCAACATTTGCTGAACATTCAAGCCACCCAAGGACTGCTCGGGTCTGGCCTTGACCCATTGGGCACCCACGGTGTTGGCACTCTCACCAAGCACGCCTGATTTTGCGCCAGTCAGTTGGGCCAACGCATTGATCCAACTCAACAATTCGTTGTAGCGCGGGTGGTGTACAGCGGCGTTGCCGAGCAAGATGATTTTTCGCTCGCCACTGAGCAAAGCTTGGGCCATGGGGCGCAATGCATCGCTCACCTGCCCCAGTCCGAAGGGCGCAGCTTTAGAGCACTCTTGGGCCACAGTGGCGCACAAATTGGCCAGGCATTCAACCCAGTCTTGTGCACCTTGTACCCAATCGTAGGCCACAGGCATCGCCCAATCAGAGGTTTTGGCATTGAGACTCAATACTTGCCCACCGTGCCGAATGGCATAACGCAGGCGTTGCGCCAACAGGGGATGGTCTTTGCGAATATTGCCACCCACGACCAGCACGGTCTCCATGAGAGAGAGGTCTTGGATGGCACAACCGAGCCAATTCACCTGTGCGTTGTCTTGAAAGTCTGCGTGCCTGAGTCTGGCGTCTATATTTTCGCTGCCCATAGCGCGAAGCAACTTGGCCCCCAAAAACAACTCTTCCGTGGTGTTGTGGGGCGACATCAAGGCACCAATGGACTTGGCGCCAGCTTTTTGAGTGATGTCTTTCAATGCATCGGTCACAAAACTCAAAGCGGTGTTCCAGTCCACCTCGTGCCACACGCCGGCTTGTTTGATCATGGGCGTGGTGAGCCTGTCGCTTGAGTCAAGGGCCTCATAAGAGAACCGATCTCGATCCGCAATCCAACACTCATTGATCGCTTCATTTTCCAGTGGGACCACACGCATGACTTTGTGGTTTTTGACTTGCATGATCAAATTCGTGCCCGTCGAGTCATGGGGACTGACCGATTTGCGCCGCCCAAGCTCCCAAGTTCTGGCCTGGTAACGAAAAGGCTTGCTGGTCAAGGCGCCAACTGGGCAGATGTCGATCATATTGCCCGACAACTCAGAATCCACCGACATGCCCACAAAGCTTTCTATCTCAGCGTGCTCACCACGGTGGGTAAATCCCAGTTCCTGATAGCCTGCCACCTCTACGCCAAAGCGCACACAGCGGGTGCAATGGATGCAACGACTCATCTCTTGCATGCTGATCAAGGGACCCGCTTCCTTGTGAAACACCACGCGTTTTTCTTCTTGGTAGCGGGACGCAGCACCGCCATACCCCAC
>Ga0209829_10003200_pt1 | contig 12029 bp, 9 predicted proteins | sample C_140205_EF_Meta_FD_187311 | JGI IMG/M metagenome (GOLD analysis project Ga0209829, IMG submission 187311) | Freshwater microbial communities from Lake Croche, Canada to study carbon cycling - C_140205_EF_MetaG (SPAdes) (version 2) | ecosystem: Environmental > Aquatic > Freshwater > Lake...
TGGCTTGCACACCATAGGGCCAAGGATCATCACCAAATATTTGTTGTATCTCATCCAAGTCATCGCTCAACCACGGCAACATGTAGCGAAGTGCCGCCAGATTTTTCATTCTCTCAAGCGCCACCGCCTTGGATTGGTTGAAGGCATCGAACAAGGGTTTTGCAATGTGGGGGTGGCGCGCGAAAGTACTGCGCTTGATGGCCACCAAATGCATGATGGGAAAAATTTGGGTTCGTTGGTAATACGCTTTCTCAGCTTGTCTGAACTGGGGAAATAGCCTCACGACTCTCGGGTTGTGCTTCATGCAGTCGGGCATGGTGGTGCCCATGATGGCATCGATCTCACCCGCGTCCAAAAGCTCGCTCAAGGATTTGCCACTGTGGTTGAGCTCAATGGGAACAGGCCTGTGCATGGGCATGACAGTGGGCGAGCCATGGCTTGAAGCGGAATTGATCGAGCCTTGGACCCAGGTGACACCACTCAAATCCACGCCGTGATCTTTGGCCAAGAAACCCCGTATCCAAATGGCCGCCGTCATGGTGTACAAGGGCACGCCGATGCGTTTGCCAGCCAAATCTTTGGGCGAGCGAATCCCACTGCCCTCATGAATGGCGATGAAACTGTGGCGAAAGGCACGAGACGGAAAGACAGGCAAAGCGACAAAACTGTCGTCACCAGCGCTGATCCTGCAGATGAACTCCGAGCTCGACATCTCGCTCAAGTCATACGCTTGTTTGCCAGCCATGTTGTCAAAAATAACTCTGGGCGCTTCGATTCGTAAAAACTCCAAATCGATCCCTTCAGGTTTGACCTCACCGGTGTACAGAGGCTGCATGCGGTCATACAGTGCACAGGCAAAACTGAGTTTGATGTTGCTCGTTGTCATGGTCAATGGTTCACAGGTCTTGGCTCGAACCGGGTGCGATGCCAGCCTTGGAGCACCAAAACTCCCATGCCCTCCACATTTGCGGTGACTTCGGGTCCACCTTGGAGCGGATCTCGACCTCGCCAGCAGTCAACGCTTTGACGGGTCCCAAGCGCAGTGCATCCATCAAAATTTTGGCATTCTTGGGCAAATACACCGACACTTTCACCACTTCCATGAGACTTCTACCCGCTGCAGTAAAGCCGTGACCGCGCATCAACACCACCTTATGCTCGCCCAACCCTTGTGCCAAATCATCGCCTTGGTCTTCATTGGTCACCAGCAAATTGGTGTCCCCAAAATGATCCTGGATGTCCCAAACAGGCACCTCGGTTCCCATGTCACTGGCCGTGTGGATCACCGGTTTGAGCGGCGTTTGCGAAATGGTGAAGGGCAAGACCGAATCGGCGTGGCTGTGGACCACCGCGTGAATATCGGGTCGGTTTTTATACACCCCGCCATGAATAAACCGCTCCAAATAAGGGTTCGGCGAATTCTCCATGACTGCCCGGCCATCCAAATGGTAGGCAAAAATGTCTTGCGCTGTGACCAACTCTGGGCTCAAGGAGCGCGACAAGAGGAACTGATCGTGATGGTGGGGGTGGCGAATGCTCACATGCCCATAGGCGTCGACCACACCCTCGTTGGCGAGAATGCGGTTGGCCGCGACCAGCAAATGAATGGAGCGCTCGAGTTTGTCGTTGGGGGTTGTCATGGTGGTCCTAAGGGTTGAGATGGGCCCCAGAGTCACGCACAATGGGCTCCCATTTGGTGACTTCTGAGTTGATAAAACGGGTGAATTCGTCTGGGCTCATGGCTTGGCTTTGAACTCCGGCTTGGTCAAGTCTGGCCTTGACGCTGGCGTTGTTCAAGGCCTTTTGCGTGGCCTCGTTGAGCAAAGTGATGACCGCATCGGGCGTGCCGCTTGGGGCAATCACGCCAAACCAGGTGGGAGACTCAAAGCCCGTGAGACCGAGCTCCAAGAGCGTGGGGACACTTGGAAGGCTTGCCAGCCGTTGGCTACCCGCCACTGCCAGCGCCTTGACAGAGGAACGGCCGATCTGGGGCAAGAGCTCAACGGGTGTGCCAAACTGAATTTGCACACGCCCGGCCACCACCTCTTGCAGTGCCTCTGCACTTGACTTGTAGGGAATGTGCTGCATCACCACACCGGTCTTCAATTGGAAGAGTTCACCAAACAAGTGCGCGGTGTTGCCCATGCCCGAGGAGCCATAGTTATAGTTGCCGCCCTTGGTCTTCATGAGCGCGACCAATGTTTTGACGCTATCGGCAGGCACATTGGCACTGATCACCAAGATGAAGGGGACACGCCCGATGAAGGCCACCGGCACAAAGTCTTTGCTCAAGTCAAAGGGCAAGGATTTGTACAAAAATCGATTGGTCACGAGCATATTGGCTGCACCGATCGCCAAGGTGTACCCATCGGCAGGCGACTTGGCCAAGAGCGCCAGTCCAATGTTGCCACCGGCACCTGGGTGGTTTTCCACAACAAAGGTTTTACCCAAGAGGGTGCTGTACGCGTTGGCGATTTCCCGCGCCAAGGTGTCGACCGCTCCACCCGGTGCATAAGGCGCAATGATTTTGGCGACCTTGTTGGGGTAATTCAAGCCCTGCGCCCAACCCAAAGGAGCGCAAAAATGAACGCACAACAACAATGCCAACCACCGAGGCGAGGAACACCAAGCTTGAATTTTTTTCATGAATGCACACCTGAAATGGAGGATCGATTTGACGCAGACTCATTCACATGAGTGCGACCACAAACCGTGAGCCACAGGTCCTGCACGGCTTGCTCACTGGAGGGGCCATCGTCTCCTCGCCAGGCCACATGACCATCGGGTCGGATGAGCACAAAAGCTTTTTCATAAAGTGCTTTGGCCCGCGCGTGGTGGATTTCACGCACTTGCAGTGGAATCTTCCAATGCTTTGCTGTACGCACCACGTCTTCGATGCGCGGTGTTGAACTTGCAAAACAAAATAGCACAAAATCGCGACCCAACCAATCGAGCGTGGAGGTGTTGTCACTCAGCCAAACATGCGGCGCGCGTGCACCCACACGAGAGGACGGTCGGTAGTGGACAGCGTCGTTGAACTCGATGGCCTGGTCCTCAGCGCTTTCGACTTCATCATAGACATTGATGGGGGAGTTGGTGTAACGGTTGCCCAAGTGCATGTTGAGTGAAAACCACTCCCGCTTGAGCCCTTCACACAACGCTTCGCCCACGGCCAGGCGGACACGATCGCCTTCGGGCCCCTCCTCCTCGATCTTGGCAGAGCTGGGTACTTTTTTGAGGGTTTCCAAGTTACCAGTAGAAAACTGAGTGATGCGTTTGGCAATCGGCTGCCGCTCCACAAAGTAGGAGTTGAGAAGTGCTGGGCCCGCATAGCCACTCAACACGGCGCCAAGCTTCCATGACAAGTCAACCGCATCCCCGATGCCCGTGTTCATGCCAAGCCCCCCGGTGGGTGAGGTCAAGTGACAGGCGTCGCCGCATAAAAACACCCGACCTTGGCCATACGACTCGGCCACCAACTCAGCGCGCTGCCAGGGCAGCACGCTCAAGATCTCCATCTCAAAGGGGGCGCCCAAGGCGCGGTGGGCCAACGCTTTGAGCTCGTCGTGGGTATAGTTGGTCTTTTCTTGTGCATTGCCAATGATGGACATGCGCCAGTGGTCCCGGCCATTGATCGCCACGATGGTGGCCCAAGTCCCAGTGGGACCCACAAACATGTAGCGGTATCCAGGGGCTTTGTCGTGCAACGCATTGAAATTGGCGCACTTGAAAATCACATTGGTCGTATAGGTGAGCAGCCCGCGGCCCTTCATCGCTATCCCCAAAGACTCGCGCACAGCACTCTTGCCACCATCGCAGGCCACCAAATAGGGTGTCACCACAGTGCGCATCTCACCTGTTTTCATGTCTTTGACGGTAGAGCTCACCGCGTCGGAACTTTGCACAAACTCGATCAACTCGGTTTGATAATAGGTCACAAGCCCAGCTTGCGAGCGGGCGAATTTTTGCAGCACCGGGTCAAAAAAGTTTTGCGGACAACGCTCTCTTTTTTGTGGACTCTCAGGGGGTGCGAGCTCCGCGTTCATGCTGGGCATGGGTTGGCGGCCCAACTCATGGCCCTTCAACGTGGTGAGATAGACATTGTCTTGGGGATACTCGCGATCGTAAGCCGTCGCTTCGACATCGGCCACAATGCCCCACTTGCGACAAAACTCCATGGTTCGAATGCCCACCAAATCCATTTTCGGCTGAAAAATCGAGCCGTCACTCTTTTCCAGCAAAATCACTGAGTGACCTCGCCAAGCCAAATCCCCAGCCAAGGCCAGCCCCACAGGTCCTGCACCCACCACCAAAACTTCAGCGCTTTGCGAGCTCTGAAAAACTGTGTCACTGTCGTCACCATTGGCGCTTTTTGCGCGATGTTCGTCTGTCATGAATATGCTTTTTATAGAATGAGACCAGTATAAATTTCTTTTATGACTGGACAATGAGGGATTGCCTGAGCTTGAAGATCTCGTGCCTTGTGCATAAAGGGTCAAGAACTTGCCAAGTACTGCGTCAAGATCAGGTACAGTATTCCTGTCATGAAATTAACCATCCCCAAAAAAATCAACCCAACCCTGTGGAGCGTACAACTCTTGGGCCTTTGGGGTCGAATCTCCCAAATCCATCTTGGCATGGGCTTGGGATGCCAGTGCAGCGGTGAGATGCCCGGACTTGCGGTCAGTGACTTGGAGCTCAATGTCATGGACTATTTGCATGACAAGTACCAGCATGACAGCGAATTTACACAATGGCTTGCCCAGCACACCGACTACCAAAAGGGACAAAGTGCCAGTGTGGCTTCTTTTCTCAAAGCGATGGCGACACAAACGCCCTCGAGACCCTTGGCCATCGGCCTCTTGAAAGACTTGAGTCAGACGCTCGAGTCACTGCAGCAAGCTCATGCGGCCTAGCTTGAGCCTGAATGCACAAGCACCGCACAACACTATTACAAATTTAGAAAAACTTCAATAGCACAATTCCCCTAGTTAAAGGGTGACTCGGGAAAGATAATGGGTTTGCATTTTTCTTTTCTGATCTTTTTTTGCTTTTCGTTTTTGCTTTTCGTTTTTGTTTTTCGTTTTTGTTTTTTTGCTTTTCTCTGCGCTTTTCATTGCAGATCTGTTTGTTTTTGCTTCTTCTTTTTTTGACCCACCAGGACACCCTTTTTGTGAAACACGCATTGCCCACACGAATCGCTGCAGACATTGGTGGCACCTTCACCGATGTGGCCGCTTTTGATGAAAAAACCTCTCGCCTTCTTCTGGGCAAAACTCTCTCCACCCCACAAAAACTCGTGAATGGCATCTCTCAAGGTGTCAGCAAAGCGGGCACCGACTTTGCCAGCTCCTCCTTGTTTCTCCATGGCTCCACGGTCGCCATCAACACCATGCTTGAGCGAACTGGCGCGCGCACTGCGCTCTTGATCACCCAAGGCTTCAAAGACATTTATGAAATCGGGCGCATCAACCGACCCGATGCCTACAACTTATTTTTTCACAAACACGTGCCCTTGATTGAGCGCGCACTGCGCTTTGAAGTGCCCGAGCGAATCACCGCCGATGGAGACGTTCATCTGCCCTTGGATGAAGCGGCCGTTCATGCTTTGTGCGACCAAATGATTGAAGAGAAGGTTCAAGCGGTTGCCATCTTGCTTTTTCACTGCTATCGAAACCCAAGCCACGAACAGCGCGTGAAGGCGATCGTGCGAGAAAGGATGCCCAACTGTTTTGTGAGCGCCTCGCATGAACTCTCTCAGGAGTACCGTGAGTTTGAACGCTGCTCCACCGTGGTGGCCAACGCCTACATTGGACCCAAGGTGAGCGACTATGTGGCCGAAATCACCGAGCACATCCGTGACGATGGCTTCAAAGGTTCTTTTTTAATTGTGCAGTCGACTGGGGGTCTTTATGAGTCGGCCCAGGCCCAACAAGAATGCATTCGCATGCTCGAGTCCGGACCGGCTGCTGGGGTGGTGGGTGCACAAGCACTGTGCCGTGAGCTTGGGCTGGACAACGCGGTGGCTTTTGACATGGGTGGCACCACCGCCAAAGCAGGCGTCATCTACCAAGGCGAGGTGCTCACCACGAGTGCCGCGTTGGTCGGTGGCTACAACCAAGCCTTGCCCGTTCAAATCCCCATGGTCGATGTCTTTGAAGTCGGCACAGGGGGAGGAAGCATCGCCAAAGTGGACCCCTCAGGAGCACTCCAAGTGGGCCCTCAAAGTGCCGGCGCTCAACCCGGGCCCGCCTGCTATGGCTTGGGTGGAGACCTCCCCACCGTGACCGATGCCAATTTGGTCTTGGGCCGCATTGCAGCCGATCGATTTTTGGGCGGCGAGATGCGCTTGGACAAGAAGGCCGCAGAAGCCGCCATTCTCAAACACGTGGGCACCCCCCTGGGGATCAGCGCCAAGGAGGCCGCCAACGGTATTTTGCGCATCGCCACCACCACCATGTCCTATGCGGTCAAAGGCGTCTCCACCGAGCGCGGTCTAGATGCAGCGTCCTTTCCTTTGATTGCGTATGGCGGTGCCGGTCCTTTGCACGCGTGTGCCATTGCCAGAGAAATTGGCATGGCCCAGGTCATCATTCCCAAAGGCCCTGGACATTTTTGTGCTTTTGGCATGCTGCACTCCGACTTGAGATACGACTTTGTCAGAACTTGGTTCAACAAACTTGCCGATGTCTCCTTTGCAGAACTCAAGGCCGTCTACAAAGACTTGGTGAGTCAAGGCAAACGCGCTTTGGACAACAGTCGCATCAAGACGGCCAAAGTCACCGTGGCCTACGCGGCCGACATGCGCTATGTGGGACAAGAGCATCCCGTCACGGTGGACCTCACTGAGAGCGTCATGAAAAAGGGGGACCGACAGGCCATCAAGGCGCTCTTTGACGCGGTTCACCTGCGCCGCTACGGCACGTGTGCCCCCAAGGAGGCCGCTGAGATCGTGAGTCTCAGAGCCACCGTGAGCGGGATCATGAAAAAACCACCGCTTGAAACCATCGCCAAGGGCTCTGCACAAGCTGTGAAATCTGCGCAAACCGGATCGCGCTCTGTGTATTTCGCCGAGCTCAATAAATCGGTCATGACACCGACCTACCAACGCGACGCCTTGAAGGCGGGCAACCGCTTGGTGGGCCCCGCACTGGTTGAAGAATACGCCTCCATCACCGTTGTCTTGCCTGGCGACCGACTGCGAGTGGATGTGTACGGCAATTTGGTGATCGACATTGAAAGGAATTTTTCATGAAAAGCGTTGTCAACTCCAAAGTCAAAAAGTCCGTCAAAGCCCAGAAGATAGCCCAATCCAACAAGTCGAATCCGCCAAAACGATTGAGTAAAGCGCGCCAAGGCGACGCCGTGCTCACCGAGATCGTTCGCAATGGTGTGTTGGCAGTGACCGAGGAGATGAAGATCAACCTCATGCGCACGGCCTACAACATGATCATCTACGAAGCCCTTGACTTCACCGTGGGACTCTACACCGCCACGGGCGAGACGGTCTCCATTGGCCTGGGACTGCCCAGCTTTATTCGCGGCATGTCCAACACCATCAAAGCCAAAATCGAGCATTTTGGTAGTAACGTGGGCCCAGGTGACATCTTGGTCACCAACGACGCCTACATCACGGGTTCTCATTTGCACCACTTCACCTTCAGCGTCCCGATCTTTTTTGAAGGAGTGCTCTGCGGCTGGTCGTGCTGCATGGCCCACTGGCCCGATGTGGGGGGTGTGCTTGGGGGTGTGACCACCGACATTTTCTCGGAAGGCTTGCAAATTCCTATCTTGAAATACCAAACGGCAGGGGTGGTCAACCAAGATTTGGTGGACATCATCTTCAACAATGTGCGCATCCCAGAGCGGGCCATGGGCGACCTCCGGGCTCAAATCATTGCTGTGACGACGGGCGAGAGACGTTTTCTTGAACTCCTCAAGCGATATGGCCGACAAAACGTCTTGACCTCAATCGATCGCATCATGGACAACTCCGAGGCCAAAGCACGGGCTCAAACTCGCGCCATCCCCGACGGCGTCTATGAAGCGGAATCCTTCATGGACGACGACGGCATCGACATCGGCAAGCGCATTCCCATCAAAGTGCGAGTCATCAAGAAGGGGGAACACATGACCATTGACTTGAGCGGTGTGAGCCCCCAGGTCAGAGGCTTTTACAATTCTGGTCCGAGCACTGGCATCTCCTGCGCCCAAGTCGCCTACAAGTGCCTCACGTCGGCCTTGGATTACCCCATCAATGAGGGAAGTTTTCGCAGCTTGAAAACCATCGTCCCCGAAGGTACGGTGGTGAGTGCGGTAAAGCCCGCGGCCATGCGCTGGTGGATGACGTATCCCATGACGGTGATCGACACCGTCTTCAAGGCGATGCACCAAGCCATGCCCGACCAAGTCATTGCGGGTCACCATGCCGATCTGGGCCTGGGCATGGTCAACGGCATTTCACCCAAAGATGGACGCTTTTTCATGGGCAGTGTGGGCCCATCGGGTGGGGGTTGGGGCGCAAAAAGCAGTGAAGACGGCATGTCTGCGACGGTTTGCATGAACGACGGCGACACGCACAACAACCCCATTGAACAAACGGAGGCCAAATTTCCCCTGCTCTTTTTGAAACACAGCCTGCGCCAAGACTCGGGGGGCGCTGGACGCTTCAGGGGGGGGCTGGGCACCGAGCAAGTCGTGATGGCGCGCTCGAGCCTGAACTTCAACGCGCAAGTCGACCGCATGCATTGCCAGCCGTGGGGACTCGAGGGTGGACAAAGTGGCATGGGCAACCAAGTCACCATCAAGCTCGCCGGCGTCGTTCAAGATCAGTTTCCCAATGCCAAGGTCTTGATGAAACGCCTCAATGCGGGCGACACATTCACCTTGCTCACTGGCGGTGGGGGTGGGTTTGGTCCACCCAAAGAGCGAGAACCAGAACGGGTGGCGCATGATGTGCGACAAGGCTACATCAGTCAAGCTGCCGCCAAGGACACTTACCATGTGGCCCTGAAAAGCACTGGCGAGGTTGATACCCATGCCACTCACAACTTGCGCAATCGCGCAGTCGATTAAAAAGGACATGACCATGAAACCGATCACGTTTGAACATTCACTGGGTAATTTGCCGCTGACTTGTGAAGCCAAGCTCATTGGGCAATGGAGACGCCCGACTTGGAGCCTGGCCGGGCTCATGCTGGCAGCTCTTTGGATCAGCGCCTGGAGCTTACCAACTGCGGCACAGACCTGGCCGAGTAAACCGATCCACATCGTGGTGCCTTTCCCTGCCGCAGGAACAGTGGACGCCGTGGCCCGTGCCCTGGGACAAAAAATCGGTGACAACCTCAAACAAGTGGTGATCATTGACAACAAACCCGGAGCTGGGGCCAATATCGGCGCAGATGCGGTGGCCAAGTCTGCGCCCGATGGTTACACGGTGCTGCTCACCACCCAAGGTTTGGCCATCGCGCCCAATTTGTACAAAAAAATGCCGTTTGATGCACAAAAAGACCTGGCAGCGGTCTCGCAATTGATGACGACCTATCTGGTGCTGGCGGTGAATCCCTCCATCGGCGTCAATACATTTGCGGAATTTTTAAGCCTTGCCCGCGCCAAGCCTGGGGTGTTGAATTTTGGCTCCACTGGTGAAGGTGCCGCGCCACACCTGATCATGGAGCTCTTGATGGCAAGTGCCAACGTCAAGCTCACGCACATCCCCTACAAAGGAGATGCGCCCATGAACCAGGCCTTGCTCGCGGGCGACGTCAACGCCGTCTTTTCACCTCTGTCGGGCGTGAGCGCAGCGACCAAAGCGGGCAAGCTCAAAATTTTGGTGATGAGTGCGGGCAAGAGATCCTCAGCCATTCCCGACATCCCCACCATGCTCGAGAGCGGCGCGGGTGGGTTTGAGTACACGGGATGGTTGGGCCTCTTTGCGCCTGGGGCAACGCCTGTGCCTCTTTTAAAGGCCCTCCAAGTGGAATTTGTCAAAGCGATGAACTCCAATGAAATCAAAGAGAAGTTGCCCTTTTGGGGCTACGAGGCATTTGGTAGCACGCCGGAGGCCTTTGCTGTCAAGTTTCAACAAGACCTGGTCTCTTACAGCAAGACCATCAAAGACGCACACATCTCTTTGCAAGATCAATAGGGAAAGTTCAATCGCAAAAGATCTATAGCGAAGGATTCATCACGCCGGGTCAAAGGCGTTTGACGTTGGCCGATTTTTTGATGCGCTTGAAGCTGATCGTGTGCGATGCGTACATGATTTCTACAAAGTACAAAACACACGCTGTCACCAAAGAGATGAAACTGCCGATGAAGGTGAACGCGACCCAGTTGGAGATGTGCAATTTACCTGGTGCAATGCTCACCGAGAAAAAGAGCTCAATCACAGTCAAGGCAATCAGGACAGCACACAAGACCAAAAATGCAGTGGCGATGTTGATGATGCGTTTTCTGTAATCGAGCGTCTCCAGCTCGTCGTAGAAGCGTTCAATTTTTTGAAGTGCATGCGCGTCAGGATGGGTCAAGTCCTCAATCAAAGTCTCGATCCTTCTCGCGCGATCAATCACCCGACCCAAGCGGTTGCCCAGGGCATTCAATATCCCAGCCACCCCGGTGAGTAAAAACACCGGCGCTGTGGCCAAATGGATCGCCTCAGAAATGATGGTCATGTCCATGGCCTTATCCTCTTCAATCACGGTCCATTAAAAGTCGTATTTTAGGCTTTTCATGGCAAGAACAGGACTCTCGCCCAAGCCTTCGGCGAGAACATGGCACTCAAACCTAGGTTAAACACCAGTTTTCGATTGCAACCCAGGGTCTGACAATGAAAAAATTCAAGGACCTCGGTAGCTGGGGCCTTGCAAAGAAATTTCTTTTTTTCATCACACTCAAAGGTTTTGCCATGAACGCAGAATACTTCTGCCATGCCCCCCGGGGGATGGCACCCGCATTGAACGGTCCTTCAAGTGCAATGCAAGGCCCTGTCTCAACTCCACCGATTGGGCTGCTTTTGGGCAATGGCATTCATTGCAGTGATGACGCTCACCAGTGCTCAAGCGCAGACCCAAGCGAGCAACTACCCCAACAAACCGCTCAAAATCATTGTCCCCTACTCGCCCGGTGGATTTGCCGATTCTGGAGCGCGTGCCATCAGCGAAGCACTGGGCACGCGTTTGGGGCAAAGCATCTTGGTTGACAACCGACCCGGCGCGTCTGGGGTGATTGGAACGATGGCGGTCTCCACCGCCGCACCCGATGGATACACTTTGCTGCTGGGATTTGATGGGACCTTGATCACCTACCCCATGATGGTCTCCAAGCCCCCATTCAATGTGCTCAAAGATCTTGCGCCAGTCACCAAAATCGGTGACTCGGCCATGGTCTTGGCCGCGCACCCCTCATTTGAAGCGAAGACCATCGCCCAACTCATTGAACTGTCCAAACAAAAAGACGCGCACTTCCCGTTTGGTAGTTCTGGTTTGGGCTCTACACCGCATTTGGCTGGCGAGCTCTTTAAGGCGCGCACCAATGTCAACATGGAGCACATCGCCTACAAAGGCGGCGGACAAGCCACCATTGACACCCTGGGTGGACAAATCCCCATGGTCTTCACCACCTTGGCCACGGTGCAGCAGTACATCAAGTCGGGCAAGTTGAATGCCATCGGCGTGACCAGCGCAAAAAGGCTGGCAACTCTGCCTGACACGCCCACCTTTGTCGAGTCTGGGGTGGCAGGATTTGTGCTCTCGACGTGGATCGGAATTTTTGCGCCACCCACCACGCCCAAGGCCATTGTTGACAAGTTACAAACCGAGATGTTCACTGTCCTGCAAAACCCAAGCGTGCGTGAGCGTTTGGGTGTGCTCGGCATTGAAGTTTCAGGCAATACACCCGAGCAGTTCAAGGAACAAATTGCAAGCGACGTTGCCATCTGGGGCCCGATTGTAAAAAAAGCGAATATCAACTTGGACTGAATGACCTGTGTCACCAGGGCCCATGGTTTGCATGAAATTTAAAAAGACAAC
>Ga0209829_10003201_pt1 | contig 12029 bp, 2 predicted proteins | sample C_140205_EF_Meta_FD_187311 | JGI IMG/M metagenome (GOLD analysis project Ga0209829, IMG submission 187311) | Freshwater microbial communities from Lake Croche, Canada to study carbon cycling - C_140205_EF_MetaG (SPAdes) (version 2) | ecosystem: Environmental > Aquatic > Freshwater > Lake...
TGCCAATATAAATTACGTAATATGACGGAATAAATATTTTTTTATAATATAAGTTATTATAAATGAATAATATTAAAGAATATATTAATTTTTTAATACAAAAATATGATTTAAAAAAGTTATATTATAAATTTATATTATTATCACTAATAAATTCCATATGTAGAGAATCATATTATTGGATTTTAATATATTTTAGTGTTAAAATACAAAATGATAGTAGTAAAATTACTAATCTTGCAATAATCTTATTAATATTATTATCTATAAATATACCAAGTGAAAAATATGCATCACTTATTAAATGTGATTTTATTAAAGAAATTAAAATAGCAAATAATAAATATTTTATGGATAATATAATTAATACATCTAAATCAACACAAATTAATATTGATATGGATCAATATTATAATACACTTAATACATTAAATGAAAATCTAGAAAAATATATAATTAATATTAAAATTAAAACAGAAATACCTGTTTGTTTAATAACAATAATTGTAGTATTTTTATCTAATCCATCCATATTATCATCTGATAATATAAAAATTAATATCATTATAATATTAACATTATTTATTATATTTATATATACAATAATATTTATAAATAAGCAACATTTATATCAGCAAAATAAATTAGAGGAAGAAAATATAATATACGAATCAAATATTAGAAATTACATAATAAATGGTAAAGATCTATTAATTAATAATAATTTTAATAATGATTATATTATTAAGCAGAATAATATTTATAATGATAATGCAATGGAAATAGATAAATTACAAGTAAAATATAATATGTATTCAAAAATGATTGTATTTGCAATAGTATTAACTCTAATTTTATCATATTTTAATAAATTAAATGCTGAAAATTTTTTATCTTATTTTATAATAATATATGATATTGAAACAATCGTGCAAATGTTAGATACATATTATCAAAATAAATTTATGTATAATAAAATGGAAATTAAATTAAAAAATTTACATAAATTATTCAAAGATAGTAAACCTAATAATGTAAACCATATGTTAAATAATACGATAATTATTGATAAAATAGTAATATCATCGTTATATAATATAACTCCATTTTTAGAAAGTAAAAATGAAATAATTATATATATGACAGATCATATACTAGTAGATGGTTTATCAGGAAGTGGTAAAACATCAATATTATATTTTTTAAAGGGGATTATAAATATTGAACAATATAATATAGAACCAAGTTTACAAGTAATAAATGATAGATGTTTTATTACTTTACCAAATTATAAAAATTTATATAGTGGTAGATTATATGATATTATATCAAATTATAGTGATAAGCCTAATGTTGAAATGATACATACTGCTCTCAATTTAGCTAATATAAAAAAATATAATGATAATAAATTATTAAATGAATTAATGATAGATATAGAAACAGTTAGTGCTGGTGAATATACACGTTTGTTAATTGCAAGAACTATTTATACAATTAAGATAAAAAATTATGATATATTATTATTTGATGAGATTGATACAAATTTGAATGATGAAATGGCCATACTATTGTGTAAAACATTATTAGATATTTTCAGTGATAATATTATTTTATATATAACTCACAATAATAATGTAAAAAAATTATTTACTAAAAAAATATTTGTTGATAGTGGTCGTATAACTTATAACTTAAAGGATTAAGAATTTATTTTTGTTCGGTCATTTCTATCGTGGTTTCAAAGCTTCGCTTGAAACTAGTAGAGCTTCGCTCGAAATAACCTTTAAATATATTGAGCTTAGCTCAATATATTTATTTTTGTTAAGTGTAGATGATTTTAATAAAAATCACCTTCACTGAATAATGTTAAATTCTTTAATTTGCTTGCGCAAATTTAAGAATTTATTTTTGTACTTCATATACTTCAAATAATATTTATCACTACCGCCTAATAAAGATGGCAAAACTATAACATTATATTCTGGTAAGTTTGGATTAATCATCGTCCTATCATAATTAACACATCCCTGTATGAAGAGTGCATTAAAACATTTATAGATACATTTAATATTATCATATGTAATGAATTTTTCTAAATTTGCCTGTGATAAACTGATATCAGAAACAGGTAACCCTTTACACTTTAGTATATTTGATATTATATCCTTTAAAATCTTATTTTTATTATCATCAATATATTTTTTATAAGTTGTTAAATCAAAATAATTTAAATCAGTTGCCGTAATTATTCCACGTGTATAATCAAAAATATGTGCAAGTTCACTCGGAGTTTTTTTATCTAAATATTTTACAATTTCAGCTAATGTTGGAGCTTTTTCATATGGATAATACCATTTATAATTAGAAATATTATTCTTATAATATAAATCAAAAATAAATTGATACCCCTCCAAATAATTTTTAATAATAGAATTATCTACTTCTTCTGGTTCTTGATATTTTGTCATTAGTAATTCCATCTTATTATCTTTATTTATCACAATACCATTTTCTAAATAATATAATTTTCTAATAATAATATTATCATCTGAATTCATAAAAATTAAATATTCTTTATATGATTCAGTTACATTTTTTATTTTTTCTTTAATTTTTAAATCAAACTTTTTTTTCTTATTTTCTTTTAATTTTGTTTCTTCTAATGATAGATTCTTTAAAAATATAATTAAATTCGTACTATTTATAGCAATTGCGGGCTGAGTTGCATCTGCTATTATATTTAATTTTAGTTTATTATATAATTGTATTATACTAGTTAGTGCTTGAACATTCAATGTAGGAACAATTGGAATAAAATCATCTCCTAATAGTAAAAATAAATATGATATATCTAAAATTTTTTGTTTAGTACTTAACCCCATTTCAGTAATAATATTTCCAACATTTATAAAAAATATTTCTCTCATATAGGGTGAAATTATAATTGGAGCAGATCCTTTTGCTAATTTTTTCTCATATTTCCAACTAAAATCAAAATGAGATGGTGATAATATACTCTCTCTATAAATATCTATTTTAACATTATTAGAAACAAATGCAATCATACTTAATAATATAAGGTCTGCATCAGGTGATGCAATTAATATATTTTTATTTTTATATTTTTCTTCATTTAAATCTTTCATCATTTGATGTTCTGCTTCGCCATATCGACTTTTATCATTTATGGTAAATCCTTTTTCCGTTAGTATATGTCTTGTCTCATTAACCAATGGTGAATTTAAATCAATTGGAGGAAATAATGTTACTAATTTTCCTCTTATTTCATGTTCTTCACTCCTAATTCCTGCAGTTGTTATTATATTATTATTTAACATTTTAAAAATATTAAGACCAATTCTTCTACTTAATTGTTCTTTCATTTTTGAAACAGATGGTATACCATCAAAATATATAACTGTATTTGTGACGGAGGATGTATATTGTTTTGCTAGTTTTTCAGTATGTTCAACTATATCAGCAATTATTGATTTTTTAATAATTTCTTCTGAAACAGGAAATTTATTTAAAATTATATTTATTTTTTTAAGTGTATCTTTTAAATTTCCAGCAGTAAATCTAATATTTTTTTCATCAATTCCAATTAATTTAAAAAAATTTTTATATGTTTTAATTACATAACTAAGAATTAGACTATTATCACTTTTCATGCTAGGCTTGTCAATATCAAAAAAATAATCAACATCATTTTCATATTGATATCTTGCCTCAAATAATAATCTTATAGTATAGTTAATTTCATCATATAAGTTTTTAATATTATGAAAAAGTGAATGATAATCTAACACCAGATAATCATATTTTTTGCTACTTTTATTAGTAAACGATTTTGGATATGTATTTTTCAGATAATAAAAAAATCCTGATATTCCCATTATATTACAATATAAAAATAATATAAAAATAATATTATTTTATATTTAATAATCCTTTTAATTTTAGATATTTCATTTTATATTTAATATATTTATTAAAATGTACTTTTTTAGCTTTTTTAGCTTTCTTCTTAATAACAAAATCTTTTTCGCCTAATATATCTTCATCTGACTCGGGTGCTTGTTCCGGTTCTTCATCTTGTTTTGGTTTAACCCTGTTGTAAACAAATAATTTATCTATTCCCTCTTTTAAAGTTTCTTTGTCTTTTATACTTTTAGCTCTTTTTTCTATATTTTTTTCTATCTCTTTTTTTAATTTAATTTCATCCTGTATAATTCCTTCTATTTCATGATAATTAGGATGACTATAGTATAAATCATCTAACATTTCTTCTATTAGTATTTCAGTCATATTATAATCACTTAATACAAAAAATAATGTTTCATAACTAAAACCAAGAATTTCTTTATTTTCATCTATTATTTTTCCTACCATATTATAACAGTTTATTATTATATCCTTATTATTCTCTTTCAGTTTATAATATTTTATAATAAACTTTTCGGATAATATATATGTTATAAATTGAAATAGATTAGGCATCTCATAATATATAGTTATCATATTATCATCTATCTTCATATTATAATAATATGATAGTAGATTCATTATATACATTACTTGTTCTTTTTTCATTTTATTTTCATAAAAATATATTACTAAAGATATATAGTCTTCATAATATAATTTTTTACCAAGTATAAATTGTACGAATAATTCTTTCTTAGAAAGAGGTGTATCAAATTTATTTCTTATAACATATGGGATTTTATCATTGTAATAATTACAATGCATATATTCATCTTGACTTATTACAGTATACTTATCTTTTTCTACTATATAATGATACATATTACAATTTATTTGTTTTCGTTTTAATTTTAATCCTTCAGGTGTCAAATTATACAAGTAATTATCATAAGATATTTGTTTTACTAATACATAAAAGGATATATTTTCATTTATTTGCGGGTAGCTATCACGTATTATATCAATATCATTCGATATAAATATATTATATTCTGAAAAAATATTAGGTGTTACAATCATTCCATCAATATTTATATTCCCTAGTTTTTCCTTATACTCTATTATATCACTTGCTACAGTTATAACTGTTTCTAATACAGTCTCAACTACTTTTGTTTTTTCTTTCTCTTTTTCTTGTTCCTGAGATAGTTCTAGGTACACTGACGGAGTTTCCATTAATTCTTTTAATTTACTGAACATTTCAAGAATTAGTTGATTTGTTTGATGTTCCACATCAAACATTTTATAATAGTATTCTATATTATTATCTTCTGATAAATATTTTTCATAATAACATATTGTCTTCATATTTTTATCTCCTCTAATAAGATATTTTATATTTTGTATTAATCTTAATTTTTCAACAATAGTATTTAATTGATTTTTTTCATTCATTTCAAGATATTTAACCAATTCTATTTTATTTGTTATATTTAATTTTATATTTAAAATGAAATTAACACTATGCCCATAATTTAGATTTCTCAAACGAAAACAGGCTTGTGATACATCTGTTATTTTATTAAAATAATCAATTGATACTAATCCTTTCATATTATATGGCTGTTTAATATCTTGCCCTATTATGTGTTTATTATCATAATAGATAAACATATCATCGTAGATTATATTTTCATATAATATATTTTTATTATTTGCTTTGTCATATACTTTTTTAATATTATTTTCATCAATATACACGTAATTATTATAGGGTAATAATTTACTAAAATATAATATTACATCCATTATCTTATTATTAATAAAAAATGCTCCACAATCAATAAAGACATTATAATTATTATTTACTAATACTTGTAAAATATTTTCCATAATATTGTCATCTAAATTGGTATAATGTAATTTTTCATTGGTTTTATTTGGAAAGCCAATTAAGGCACTTAATATCATACTATTATCAATTGAGTTTGCCTTTATTTTACAAATATTATAATCTTTCATCTCGTATTCGGGTAGAATAATTGATACTGTTCCAGAAAATCCAGTTTTATATTTACTAAAGGTACTCCCAATAATATCCATAAATGAACAATTATAAAAATCAAGTGAATAGGATATTCTTGGTATAACAAAATTTTTCAGATAATCTGATATAATAGCAAATCGAGATTCAAAATTTTGGGTTCTATTTATATTGTTATATATTCTATCCAATACACTACTATTATATGAAGATAAATCATATAAATTAATACCATAAAATGTGAATTCTTTATTAAACATTTTATTTATTTCAGTTGGATTTAACACATTTAAATATTCACTTGTTGAAGTTATTAAAGTTTTAATATTATTATCCACATCTATTTTTCTATATATAATATTATACTGATAGGATAATATAGTCAAAATAATATTAATATCAATTTCTGAAAATTTAGATCCACTAACGGGATTATCAACACCATTATATGGAACAGCCATATACATATCACTATGACTTTCTTCAGAAGGAAATCCGTAATTAAAATTAAATTTTAGATTAAAACAACTTTGTATGGTATTAAGAATTTTAGCAAGTTTTATTGTATGATTTATTAATAAATCACGATATAATTCATGACCACTATTATAAAATTCAACAAGTGTTAAATTAATATCTTCTTTTTCTTTTTTATTTTTTATTATAAAGGTAATAAAATCAATTAAAAAAAAGTAAAAATTTTTGTCAAATATTTCTTCTTTGTCAACTGTAGTGCTAGTTAGTGGATAATTAAAATTACTTTTTAATGGATCATACATTGAATCAAATTCATCCACTATTATTAGTGAATTCTTTATATTTTCTAATAATGTTATATCTTTAACTATCATATTATTTAAAAAAATAGTCTTGATTGTTTTGTCATCCAATAATATTATATTTCTACATAATATATTATCATTTTTAATTAATTCTAGTTTCTCATTTTTAGTTTGATTGCTATCAAATCTTTTAATACTATTTATATCATTAATATTTAAATCTAATATGAATGAATAATTAGTATTAATATAATTTAATGTTTGCAATACAAGAGATTCTGGTAATAATAGTATTATATTTTTAAAATTATTATTAAATACATAATTAAATAAGATGAGAGGTGTTATAACACTTGTTTTTCCTCGTCCCATTAATAATTGATAGACACTATATCCATTATTGTGGCATTTTGTATTTATCATACTATTTTTACAATCATCAATCCCATTTATTATATCAAAATAAATATCGTATTGTTCCTCCCTAATATAATTACCAAATAATATTTCAAATACTATTATATTTGTTGTTCTATCACCACTATATATTATATCAGTATTAATTGGTTCAAACATTTTACTTAATTCATTGCAACTTATATCATGAGGTAATCCTCTTTTCATAGAATCAAGCAATACCCCCATAACATTATGTATTAATCTACAATTCATATATGAATATAAAATTGCATAATTATTATAAATAAAATTAATAATATCCATATCATTCATTACTATTATTTTAAATATTTTCTTCTCAATAATATATGAAAGTAATTTTATTTTTTTAATAATTTTTTCTATAAAAATAGGAAGAGTTACTATTCTATCAGATAGTGTGCAATTTTTATAAAAAGTGATAAATTCCATCATTTTATCTTTTATTTCAATATCATCTATTACTTCTAAGGTTGATATATCTAGTTTTTCATTTTTAATCAAACTATATATATAATCTAGTTCTTTTATTTTTGGTAGAATTTTATCTTTTTTGATAGGGGGTAACATATATGTTTTTATGTCAAACTTTGGTAAAACTATCTTCCCATCAATATTTACATCTACCGTGATATCATTTTTATTAAACATATAATATTTATCGGTAAATGAAAATAATCTTTCTTCATATTGATACAATATATTAATATTATTAACATTTGTCATAATATCATAATATGAATTAAAATAATATGAGTAAATATTATTAAAATTTCTTTCTTTTAATAAACTATTAGTGGAATATGTTTTACCATTAGGGGAATATATTTTATATTTGTGAATATATTCATTCATAACAGTCCTCAAACAATCAGCTTTTTGATATAGAATGCAACATGTGATATAGTAGTCATAACTTTCTTTGGTATTAAATTTTAAATTCAAACAATTTTCACTAAACTCTATTATATGGATTTTATTAATATTATCATTTCTCACATATATTTCAGATTTATTCCAAATATTTTGATTCATATTAATAACATTTTCAAACAATAGTATTTTATATTTATTACCTGATTCGTCCCGAATCTTCGAATCTTTGGTGCTAACCAGAGTATTACCTGATTCGTCCCGAATCTTCGAATCTTTGGTGCTAACCAGAGTATTACTATCTAATATAATAAAAGATGATGGTATATTATATATCCATCTATTATATAATCCCTTAAATTTATTTGTTATTATTTTATAAGTTTTCATATTATAATAAATTGAGTGAATACCGTCGATATAATAGATAGTAAAATCAATCTTGTTATTTTCAGTTATAAATTCAATAAAATAATCTTGCATGATGATTTGCTCTTCAGCTTTGCTATCTTTTTCTAACATAAAAACATAATATTTAAAATTACTATTATTATTAAAATATCTTTTTATTATATTGATTTTAATGCTATTATTATATGATAATAAGATGTAATATTTTTCCTGATATTTTTTATATAAAATAAAATCATAAACGGTTTTTTTTGTTACATCTCCTATTATTGATTTTTCAGATATTTCTTTCATCTCATATTGTAATTTATATTCCTTATTTATATCCTCATAATAATTCAATTTTTTATTTAATTTCATCTCCCCAATATTCATAATGTAATTGTAATATTTTTCTGATATGAGATCTTTCTCATATCCAGAATATGTTTTTTCTTTAATTATTGACATAATATTAAAATTTAAATAATTTATACCATCTACTATTATATTAATATCATCTATTATTATACTTTGGTTAGCGCCAAAGATTGGGGTAATTTCCGATTTCGTAGAATCTTTCTCTTGTGTTAATAAATAAAAAAAATATGATAGTTTATTATTTTTATATAAATTTCGTACTAGTATATCTAAACATTTTGTAATATATATATTATGTATATTTATTTCAGATTTATCAAATGAATTAGACCCATAATCTGTAATATAGTCTATCATATTAGTATTAATAATATTTATTACTTTGATTAAATTTATACCATCATATTTATTATTTAATATTACATAAAAAAGAAAATACAAATTATTAGTATCATTCTTTAATAAAAAAGTATTAATATTTATATCAATATTATATAATATAATATTATAAAGTATATAATAAATCATATTAATATTATTTATTTTTACAATATTTTCTATTTTTTTTGAATAAAATTGTAATTTGCTTTTTATATAAGAATAATTATTTTTAAAATTATTATATGAGGGTGATAGATAACAATCACTTGTTAAATCAGTGTATAAATAGCTTTCAATATAATGATTATTTAATTTGGTATAATTTATACAATCTATCATATCCTCATATAATAATTTAAATATTTCAACTGGATTATTACCATTTTTATTTATAAAAGTAATTTCGTCGGTTGATACTATTTTATTTGGATTTTCAATAAATTTCACATTATCTAGCGTATTATTAGCGGAATTGTTTCGTGTCATATATGTATTCCTTTTCTTACTTAAATAAAAACCCTCCGTCATTTTACAATTTGTATCTAAACGATAATCATATTCACTATCATACTCAACTTTTCTTTCTAAATCATACATAACATATTGGGAAAAATGTGTTGAATAACTAAATTTATTCAGAAATTGAATTTGATTCGTTATATTAATAAAATCATTTTTATCAAATGAATTGAGATAATATAATTGAGTGAATGATCTAAATAATAAAAGTAATAATTTTCTATTTTTAATATCTTTAAATTGTGTTTGAAATGTATTTTCATCACATGGTTTTCTATTATAGGAGAAATTTCTAACATTTATTGGTATTACCATATAATATTTACGATCAATTGGTTCACAATCTTTTTTATCAATATTATTTTTATAAAACATATAGATATGATAATATTTTAATAATAAATTAAAATTATCAAGTGAAATAAGTTTATTTGTATTATAATTTAATATATTGATAAGATAATCCATTTTATTAATTGAAAAATATGTATCATTCATATCATTTTCTGGAATGATAAAAATATTATTATTCACTTCATTTATTTTAAATAAAATAATTGCTAATATTGATAATGTTATATTTTTAAAATTATTAAAATTAATTATAATTGCACTGAAAGAAGAGTCTTCGCGTGATATCATATTATTTATATGAAATAACTTTGTTTGAATATCTAATAAAAATGATATGATATTAGTATCTTCATTTATTCTATATATTTTTTTATCTAAATTTATTATATTAGAAAATAATAATACTAGGTAATATGCTAGAGAATATCTAATAATTTTTATATTTTTAATTTCCTCATTTTTTAATATATTATATATATTATCAATATAGGTATTCAATTTTTCAATTATAATTTCTATATTTTCTTCTAATATTTTTTCATCGAACGTAGGTATTAATATGTATATTTTTTTATATAATGTAAATTGATTAGAAATAATGCTATGCAAAGTATTATTTTCTTTCTTCAAATTAGTAAATTCTATTATATTATCACAATACCTTTCATAATTTTTATCTATCAATGTATTAATAGGGATATTATCTACAAATGTATCCTCGTATATATTTTCATTTAACATTTTATGTCTAATTACATCTAAATAATTTTTCCATCCCTCATATACATATTTTCTTTCCCCGATATATTTAACAATCCCTCCTATAACATCTTGCTTTAATTCTTTTACGAAATCAACAAATTGTTTTTCATTCTCATTTATTGTAATATAATATTTAATAAAATAATAAAAAGTATAATATGAACACGATCCTGAATATTGGGGAACAATCATATCAATATTATTTGGCAAATGTGAACTTTGGATCGTGTCATCCTCCACTTTAAATAATGGGAAAATAATAATATTATAAAAATCTTTAATATTACTATAAAATAATGTTTTTAATATTAGCATTTTTTTTATAGTAAAAATTACTTGTTCGTGTGATATAATTGTATTTATAATCCCCATATACTTATTTTTATCTTTATCCAATTCATCGAAATAACCTCCACCTGTTTGTAATTTGTTTATTTTAATATGATAGGATAAGCCTTCTCCGCTATTAAAGAAAAAAATATTATATTTATTTACTGCTATTTTTTTAGCATACATACATATCGCGTGTCCTCCTTTTTGTGCGTCATATCCTCCCGGAATCATAATTTCATCAAAATCTATATTAAATATTTTCCAATCAATAACTTCACTATAACCTCGTATCATATTTATTTTATCAGGTGAAAGGACATCTATTTTACCATATGGCACTTTATATTTGTCACAAAATTTAATATATTTATCATCTTCTGCTGTCATATAACCAAATTTAGTTCGAGTATCATCATCACTATCATCTTCACTATCACTACCACCTCCATTGTAATCATTATATTCATCATATCGAGATCGTCTTTTTTTTTCAGCTATTCTATATTTAAATTTTTTAACATAATTAGCGTCAAATTTATAATCTAAATCAAATTTATAATCTCTGGATGGATAATTTGTATTAAAATTATTATGTAAAACAATACTATTATTTATTATTTCAATTAAATTTTTATTTTTCAAATATAATAAAAAAAAATCTAAGCTACCAACTATGCTATTTCCAAAATGTTCATGCAAGTATTCATCAAAAATTGCATGATGTCCTGGAATATTATACGATGATTGGATACTAGATGTTATATTAAATTCATTACTATAATTATCAAAAAAATCCATTATTATATTAGTGGATATATTTTTATATATAAAAATATAATAAT
>Ga0209829_10003204_pt1 | contig 12026 bp, 14 predicted proteins | sample C_140205_EF_Meta_FD_187311 | JGI IMG/M metagenome (GOLD analysis project Ga0209829, IMG submission 187311) | Freshwater microbial communities from Lake Croche, Canada to study carbon cycling - C_140205_EF_MetaG (SPAdes) (version 2) | ecosystem: Environmental > Aquatic > Freshwater > Lake...
CTCAATGCTATGACTCTCTTCCTTAGATCATCGCTATAGCTCTTCATCCACACCTTCTACCACTATTCCCAAACGACAGATATATTAGAACATTCTCTATTGTTGCTGATCGTTCCCACTCAACAGGCTTCCCAGCAAGCCTCCCACAGCACCAACGGCGGCACCCGTGGCAAGCATTCCAGAGCCGGAGTTGGCACCGTTATCATTACCTCCGCTGGGGAGATACCGAGCGAGCTCCTCAGCCAGATTCATGATCGGCATACTTTGCAGCCTGATGCGACCGGGCCCCGTCAATGTCGCTAAAAAGAGTCCTTCACCGCCGAAGAGGAGATTCTTAAAGCCCCTGACCATCTGAATATCAAAACCGACACTTGGCTCAAAGATGCCCAACATGACCGGCATGAACCAGCAGACGCTCTCCAGGTGCCAATGTGCGCTCGATCAATTCGCCGGTGAGGTCGAGCCAGACGATACCCGATCCTGTTAACTTTTGCAGCAGGAGGCCATTCCCACCGAAAAAAACCGGAGCCGATGCGATTCTGCCATGCGAGTACGAGAGTCACTATTTTTTGGGCGACGAGGAATGTTTCTTTTCGACAGATCAGCGACTCTCCTTCCCTCAGTTCCTCGGCAATGATTGTGCCGGGAAATCGTGGAGCAAAGGCAACATGACCCTTTCCTGTCGCCGTAAAGTCGGTCACGAAAAAGGAGCCTCCTCCGAATGTCCGTTTCAGTCCGGCAAAAAAAACCGCCGCCGGTATGGGTGTCCATGGAGATGGCATCATTCATCCAGGCCATCGTGTTTGTCTGACTGTAGACCGTCACACCAGGTTCAAGATCGATTGCGACCGTCTGCATGATGGTGCCGGAGATTTCGTAAATCATGGAAGAGTGGGGTTTGTTTTTTGGTTTCTGAGGTCGGGGTATTCGCTGCTTTTCTATCCCTTGTTTGCCGATGGCTCAAAAGTATTCTTTCGCCGCGAAACTCTAGTGTCCGATTGAGAGGGTTATTGGTATTTGTTAATATTTCAAGATGAGTAACTTGCGACCCAAAATGGATGTGAAGGATTTGAATTTTGAGAGGCGCTTCAAGACGATCTGTGACCTTGAACTCTGGCCGCTAGATCCCTTCCCAAGTTCTCATACCAATCACCATCAGAAACGACACTCTATGGCTGGTTTTTTTGGCGTGTAGCATTTGTCGTCATCGCTCTGGTTCCTGAAGGTAACCATCACTCTTCCTCCGCGCCACTCACCAAAACTCCTTCGCCGCTAGAGTACCATTTCTTCCTGTGATTGGTATCAATCCCTCTGGAACCTCCTCAGAGTGAACGAGTCTGGAGCAAGGCAAAGAAAACCCATCCCAGATGAAGGAGATGGGTCTTCTTTGAAAGAATTGAGAATCGCTTGAAGAAGTTTTCTTAGCGTGCGGGTTGGCTCCGGCGACTGGTTAGGCTCAGTCTTCCGGGGTAAGAGATGTTGCGGGAGGAATCTGAGAAAAAAGAGGGTAAATCACCCCTGGTGCCTCTTTCTGCCTTACTGAAAGAAGACTGGGCAGGAGAGGATTCGAACCTCTGAAGGCAGAGCCAGCGGATTTACAGTCCGATCAATTTACACTGTAGAGTTGACAAATGTGCCAGTAATGTGCCAGTAAGAGGGGTATAACTCCTCCTATGCCGGCTAAGAAGAACAAGTCCAAGGTAGAAGCCAAACCAACGCGACGCCGTCGCAAGTGGGCTGTAATCCGTGAAGCATGGCCCATGATCCGGACGCGCCCCTTGGAGAGCGGTAATGTGGCCTACTTGGTTGACTGCCGCTATCAGAATGCCAACGGGGAGATGGAGGGTAAGAGACTGCATTTTAAGACCGAAGATGGGGCAAGGGCTGAAGCTGAATCAAAAGCAACCGAACGGCGCAACTCCGGGACAGAAGTTCTCAGACTCAGCGCAGTTCAACAGAAGGACGCCATCCGCGCTTACACAATTATTGAACAACGAGGATCTAATGTTTCTCTTCTAGAAATGGTTCAGGGGTATCTGAGGCATCTTGCCAAGGTGGAAACTCCGATGCAGGTGATAGACTTGGTTAAGAAGTTTGAAACCTATAAGGCCGCCAATCCAAAACGAGCCCTAGCTAAAAACTCATTGGACGATATTCGTGACTGCTTGAAGGTCTTCGTGGAGGGAAAGGAAACACTGGAAGGATTTGGGACAAGATCCGCACATGAGATCACCCACAAAGAAATATCTGATTGGCTGGATGCGATGCCCCATTCTCGTACCACCAAGAGAAAATATCGCTCGCACCTGAACCAATTGTTCGAGTTTGCGGTTAAGCGAGGTTTTGCAGGCGACAATCCCGTGGAGAACGTGGATGAAATAGCCCCGAATGAACCACCAAAAGGAAAGCTGACCGTTCTTCAGTCCCGAAAGCTTTTGCAGCATGCTGACCCCTCAATAAAGCTCGGGATAGCGATAGGTCTCTTTGCTGGTCTCCGACCACAATCAGAAATCTGTGAGCTTCAATGGGAGGATATTCACTGCAAAAAGGAGACCCTGAACGACCCTGTCGGAAAGAAAAGAGTTACCTACGGACAAATCGACGTAAAGGTCTCCAATGGGAGTACGGATCGACTCGTTGATATTGAGGAGAACCTTTACCACTGGATTACTAAGTTGCGCCCCAAAAATGCCAGTGGAGCAGTGACCAAAAAATACGACCGCTTTAATACACTTCTCTTGGATGCATCAAAAAAGGCTGCTATTGAATCGTGGCCCTATGATGGATTGAGGCATACCTATTGCACGATGCACTTTGCTGCTTTCCGGAATGAGGGAATAACAATGGCAAATTCTGGCCATCGCCAGGTTCGAACCTTTAGGAAGCATTACAGGACTCCGCTAGCTACAAAAATCGCCTTCGAGTTTTGGAAAATCACCCCTAATGAATCATGAAACCTAAGCCCCTTAAAAAAAGCAAAAAACCAGCGTTAATAATCCCTGGGAAATCAGTGCGTAAGGCCAGTAAGGAATCCAAAAATAATGCCATTAGCGCTAAAGTAGTGAGGACAAAAAAAGCGATTCTCAAACCTGAAAATACAGCAAATACAAATAGCGTTACTAATAAAACAGTAGAAAAAGAATCTCGAAATGAACTCGGAGAAGATCGCCATGAATTTATGTTTAGGCGAATTAGGGAAAAACTTTTTATAATAAGGGCTCAGATTGAAAAAGAAATGCCGCCAGAATACACCGCGCGCTTATTAAAACTTCTTGCAACTGGATTGGTAAGAAGTTTGCAGCATATTGGGATTCATCCTGGCAGAATTGAATCACCAAAAGAAGTTTGCAGCATATTAAGTGAGCCTCATCGTTATTTCGAGCTTATGAGAAAGCGTGATTCAAAAAACAGCGAGCAGGACGACCCGCATATATACAAAAAAGCATGCCTAAGGGCCATGCTAGATGTTTATGTATCCCATACTTTGGACCGTGGAGAAATAACGTTGGGAGGAATTAGAATGTTACCAGAAGAAAAAACATTTGGCGATCCACAGCATAGAAAAGAGTGGTGGGTATGGATGCGAAACTATCTAGTGAATCTTGAAAAAACAGGAAAACTAGAACTGCCCATTGGAACAAAATATGCACAGAGCGGCAACCCCAGCCAGCGGCTTTTACTTAGAAAAAAATACTTTGACGAGCTATATGACGCCAGTCCTCAACACCTAACTTATTTATTGGATGAAGCGTGTGTAGTTACACGCGGCAAGATGCCAAGGAATTCGGCAGTTCTAAACCCATTTCACGATATTATGCATTAGAGTAACCAAACGGAGGTGGACTGGCATCAATTTCTTTGGAAGATGGAGTCTATCCAATGGCGTTTTAAGCGAGGAAGCGAGAGTTTGAGCACTATCTGTCGGGCGTGCTGGCTTACCCGCCTCCTATTACAAAGCAATAGGAACGCTGCGTTCCCAGAGTGGCCGTATTATGGCTGTTGAGCGCAAAGTGCCGGAACAGGCTCTTGATAATGTATGCACCCATGATGAAGCGGAAAGAGGAAGGTGACCCGGAGAGAATGCTTCCTTGGAGAGTTGGAGAATGCGATGCACTGTTACCGTCGATCGCTCTGAAGAAGCAGTATTATCAAGAGCGAGAGCGATGGAGGCCATGATTGTAATTGATAGGACACTGAAGTCTTACTTCCTTGCCCAGTGGGGCGGTCTGTTAGATGAAGCCCTTGAGGGTGCCATTTACGACAGCCGGGCCATGAGGAATACCATTGGGGTGGATCTTGGAGGAACGATCGTGTCTGATGCGGCGTCCTTGCTGAAGTTCTGGCATCTAGTGGTATGGCATAATCTTACGAGGACGATCTCTGAAGAGATTGGGACGCATTGCAGGGCCATACGATGACGGACTCATAAGCGTTTTTGGACAGAATTACTGGCACTGCATAATCTTTCCGGAAAATACATATCTTCCGGAAAATACATATCTTCCGTAATATATATGCAAGTAACTCCACACTAGGCAAATGCTATTGCTGAAAAGTGCTGCTTTGGGAATCTTCCTGCTCATGGCAATCAATGACCATCACGCAGCGAAGTACGTCACCATGAAGGAGGAGGCAGCGCGCACGGGCTTTTCCGAGCGTCAGTTCCACCGACTTATTAAGTCCCGGAAGGTTCCGGTCTTCAAGGTAGGCCGAAAGGTTCTACTCCGTCCCAATGAAGTCGATGCAGCACTTGAAAAGTTCCGCATTTGCGCGATCGGAGAAAAGACCAAGCAGCGTGGATAGCAAAAAAAACAACACAAACATGAAAAAAGAAACCGAAGCACTAAATCAGGATCACTCCGAATCAATGGCTCATATTGCAGGCCTGATGATTATGGGCAACATAAACCAGGATCACCCCATCCCAGGGTTTTCCGGGCCAGATGCAGACGATGCCAACGCCAAGGAGCCCGAAGCAATCCTGGTCAAAGAGACAAAGGCTGACCTTGACGCTTCAGAGGATGAGGTTGCAAAGCAGTTGGATCATCTGAAGGAGACGAGAACCCCACTGAGCCGCTGGGAACAGGAACTCCTCAACAAGCTCGAGGTGCAAGTTGATGGCTCATTCCTCATAGCCTGCGGTGCTCTCCTACAGATAGCGGATCATGACAATGGCCGCCTTTGGAAGAGCTCGCACAAAGAGTTCAAGGACTACGTTAAACAGCGATTCGGTTACACAGCCCGCTACTGTGCTCTGATGATTCGCGGCGCGGTGTTCAATCAGGCAGTCTTGGATACGGGTGATGGCGTTCCTCTGACCAGGGAATCCCACATCCGACCCATCATTCAGAAAGTGCCAGAGGAGAAGCGTGTAGAGTTTTGGAAAAACTTCTGCACTGATAAGGGAATCACCGAGGAGAACGTCGGTAGACTGAAGGCCAAGGTTATCCAGGAGGCGGTCCAAGAGGCATTCCCCAAGGATAACCCTGAGGCCGATGAGCCTGATGTAACCCCTGACAAGAAGGAGGCTAAAAAGCTGGTCTCGTCACTGAAGAAGGCCACAAAAGCGCTGCCAAACTACGAGCAGATCGAGGAGAAGCTTGAGGAAATCTCTAAGCTGCTCAAGGGAAGCAACTAACACACTAACCAAAACCGAATCAATAGATTTTAAGGGGCCGGTGGTGACAGCATCGGCCTTTTAAAAAAGACAAACGAATATGAAAAAGGACAAACTACTACACAATAAATGGGAGGAAGCATTAATCAAAAAGATCCGCAAGGCCCCCACTATTAGGAAGGGCATCGACGAGCTTGGTAATGGACTTGCAAAGGTTCTGGAATCCCTGTCAATCGAATTGAAGTATCCAAAGGGCAAGCGGGGTTATTGCCTGTTAATTAAAACACAACTCGAAGGGTATGAATCCGAAAGATTTATAAGTAAGTTATACGGACTTGATATTGATCTCACCCAGAACATAAGAAGTTGCAACCTTTGGGCGGCTTTGGATGAAGTAATGTACCTCTACTCCCGTCAGTTATTAATGAGTGATGATGAAGTTAAAAAGCGTGTCTATGATCCAAAAGTTATGAACGCTTTCGCGGAGTCTAACCGCCAATGCTTCCGGAGTGCGTTTATCGATATATTAGAAAAAGCACAAGATATTGTACCTTACAACGCGATTCAATCTCATGAGGAGCCAACTTCGAGAGATACCTGAACACTCAGAATAAAAGAAAGTGATGAATCAGCTCAGAAATAATAGTGCTGACTTGCAAGAGAGATCCTCCCCTTCATTTGAGGGGGAGGATATGCATCAGGCGGCCAGTTATAATAGTATACCAATTGATACATGTTTTAACTCACTAAATCGTAATGACTATCCCGAGGATAGAGATGAATCAATTGTTCGTCCTAGTGATGGGAGCATCCAATTAATAAGGGAAATGATGCCAGGTACATTTAGAAGTTTAACCAGTCCCGGCGCTCTATCTCATTACGAGATAGATTTTACCAACATGGCTGATTGGATCCACATATGGGACCATCTTGACTGTGCTCGCCAAGGGCTTCTCCACGCTATAATCGCCGCAGATTGGTCGGGGACCCATAATAGCTATAGTTGCGGCCTGAAGCATGAAACCGATCTACAGAGCCTCCTAGAGCACCTATTGGTCCTCGTAGGGGTTGGTGTTGGAGACATAATGAATGATCCCTCGAATAAGGTGATTAGGGGGAACCTGATTCTTACTAGTGGCCCTAACGGAATTAAATCCGGAAGGCGAGTGATTGATCCTAGGGCAGCAATAGACGCAATCAATGAATTCAAAACTGATTATGACCCTGCGAAGCTCATGCATCGTAGAAACGACAGGGTAGCTAGGGTTATCCTGTTCGAGCCAGATGTGGAAATTAGCGAAGCTAGCCTGGATGGTAGTGATGGTAAAACTAGGCTCTTAGATTTCTTCAACAGAAATGCCGAATGCTTAAAGCGTTGGAAGCGATCCATAAAAGGAGGAGTTGATGCGTGGATATTGAGCCATGAGATTAGCATTAGATCTGTACTCCATAGAACATTACATCCACATACCCACAGTGTTATCTGGATGAGGAATGATGGAGACCTAGACTGGTTGTTAGACCGAGCTCGAGAACGTGGCTATCAGGTTAGGGTTTTAGATCGTCCCCACACTAGATGGGGAACACTGAAAAATCTCGTTTATTACAAGATGAAGGTTTTGCCACTCGGAGAACAATACAGAAAAGAGTTTGAGCCATCCCTTGCCACAGAGCTGAACAAGTCTATGGGTGAGGTAGTTAGAGATATATTACGCCTCTCTGGTGGTTCAGAGGAGGGGAGAGGAGTCGGTCACGGGAGCAAGAAATTCAGAAAGTCAGGAATACCAGTTAAAGAGGTCCGCTAGAGAATTGACTAAGCGGTTATTAAAGAGTAACATACTAAATATCGGGAGTGTTATCGCAGTAGCGCTCCCGGTCACTTCAAGGATTTGTGTACAATTTCCGATCGAGTTTTCTATTAACTCTGACTGAATTAGGCTTTAGTTGTTACGTGCCAACCCGTTAGATAAATTACGAAGTCCACCGTGGTTGGATTGAAAAATTTAAAAATGGCAATTGGGCATGCCCTGGCTCCTTTTTACCGTACTGATTCCGTCTGTCCGACCTCATGACAGAGTGTGATTTATAAAAACAGACCTAAAAAATAAAAAAAAGTGCTCACTGCCCGCTAGGACTGCTATTCAAAAGGTATGTCTCCCTCCCCCGGATTATCACTCGAAGGCTACTCCTTGATCAGAAAGATCGGTGAGGGAGGATTTGGTGAGGTCTGGCTTTCAAAGTCCGAAACTACAGGTGCTTGGAAGGCCCTCAAATGGATCTCCCGAAGCTCTCACAGGCATCTTGAGCAGGAATTAGGGGCACTCAGTCGCTATTCCCAAGCAATCAGCGGAAAGAGATCACACCACCTCCTTCCTATCGAACACATCAGGCTCTTGGAGGATGCCTTGATCTATGTGATGCCGTTGGCCGACGGCTTTGATGGTCTGTCTCCCCATGATTCAGGATGGGAACCAGTATCGCTCTCTGGGATTATCGCTCGCCATAGGTCTCATGATTCATGGTTCAGCCTGGATGAGGTAAAAATGATCATTGATGGAGTAGTCCAAGGTGCAGGTCTCATTGGAGAGGCAGGACTTCAACACAGGGATATCAAGCCTGAGAATGTCATCTTCATTGAAGGTCTACCTGCGCTTGGTGACTTTGGCTTGGCTACCGAGGACATGACTCAGGTTTCCATGCGCGGAACACCTCATCATGCAGCTCCAAGCTGGTATTTGGAATCAAGCGGCAATAGCGACCAATGGGGAGTAGCAATCCTCCTCTATCAGCTCCTCACGGGTAACTCTCCAGACAAGATGGGAAGGCCAAAGTACCTCAAGCCAGCTGAGGGAATGGTTCTCAATGGTGAAGGTGAGAGTTCTGAATGGAATCGCCTTCAGTCCCTCGTCAATAGGGCTACTAGTGAAGTAGCAGGAGAACGCTTTCAGGGATTTGAGGCATTCAGAAAGGGGCTTCTAGGTGAAGCGTCCAGACCAATTCCTCAATCCAAAGGACTGAAGTTCTCCCTTGTGGTTGCAGGGTTATTTTTAGCCGTCCTTGGTGCATTCCTACTTCTAAAGGGGGGAGTGAAGAGGCCGGATGTAGGGTTTGTTGTTACCCAGCCAGCGGTAACACCTCAGAAGCCACAGGGGGCATCCACACCATTGCCAGATGAGCCTCCTCTAATCCTTCAGCAGAAAGATAAACCCCACGTTCTTTCCCAGCAGGATGTGGAACAGATGAACAGATACACCAGCAAGAGGGCCAGCAAAGCTGCAGAGAGTGCGGTCAACAGTCTGGCCAAAGCATTGGAGGGGCTCCCCCAACCTGTAAAAAAGGACAATCCCTAGTAATTTTAAAAAAATGTGATTCTCGCGAGAGATTTCCAGAAACTGGGGAGAATGAACTAATAGAGAACCAAATTCCATTAATCCTATGAGCAAGAAGTACCCATCCACCCAAGTTTCAATGTTAGACCGGCTTACGACCGGTGATGGATCGCGCGATTGGAACCGCGCTTGGGCGAGCTTTGTAGAGATCTACACCCCAGCGCTCCAAGCATCAATTGAACGAGAATTCAGACAAGTTGGGTGGTTCAAAGTAACTCAGGAGGGTCTTCAAACCGTATTATCATCGGTAATTTTCAAGTTCCTGAAATCGTCAGGAAGTTTTCGATACGACCCATTAAAGGGGTCGTTTAGAAGTTATCTCTACAAGATTATTAAATGGTGTGTCCGGGATTACATGACTGCATCTAATCGTCATCCCCTCTGTGAGAGCACAGACACATCGGAAATCGAAAGGAAAAATAATGAATTGAAGGAACAAGGAGGTGAAAATCGTTTGATTCCCCCTTTTGAGCGGCGATTGCATCCTGATGCGAATAATCAGCACCCAGAGCAACCGGATCAGATTTGTGACCGTGCTTGGAAGATGGCCTATATTAGAACGTATCTAGAAGATGCACGGGAAAGGCTAGGGCCGCAGACTATTTTGATCTTCGAGATGACAAAAGTCCTAGATCAACCGGTTGATCAAGTGATGGAGCAACTGAGGGTTTCCAGAACTACCGTGGACAACGCTAACAGGAGGGTAATGCAGCTCCTCAGGAAATTAATCGATAACTCGCCGCTGAAAGACGAACTACTATGAACAAAAAAAAGGAAGAAACAACCACACCCGAAGACGATCAAATCATACAAGGGCTCAGGGAAGCAGAGCTATTCTATGAGGCCACAAGCCGCGTGATCAACATCCCCTCCTTAGTGGAAGAGGTCAGGAAGCGTCTGGAGAACGAACCAATAGTTCAGAGCTAAAAAGCAGCGCACCCCATGATCACCGGCATCCTCATCTTTGGAGCAATCATGGCGATGCTTGGCGTGGGGGCCCATTCCACAGGACTTGGAGGCTTTTTCCATATCCTGTTTCTCCCTATCGCCAAGGTCCTGATCATTGGGATCTTCATTGGAATCTGCCTCTACGGCTGCGCGTCGGGTCACTTCCCGAACTAGCTATCTAGGAATAAAGCAGTGAAGCACCCTATTCTCCTAATTCTGGCAGTGGCAGGCCTCTCAGTGATGGGGCAAGCTCAGTCTTGTGGAAGTATGAGGCTGTCACCCCCTGGAGATCTTCCCAGCTTCAGGCTTCAGGAATCTGGCAGGATCACAGGAAGCCAGATCATGGGCGCTTGTCCTTTGAAGAACAATAATACGGAAGACGGAAGAATATCCTGTCCTACCGGTCGCTGTATCAATACAAGGAGTTACAAGTCAGTATCCCCCTACCTTATGGACCTTGAGCATTCTTTGGCGGCCATCAAGAGCATCCCGGATTATCAAGAGTATGATCAGCTTGCGCGCGCCGCAGTACAACTTCAGGACATCATCTGGAGAACAAATCACACATTATGAAACCTCTCCTCATCCTCCTAATCCTTTTGAACGCTGGAATTGCTCTGGCCGCAACCACCTACCGATATGAGTGTCCGAAGTGCGGCCTGATTCAGCAATACACGATACCAGGAATTCACAAGTGCCCGGATGATGGATGGTCAATGATCCCGAAGCTCGGAAAATAAATCGAGCCTAGGACACTTGGCGTCAGCTCTTAGCTGATAGTATCCCACATGAAAACCCTCCACATCTTACTCCTTCCACTGGCTATTGCGGGTTGCGTTTCCCCCTTTAATCAGTCTCACACCAAGGCATATCCCAAGAATCACCCAATCCAGCAGATCGCGTATGAGGCGGTAGAAACGGCCAAGGCATCTCTTCACCCAAGGGGGATCGCAGTAATCGTCGCTGAACCCAAGACAGGAAAGATTCTCGCAATAAGTGGCAATGAGACAGGGTCGATCTTCGAGCCAGGAAGCACCTTCAAACCCGTTGTTGCAGTTGCAGCATTGCAGGAGGGCAAGATTACTCCCAAGACCAAGATCTTCTGCGAGAATGGAGCGTTCAATTTTAAGGGAAAGACCATCAAGGATCATAATGGGTCTGGCGAGCTGAGCTTCGACGAGATCCTGATGCGATCCTCAAACATCGGATCTGCAAAGATGTCTTTGTTGCTCAAGGATTCCGTCTACTACGACTATGTCTGTCGCTTTGGCTTTGGGCAAAAGACAGAAATCTCGGAGCCGGGAGAGAAGCCAGGAATAGTGAATCCTCCTTCCAAGTATGATGGCTTTACCAAAGTGAGAAATTCATTTGGTCAGAGCGTAGGAGTAACACCGATCCAACTCACCATGGCATACTGCGCCCTCGCTAATGGTGGTTTGCTTATGAAGCCTAGGATAGGAGATGAAAGGCCGGTGGTTATCCGTAGAGTCTGCTCCAAGGGCAATGCTGACAGGGTGAAAAATGCCCTAGAGAAGACTGTGAGTGACCAAGGCACTGCTCCTCTTGCTCGTGTGGATGGCATGACCGTTGGAGGAAAGACAGGCACAGTCCAAGCCATCAATCCCCATGGCGGCTACTACAAAGACAAGTACTGGACCATGTTTGCGGGCTTCTTCCCTGTTGATCACCCCCGGTACGTGGTGGTGGTGGTTGTGGACCAAGCCGACCTCCCTCCTGAAAAAAATTATGGTGGGTTGGTAGCGGCACCCATCTTCTCAGAAATTGCTGGCAAGATCTCAAAGCTAAAGTAGTACGTGAGCGAAGATACTGAATATCCCACTCCTTGGACGTTGGAGGTGTTCGAGCAAATTGACGGAAGCACCACGCTCAAGAGGGCATTGGTGATAGCAGCATCACACTTGAGCGATTTGATAGACCAAATGGTTCCGGTGATAGAGCCGGATGGCTTGCTTGAGACGCAGTACAGTCAGTTCTGCAGCCTTAGAAAGAGAGAAATTAGGCCCGATGGATCTGATTTGAATGAGGAATACATCTTTGTCTGGGAGTGTGCG
>Ga0209829_10003205_pt1 | contig 12024 bp, 5 predicted proteins | sample C_140205_EF_Meta_FD_187311 | JGI IMG/M metagenome (GOLD analysis project Ga0209829, IMG submission 187311) | Freshwater microbial communities from Lake Croche, Canada to study carbon cycling - C_140205_EF_MetaG (SPAdes) (version 2) | ecosystem: Environmental > Aquatic > Freshwater > Lake...
AACTAAACCTATGAAAAATGACATGAGTCGAAGAGACCTATTGAAAAATTCAGCCGGACTGGCTGGAATTGGTTTTTTAGGCACCTCGATGGAACACCGCTTTAACGAGGCCGATAAGCAAGTGGGCGCAGACCTAAAAGGAAAAGTTAACCATTCTGCTTGCAGATGGTGCTACGATAAAATTCCTTTTGAAGAATTAGTAGTAAACGCTAAAAAAATCGGTTTACAATCCATCGAATTAACAGGCCCGGATGAGTGGGATATTTTGAAAAAATATGACATGACCGCGGCCATTGGTTGGGGTAAATATCCGGAGAAAATGGGATTGCCCAATTTCTTTAATAAGATACAAAACCACGACAAATTAGTGGAGTTTTATGAGGATTTAATACCCCGTGCTGCAAAAGCAGGTGTTAAAAATTTAATTACATTTTCTGGAAATAGAGACGGGCTTAGTGATGAGCAAGGACTTTTAAATTGTAAAAAAGGACTTCAAAGAATCATGAAAACGGCTGAAAAGCATGATGTTACAATATCCATGGAGTTATTGAACTCAAAGGTAAACCACAAAGATTATCAATGTGATCATACCGAATGGGGTTCCGTTTTGTGCGAGATGGTAGGATCCAATAAATTTAAATTGCTCTATGACATCTACCATATGCAAATTATGGAAGGAGACGTAATTGCCACCATTAAGAAAAATTATCAATATATTTCTCATTACCACACGGGTGGTGTTCCCGGCCGCCATGAAATAGATGAGACGCAAGAATTGAACTATGCCCCTATTATTAAGGCTATATACGATACAGGATATAAAGGGTTTATCGGCCAAGAATTTATACCGGCAAGAGAAGATAAAATGGCTTCTTTGGAACAAGCGGTAAAAATATGTGATATATAAACCAAGTAAGTGATAAAATACAAACCTTTGTAAATCAGAGGTTTGTATTTTTTTTTATCAACTAGTTGATCATTTCCACTTCAAAATTTTAAAATAAAATTTCTAGGCAAATTATTGACTTATTTCAGGACCTCAAACCCAGATGTTCTAATGAAATGGTCATTTTTGCTCTATTTAATTTTGTTTGATTTCTTGGCTATAAGCCAGTGCCCATCCATCAATCAACAACCTCAAAGTCAGACGGATTGTGATGGAAATAGTATCCGAATGATCTGTCAAGCCACGGCAGGTTCCAGTTTTCAATGGGAACGAAAAAGGCCTCAAGATGGCAATTATTCCCTGATTTCAGGAGCAATTACAAATTCGTATCAAATATTCCCTAGCGGTGATACTAATAGCCCTACAGGAACTTTATACCGTGTCAAAATAACCCTAAATTCCTGTAATCTATACTCACAAGCTGCTGAAATTACACTAACTAAAATATCCTCCATAATAAACCCCAGTATTTGCGAAAGAGGATCAGGAGTTTTGGAAGTCCAAATGCAAGAAAGCAGTGCTTCAAAGGCCATTTCATATCAATGGACAAGAGCCATGGGTGGAGGAAACTTTCAAGACCTTTCAGATGATGCCAATTTTCAAGGAAGTCAATCAAAAAATTTGAACATTATAAACGCTCCAATCAATCTTCAAGGGCAAAGATTTAAAATAAGAATTCAGTATTCAATCACATTAAACAATGATAATGAAGGTTCATTGAACAATGAAAACCAAGTAAATGCCTGTCCGCGAACATCCAATGATGTGGTTATAACTATTAAATCCAGTCCCCAACTTGTTCATTCATCCACGTTGTATACCGGCTGTATAGGAGCTCCTATTTCGATTAATTCGACAGGTTGCTCTCCCTATGTAACTCAATGGTATGACGAGAATGAAAATAAAGTGGGAACAGGCGCTAAAATTTTTGTTACTCAAACAGATCTAAAACCCAAAATTTATAAAGCTACTTGCCTAAAACTAGGTTGTGAAAGTTTACCTTCTTTGGGAACATCAGCTCAAGCATTCAATGTTCCAGATATTCCTAGTAATGCGGGTACACTTACTGCGACAACAGTAGAAAGTAGCATCATTTTTAAGGCGACAGGGGGCACTAATAACATCTGGTACTTAAACGAATCAGATACAAAAGCAATCAGCACGGCAGCTACCATTACCGTACCTGTGCCTAGTAATTCAACTTCCTCGACAATTGAATTGGTTCGTTGGGTTTCTCAAAAAGTGAATAATTGTGAAAGCCCTAAAACTGCCATCAGGGTCAGTGTTCCAGCGATTGTTCAAGATATGACACCTTCGGCACCTACGATTACTATACCTAACATCCCTAACCCAATCGTAATTTCTGAGGGAAATACGCTCCCTGGTGAGGTGCCAACTGATTTGACAGGTTTGGGTTCCACAGAACCTGACCTGCACGATTTGGAAGAAATAATTCCTCCAAAAGAAAAACGATTGCTAATATATTCAACGGAATTAAGGTGCGAGCAAGAATCATATATTTTACATGTGGAAGGATGTCCGGTACCATTAAAATATGATGATTTAAATGGAGGTATTAGCTACAGGTCACCCGAAGTAGATTTGTTGGTTTACAGTCCAAATGAAACTAAAATATCCGTAATCTGTGAAGGTGAATTTGCGGATCCACTACTTGTGGTTTTACCTGGTTTAAAAAGACCTGCATACAATGTTGAATTGAGCTTTGAGTCATTCGTTTGCGAAAATGACCTCATTGTGATTAAAATAAATCATTTATTGGACTCGCAATTTATTGAATGGGAAAAAGAGGGACATAGCTACAGTGAAAATCCAAACATCACAGAAATTGCAAATGCAGGGACATACCAAGCTATCATCCAAAAAGCAGGCTGTTTTTATCGGACTGAACTAGTGATTGTAGATGTTCATAAAACACCAGCTCCTCCACTCCTATTTAGTACCAAAAATGCAATTTGCCAACAAGACTCCTTGCTAATTTCCATCAAGGATGATGCTATTAAATACTTGTGGGCGATGGGCGAAACAAAAAGGGATTTGAGCTATGTGGGAAAGAAAGCTGGCATGGAATTATTCAAAGCAAAAATGACATTAGATGGAAAATGCTGGTCGGAATGGTCGGATGCCCTTAAAATTGTGGTCCATCCAACTCCTGAAAAGCCACACATAGTGACCATTAGAAATGCAGGATTTTGCCGAGGAGACTCCACCTTATTACAGACGATAAGAACAGCAAAATCATGGAAATGGTCTAGCTCAGAAACTAAATCATTTATTTATTCAAAAAAACCACAAACCTACACAGTCGCGCTACAAGACTCGGTGGATTGTTGGTCCCCACCGAGTGACTCAGTCACCAGTTTTTATTTTCCTGTCGAAAAACAACCTGTGACTAAATCGTTCCCATCTAACCAATTTTGCCTAGGAGATTTTGTCACGATAAAAACTAGTCAAGCATTCGGATATTTATGGAATACAGGGGAAATCACAGATTCAATCAAGGTAAATCAGTCCGGTAGTTACCAACTCAAGACTAAAAATGAATATGGATGCTGGTCCATTCCTAGTATTGATCAGTTTGTATATGGAAGGACCTTACCACTGATGCCCATATTAGAAAAAAACGGAACGTTTTTTATTAAAGCCCGGAATTTTGATTTGGTTGATAGTTATCAATGGATTGTAGGGCCTTTAAAAATGGTAGACACTAATGCAATTTTGAAAATGGTGGTTAACGGCTTGCATCAAGTAAGGGCTAAACGAAATTTTGACTTAGCGACCAATCCATTACTTTCATGCTACTCTGAATTTCAAAAAATGGTTTTTAATATCCCAGAGAACTTTAATGGTTTTTCTATTTATCCCAATCCTATGATAGGAGATATTTTAACTATTGAAATTTTAAAAGTGATGGGGAAAGGCGAGATCTTATTGGCAGATTTAAGGGGTATTATTTTAGGGACATGGCCCATTGAAAGTTCGAACGAAGCCTTAAAAATAAAAATTCATTCCATACCCAATGGGCAATATATTATTAAATTAATCTCAGAAAACGTAATCATGGACAAATTACTGATTATAGATCAATAAATTCATCAGGACAATAAGCCTTTAACTACTTTTCCATGCACATCTGTCAACCTAAATCTTCTTCCTTGTGATTTGAAAATTAATTCTTCATGGTTGATTCCTAAAAGATGTAACAACGTGGCATGAAAATCATGCACGTGCACGGGATCTTTCGCAATATTATAACTAAAATCATCTGTTTCTCCATAGCTACCTGGTTTTACCCCTGCACCTGCCATCCACATGCTGAAGCATTTAGGGTGATGATCTCTTCCATATCCATTGGCTGAAAGTTTGCCTTGAGAATAAACAGTTCGTCCAAACTCTCCACCCCACACGACTAAGGTATCTTCTAACATACCTCTCCTTTTTAAATCTTGAATTAATGCAGCTGTCGCTTGATCCGTCTGCTTACATTGAGTAATTATATTTTTAGGTAAGGCGTCATGATGATCCCACCCTTGATGATATAATTGAACAAAACGCACATCTTTCTCGAGTAATTTTCGGGCCAACAAACAATTCGCGGCAAATGTACCTTTATCCCTACTTCCAGGACCATAAAGTTCAAAAACCTCATCTGATTCAGTGCTCACATCCATTACTTCAGGAACAGAAGTCTGCATGCGAAAGGCCATTTCATACTGAGAAATTCTGGCTTCCACTTCAGGGTCAGCCCATGTTTGATTTTGGGCCTGATTTAATTTCTTTAGATATTCAAGCATTTCCTTGCGATCTTCTCCGTCATAACCTTCTGGGTTATTTAAATATAAAACGGGATCCTTGCTTGACCTAAATTGAACTCCTTGATGCTCTGAAGGCAAAAACCCATTTCCCCACAATCGAGAATATAAAGGCTGATCCTTAGAAGCATTTTTTGAAACCATCACAATAAAAGCTGGTAAATTCTGATTTTCACTTCCTAAACCATAGCTCAGCCAAGAACCTATCGATGGCCTGCCTGGCAACTGATGCCCCGTTTGAAAAAAGGTAATTGCAGGATCATGATTGATCTGTTCGGTATACATTGATTTAATCACACATAATTCATCCGCTACTTGGGCTGTGTAAGGCAATAATTCACTCACCCAAGTTTGGTTTTCTCCATATTGTTTAAAATTATACAGGGAAGGAACAATGGGTAAAATAGCTTGGTTTGCACTCATTCCCGTTAGCCTTTGACCTTTACGAACGGAATCCGGAAGGCCTTCACCAAACATATTTTTCAAGTTCGGTTTGTAGTCGAAAGTCTCAAATTGGGAAGGTCCCCCACTCATAAATAAATAGACTACCCGCTTTGCTTTGGGTGCAATCTTGGGTAGTGATTCTAATATCTGATCTTGTATGGATTTTGCTTGCAATGATTCGCCGCCCATTAACACTTGCAATGCGGCCGCACCTAAACCCATAGCAGTCTTTTGAAGAAAATTTCTACGGTCCAAGCCCTGATCCAATGAATGGAAATCTGGATGATTTAATCGATAAGTATCTTCGTGATGTTTTCCCATTTTCTTATCTTTTCGTAATTGTAGCGTCCGAATTCATAATGGTATTTGCCACCACAGCTAAAGATGCGACATAGGGTCGATCCACTTCATTCAAATCTATTTTTGACATGCCTGCAGATAGCCAACCCTTCATCTTCTCTGGCGCTTTTTTAAATTTAGCCCATTCGATTTTCTGCAATTCGATTAAAATATTAATTTCTTCTTCTTGGGGTTCTCGGCCGGTCAACCTCACATATGCGTCTTTAATAGATACATTTAAATTGCTTTGTTTTGACATCCTTACCCCCATTTGCTTGGAGGCCTCTAGGAATGTTGGATCATTTAGAATCACCAAAGCCTGAAGCGGTGTATTCGTTTTCTGACGCCTGACCAAACATGAACTTCGGGAAGTTGCATCGAAAGTTGACATCATGGGATTGGGAACTGAACGTTTAACAACAACATACAAACTCCTCTTGTAAATGGCTTGAGTGGTGTCTTGCTTATATTTATGGCTATTAATTTCCCATAAACCCTCTGGCTGATAGGGATACATACTTTTCCCACCAATCTCCCGGTTGATCAACTCACTAGCAACCAATGCATTATCTCGAATCATTTCAGCAGTTAATCGTGAGGAAGGACCCCTAGCCAGCATCCGGTTTTCCGGATCACGTTCCATTAATTCAGAAGATGCCTTAGAATCTTGTTGGTATGTTTTTGACATCACCATCAATTTAATTAATTTTTTAACATCCCAGCCCGTTTCTCTGAAGTTGACGGCCAACCAATCTAATAATTCTGGATGAAAAGGCATTTCGCCTTGATTTCCAAAGTCTTCAGCTGTTTTTACGATACCGATTCCAAATAAATTTTGCCAAATTCGATTTACCGCCACTCGTGATGTCAAAGGATTTCGATTGTCTGTCAACCACATAGCTAAGCCTAATCGGTTTTTAGGCAAATTTGCAGGGTACGGAAATATTTTTTCAGGGGTGTTTGGAAATACTTCATCCCCAGGTGCATCATACTGACCCCTTAATAAAACATGCGCCGTTTTAGGTTTGGCCATTTCTTGCATGACCATTAATTCCTGAGTCGATTCTGTTGAATCTGAATAGGCTGTTCGCAAATTCCTTAACTCATTTTTCACCTTCAAATAAACTGAATCTACATTGGTCACATAATAGTCAAACACATGATTGGGGTCCTTAAAAATATTTTCTGATGAATTTTTTTGTGCAATAAGCTGCACTTCATACGGCCTTAATTCTCGATTGTACACCAGCACATCATCCGCACGACCACCCTTAAAACCTAAGCCACGCCACCAACCGCCAATCTGTAAACCGGGTTCCTGCTTAGAATAAAAAATGATATCCTTATACAACTGATCCATCGTCGTTTCCATGGCCGGCTCAGTTCCATCGATGTATAATTTTAATCCCTTAGCTTGAGAGGAACCATCATAAGTAAGGGTTAACTGAATCCAGCGATCTCGTGGAATGTCATTTTTAGTCATTTTTGTAATGGCGTTGGATGGAGCAGAATGGGCCATCATCACTTCTAAGGAATTGTTTTTTAGATATACGTGGAAGCCTTTAAAGTTGAACAATCGTTCTGCATTGCTTTTGTGAAAAATCACACCTTCTTTTAAATTTTTCGGAATATTGACCCATATCCCAATCGAAAAAGGTTCTGATTTTCGAAATACTCCCACCCGGTTAAAGTCACAATAAACATCCCCGTCAAAGGCCAAGGCCTTCCCTGCATGACCTTCCAGAAACTGAGGAATATCCCCCGTTTTCCCTGACTCATGCTTCAAAACACCTATTTCCTTCTCATTTTTTAAGTTTGTCAACGTAGACTCAAAATCATAATGCGCAACTAATCCATTTTGTGGAACACTTTGTTTTTTCAATAAAATTGGGCCTTCCCCATTTGACCAAGCATCAAAGCCCGAAGGTTTTACCTGCTGCAATTTTTCCTCCGTCGTTTTAATTTTAGCTTGAATAAAATCCATAATGGCTTGCTGCTGCTTCGTCGGCAATAACATAGTTGGCGTAGGCATATCATCATTATATGAAATTTGGCCTGCTTCCTTCACATTATTAAAAAAGCTAAACAACTGATAATAATTTTTCTGAGAAATAGGATCGTATTTATGATCGTGGCACCTCGCGCATCCCGTCGTTAAAGCTAAAAAAGCATCTCCAAAAGTGTTCGCACGATCCATCACATATTCCGTTTGAAACTCCTCTTCTACGATTCCCCCTTCCGTATTTTGCTGATGATTCCGATTGAATGCCGTCGCAATACGCATCTCTTTGGTGGGATTTGGCATTAGGTCGCCGGCCAACTGCCAATGAATAAATTGATCGTAGGGCATGTTTTTGTTAAAGGATTGAATTACCCAATCCCGATAAGGGGACATGTCTCTAATTCGGTCAATGGTATAGCCATGAGAATCTGCAAATCGGGCTAGATCGAGCCATTCAGCGGCCAACTTTTCACCAAAATGAGGCGAGGCCAATAAACGATCTACTTGGATTTCATAGGCATTAGGACGCATGTCATTTTTGAAAAATTCGATCTCGTCAACAGTAGGTGGCAAGCCCGTTAAGTCAAAAGACAATCGGCGCAATAAAAAATTCCGAGAGGCAGCACCACTGAATTTTAAATTTTTTGAAGCTAACGCATTTGAAATGAAATAGTCGATCGGATTATTTTCTGTGGCAGAAGCAGGTATTTCTTTCTTAATTGGTCCCACAAAAGCCCAATGCGGTTTATATTCCGCCCCATTTTGAATCCATTTAATCAGAACAGCCTTCTCTCGAGAACTTAATTCCAAATGAGATTTAGGAGATGGCATTTTATAGCTAGGATCTACCGATAGGATTCTCTTAACTATTTCACTTTTACCTAGATTCCCAGGTACAATGGCAAATTTACCTGGGCTTTCCGGCAAACGGGAAAATGCACCTTCTGGTAAATCTAAGCGCAAACCTGCCTTTTGTTTTGCTTTATCTGGACCATGGCAAGCAAAACATTTATCAGATAAAATGGGCTTGACGTGAATATTAAAGTCTATTTCCGTAGGCAAATTTTTTAATTCCAAAGCAACCTCTTTGGGCAAAACATCTTTTTCCTTGAAGCCAAAGGAAAGGAATAAACATGCACACAAGATTTGTACGAATGGAAGCCTCATTTATTTGAATCTAAACGTTTAGGTAGATTTGTATCTGCTAATTTAAACGTAAATTGGCCAGATTCAATCTTTAATTGTGGCCTCTTTTTTTTCAACTCATTGATGCCAATTGCAGAAACCTTGGTGTCCCAAAGATATAAAACTTTTAAACGTTGACACTCCGCCAACTTCATTAAACCAGCATCCGTAATTTTAGTCCCATAAAGGTTCAATTGCTCAAGTTGGCCTAAGCCTTGCAAATTCACCAAATCAATATCTTGTAAATTCGTATGACCTAAATTTAAAATTCTTAGGTTTGAAAAATCTCGAAGAGCGGAAAAATCAATTGGGTCAAAATGATTTAGTTTCAATTCCGTCACATGTGTTTTAATAGATTTCGATTGGGCCAACAAAGCATTAAAATCGGATTTGACATTAATGAAATTTAAACTAATCCATTGATTTTTTGCTCCTGAAGAAACGATACTAATTTTTGCTTCTTTCAACTTACCTAAAACTAAATTTTCAGTTGGGCTAAGGGGTGCAATATCCAATTGATTTTCTACAGGAATCAGATCCGACTTGGGTAAGTCAATGGCACTGCTGGTCAAATCATTAGGAGGTAAAACCATTTTTTGTACCACCTCGCCAAAAGGTGCGCCGATTGAAATCCATTTCTCAATGAATTGTATTTCCAATAAAGTCAATTGTTTTTTACCTATTGGCGGCATATGAAGATCATCATCATCAGGTTTTATTAAATAAGCATATAAATGACTTTTCAAGGAATTTCCATGGATGAATACGCGACCATGTTTACCGCCTTTTCGAATAAAAAATTCAGAATCTAAACGCAGCCCTCCCTTCTTTTTTTGAATGGAATGGCATGAGTAGCACTTCGTCTTTAAAATAGGGGCAATTTGATCTTCATAAGGATAATAAGAAGTAATTGTTTCTCCTTTAGAATTTTCAATTTTTAACAATCGCCTATTTTTCGCTATGACCATGACTGAAGAATCTATCTTCGGCTTTAAAAAATAACCTTCTCCGTACGTTAAAATGGATCCATAATGACTAGTGAAAATAATTAAAATCAATAATAGCGCGAACAAATAATTCCGATAACGAATCCAAAAATAGGAAGTGAGGGCTAAGATAAAAGTGGTGATACCAGACCAGCGGTGGAAAAAAACAATTTGATCATTATAATCACCGCTTGATGCTAAAAACCAACCAGCCAGGCAAGAAATTCCTGCCAAAATACTACCAATGAATACTAGTAAAGAAATGGTCGCATAAAAATCCTTTTTTGAAAAAATTTGAAAAAATTGTAAGGCAACAGCCATTAGAAGAATTCCAATGGGAAAATGAATCAATAGTGGATGTAATTGACCTATAAATTCAGAAAAAAGCGCAAGCCTTGTAGTTTCCATAGGCAATACCTATTCATAAATACCTTTGGCAACTTTTTCGCTAATTGATTTTGGTGCAAGCCAAGCTAAAAATGCACCTAACTTATTGATGAATCCAGTTATAACTTCCGGTTTTTTTGCAAACATGCCATCTACTGCAATTTTAGCAACAGACTCGGCAGTCATGGTCACTTTTTTAGCTGCATTTCTAGCTTTGTCAGGTAAGTTGGCCCTATCATTAAAAGATGATGTTGTTGCACCAGGACTGACAGCGGTAACTGAAATCCCCTTCTCTTTCCATTCATGAAATAACCCACGAGAAAAATGTAAAACAAATGCTTTAGTTGCTGCGTATAAACACATCAATGGGATTGCTTGATAGGCAGATGAACTAGCAATATTTAGCACATAGGCCTGGCCTTTTCCTGTCAGCATGGGGTAAAATGAGTGGCAAGATTCAACCAAAGCGTTCATATTGACCTGCATCATTTTTTGATTTTCAACAAAGGAATAAGATTCGAATTCCCCTACTAATCCGTAGCCCGCATTATTAACAAGAATGCGCAAATCCACTTGTTTTTCCAATACCCACTGATACATGCGATCAACCGACCCTTGTTCACTTAAATCTGCGACTAGGTAGTCAACTTTGTTGGAATATTTTTTTTCAATAGATTCCTTAACTTGTTGGAGTTCATAGGAATTTCGAGCGACTATCAATAAATCATATCCCCTCATAGCCAATTCATTAGCTATTTCTTTTCCAATTCCTTTACTAGCTCCTGTGATTAATGCGTATGACATATTTTCTATATTATGAAAAAAGCTGCTCAATGAGCAGCTTTAATCTTATTTCTTGGGAGCAACAGCGCCAGGCACAGCTGCTGGTGCCGGATTAAAGTATGCTTTTATATCAGGGTCATCTGCTTTAATTTCCTGAGCTTTAGTGAACAACTCTTTCACTTTGGCCTCGTCCTTAGTCACTGATAAATTATATCCTCCTAAAAACTTATATGCTTCAAATAATTGATTCTTATCTTCTTTGTATTGTGTGCTTTTTTCAGCTTTTAACTGATCTACCACTGCTATAAATTTTTCGTAATAAGGAGCACCTAACCATTTCGTTCCATCATAATCAATAAAATTGTTGGCACGCGCACGGTTAATGTAAAATGGAGGCCATTTGTCATTCACCGAAATCGACTTAGCAAACATAGAATCAGCACGCATAGCCATGGCTGGTCGGCCTATCGTATCAGCTTTGTTGATATAAGCAGCTGTCAAATATAAATCCATAGCCACTTTAAAATAATCACCTGAACCTACCGTCTGAGCTCTTTTTACTTTCCATTCAATTGATTTATTCCCAGCAATGGAGGCATCTAAATACCTTTTTTGCTTATATCTAATATCATGAATCAAAGAATAAACATTGTTGTTGGTATCCAAAGGTGCCGCCTTTTCCATGTAAGCAATAGCTAAAGAATCCTTTCCTAAACCCTGATATCCTTTACCAAAATATAAATCATCCATGAAATATGGCTTAACTCCCTTTTTCACCATCCCATCTAAATTATCGATTCCTTGTTGGAAATTACCCATTTCAACATGTGAATATCCACGCATACGGTAAATATCATTATCTCGTACTCCACGCTTATCGGCCTCATCCGTGTATTTCATCGCACCTTCATAGTCCTTAGAAAGAAAAAGCAATTTGGCCGTCTCCATGGTTACTTCTGGAGTAGCTTCTGCTTTTTCAATATATTTTCTAAAGTAACGAGAAGCATTTTTGTACTGACCACCTATGATCAAATACTCACCATAACGACGATGTCCAGGAGCATAATTTGAATCTAAATCCAAAGCCTCTTTGTATCGTGCTTGTGTTTCTTTATAATTTTT
>Ga0209829_10003206_pt1 | contig 12022 bp, 9 predicted proteins | sample C_140205_EF_Meta_FD_187311 | JGI IMG/M metagenome (GOLD analysis project Ga0209829, IMG submission 187311) | Freshwater microbial communities from Lake Croche, Canada to study carbon cycling - C_140205_EF_MetaG (SPAdes) (version 2) | ecosystem: Environmental > Aquatic > Freshwater > Lake...
TGAACGATTTCTGGTACCCCAGCATGAGGAAGCCCCCTCATGCCTTCTCACCAACGTCTAGCCGGAGGAAGGAGGTCACTCCACCGTCACACTCTTAGCCAAATTGCGAGGCTTGTCCACATCCGTTCCCCGCGCACAAGCCGTGTGATACGCCAACAACTGCAAAGGCACCACATGCAAAATAGGTGACAACACCCCATAGTGCTCTGGCATGCGAATCACATTCACGCCCTCGCTGCTCTCAATCTTGGTATCGCCATCGGCCAACACATAGAGCACACCACCCCTTGCACGGACTTCTTGCATGTTGCTCTTGAGTTTTTCCAAAAGTGCATCGTTGGGCGCCACAGTCACAACAGGCATCTCACTGGTCACCAGCGCCAAAGGCCCATGCTTGAGTTCACCCGCTGCATAAGCTTCAGCATGAATGTACGTAATCTCTTTCAGCTTCAACGCACCTTCTAGTGCAATGGGATAGTGCGTACCGCGGCCCAAGAACAATGCGTTTTCCTTAGACGCAAACTCTTGCGACCAACTGATGATTTGCGGCTCCAACGCCAGCACAGCTTGCAGGGCTGCAGGCAAGTGACGCATGTCTTTGAGGTGCATGGCTTCGTCGGCTTCACTCAAACGGCCCTTGCTTTGCGCCAAGGCCAAGGTCAGCAAAAACAAGCCTGCCAACTGCGTTGTAAATGCTTTGGTAGAAGCCACACCAATTTCAGTTCCTGCGCGCGTGACATAGGCCAACTTGCACTCGCGCACCATGGCTGACGTGGCCACATTGCAAATGGTCAAGGTATGGTTCATGCCCAAACTTTGAGCGTGACGCAATGCCGCCAAGGTGTCGGCCGTCTCGCCCGATTGCGTGATGGTGACGACCAAAGTTTTGGGGTTCGGAACAGAATCTCTGTAGCGATACTCGCTTGCAATTTCGACTTGGCAAGGAATTTGGGCCACCGATTCCAACCAAGACTTGGCCACGCAACCACTGTAGTAACTGGTGCCACAAGCCAAGATCAGCACATTGTCAATTTCTTTGAACACCTTAAATGCACTGGCTGAATGAGCCCCGTCATTCAAACCATCAAACAACTCGGGCACGATGTGCGCCACACCTTCTAAGGTGTCTGCAATCGCGCGAGGTTGCTCAAAAATTTCTTTCTGCATGTAGTGCCTGTAAGGGCCCAACTCTGCAGCGCCGCTGTGTGCGAGCACGGTTTTCACGGGACGCTCTACACGCTGATGGTTGCGATCTTCAATCCAATATTTGCCCAATTGAATGTCGATCAAATCACCTTCTTCCAGGTACACAATTTGATCGGTCACGCCGGCCAAGGCCATGGCGTCGCTGGCCAAGAAGTTTTCGTGGTGTGATGTGCCTACGCCCAAAATAAGTGGCGAACCTGCACGTGCGCCAATCACGCGCTGGGGTTCGTCTTTGTGAAACACGGCAATGGCGTAAGCGCCTTTGAGTTCTTGCACTGTACGTTTTACGGCTTCAAACAAATCGCCGTCGTAAACACTGTCGACCCAATGTGAAATCACTTCAGTGTCTGTTTGGCTGGTGAACACATAGCCTTTGGCTTGCAAAAGGGCACGCAGCTCATCGTGGTTTTCAATGATGCCGTTGTGCACCAAGGCCACACGACCGGGTTTGTCTTTCAAGCTTTCTAAGCTGCCAGGGCCTGAACTAAAGTGAGGGTGTGCGTTGTGCACAGCGGGTGCGCCGTGCGTGGCCCAGCGGGTGTGCGCAATGCCGGTGCCACTTTCCACGTGCTCGGACTCAATTTGGCTCATGAGTTCAGACACGCGCGAGGTGCTGCGCGCACGTTTGAGCCCGCCTTGTCCGCGCTTGAGGCTGGCTTCATGAATGGCCACGCCGCAAGAGTCGTAGCCACGGTATTCAAGGCGTTGCAAACCCTGAACCAAGATGGGGACGATGTTTCTATCGGAAACTGCACCAACAATGCCGCACATAAGCCAATCCTTTTATCTGAATGTGGCGGAATCTTATGCTTCTCATAACAAAATTAATCGTCAATTTAATTAAATTAAATGAAATTAAATTTCATTAAAATCATTAGATAGTTCATTATTTCATTTATATTATAAATTTGAAATAAATTCACTCCATATGATTGAGCCCACTGAACTGAGCACCGAGGTATTGGATGCCATCGACCTCAAGCTTCTGGCCTTTTTGCAAGCCGATGCCAGCCTGAGCAATGTGGCTTTGGCAGAAAAGCTTCACATTTCCGCCCCCACCTGTCTGCGCAGAACCAAGCGCTTGCAACAAGAGGGTTGGATTGAAAAGCAAGTGGCCATTTTGTCAGCGGACAAATTGGGACGACTGATGGGTCACGGCCTGACAGCCCTCATTGAAGTGAGCTTGGACAAGCAAGGGGAAGAATGGCTACAAGCCTTCGAAACGCGGGCGGTCAAAGAGCAGGCGGTACAGCAATGTTGGCGCGTGTCACCCGGGCCCGACTTTATGTTGGTGGTGCAAACCACCAACATGCCAGCTTATTTGGCGCTCACGCAAAGATTGCTCACACAAGATGCCAACGTGCGAAACGTCAAAACATTTTTCAGCGTCAAGCGCGCTAAATTTGGCACTGAGTTAACCTTGCCCAGCGCATAAGTTAACAAAACCGCTTCAATTACTTGGCCGCAGCTTTTTTCTGGGGCCTTTGCCAATTGGCAATGCTGGTTTGTCTGCCGCGCGCCACGCTTAAAGCGCCGGGTTCGGTGTTTTTTGAAATGGCAGAACCACCCCCTACCGTACCGCCGGCACCAATGGTGACCGGTGCAATCAGTACGCAGTTGCTACCAATGTGCACATCGTTTTCAATCACGGTGCGGTGCTTGTTGGCGCCGTCGTAATTGGCCGTGATGCTACCCGCGCCATAGTTCACACGTTCGCCCACCGTGGCATCGCCCAGGTAGGCCAAGTGGTTGGCTTTGGCGCCTTGGGCCATCGTGGAGTTTTTCACTTCTACAAAATTGCCAATGTGCACGTCGGCGGCCAATTGCGCGCCGGGACGCAAGCGGGCAAAGGGGCCAATCAATGAACCTTCGCCCACAGTGACGCCTTGTTGTTCACCGTCGATGTGGGTGAAGGCATGGATCACAGCGCCGGCCGCGATGTTGGCATTGGCAATCACGCAGTGAGGTCCAATGCGCACGCCGTCGCCCAAATGAACCGTGCCGTGAAAGACACAGTTCACATCAATTTCCACGTCGGTACCGCAGCTTAAATGGCCGCGCAAGTCGATGCGCGCGGGGTCGGCCAAGCGCACACCTTGCACCATCAACTCATTGGCCTTTTGCAGCTGGTAAGCCCGCTCCAATTGGGCCAGTTGTTGCGGGCTGTTCACCCCCGTGACTTGCACTTCGTCTTGAATGCGATGCGCCACCACGGTCACGCCGTCGGCCACCGCCCACTTCACCACATCGGTGAGGTAGTACTCGCCTTGGGCGTTGTGGTTGTCGAGTTTGGCCAGCCACACTTTGAGTTGCTTGGCAGGCACCGCCATGATGCCGCTGTACACCTCCTGAATTTGGAGCTGCTCGGGCGTGGCATCTTTTTGTTCCACAATGGCCAACACACTCTGACCATCGGGGCTTCTCACAATGCGGCCGTAGCCGGTGGGGTTGGGCATGTCCAGAGTGAGCAAGGCCAAGCGTTCAGTTTGCGCCGGCATGACACAGCCCAACAAAGCCTTCAAGGTTTCGGCTTGCGTTAAGGGCACATCGCCCGACAAGACCACCACCCAGCCATCATCGGCCAGCTCGGGCATAGCTTGTTGCACGGCATGACCGGTGCCCAATTGAGGTTCTTGGCGAACAAACTTCACATTCAAGCCATGCGGCCACTGCACCACGGCCGCTTCCACTTCGGGGGCGCCGTGGCCGGTAATGACCACCGCAGAACGCGCATTCAATTGGGCGGCCCTTTCGAGCACATGCCCCAACAAGGCCTTGCCCGCCAGTTTTTGCAAAACCTTGGGCAGGCGGCTTTTCATGCGAGTGCCCTTACCCGCCGCCATGACAACCACGTCCAAGGGCGGTTGAGGCGACAATGTTGTTTGAATTGTTGAGGTGTCCGACATGGCGAAATTTTCCTTCTGGGTACGAATTATCGCGGCTTCTTGGGGGGCCGTCCTTTTCAGCGTGGTCCTTTCGGGCTGCAGTGCCGTCAAATTGGGCTACAACCAAATGCCCGACATTGCCGCGTGGTGGCTAGACAGCTACATCGATTTCAACGACGCGCAGGCCTCGCAAGCCAAAGCGGCCTTGAAAAAGCTCCAAGCTTGGCACCGCAAAGAAGAACTCCCCGCCGTGGCCGACCTCCTGGCACAGGCCCAAACCATGGTGCCTCACAACATCACGCCAGAGCAAGCCTGCACCGTTTGGGCCAGTGCCCAAAAGAGAATCGAGGCCCTCATGACCGAAAGCAGCCGGTTGGCCGCGCCCGTGGTCAGCCAGTTGGGCCCCAAACAGCTCAAGCATTTGGAAAAACAATGGGCCACGCGCAATGAAGACTGGAAAAAAGATTGGCTGCAAAGCGATCCACAAGAACGCGCTAAAAAACGCCTCGACAGCGGCATCGACCGCTTTGGCTCTTTTTATGGCGACTTCAGCCCTGAGCAAATCAAGCTGATGCAAAAGCAAGTAGAGCAGGCGGCATGGTCGCCCGAGTGGGGCTATCAACAACGCCTGAAGCGCCAGCAAGCCATGTTGTCTGCCCTTCAAGCCATGTCGGCCGACCTCAGCAAACCCGCCATGCCTTTGCCGCAGGTTGAAAAGAACTTGCTCAACCTCATGCTGCTCACGGTGCGGCCACAAGACCCGGCCGACCTCAGCATTCAATTGCAACTGGAGCAGCAGGCTTGCCAAAACATTGCCCAATTGCACAACACCACCACCCCGGCCCAGCGCCTGAAAGCACAGCGCAGGTTCAAGGCTTATGAGAACGATGTGCGCGATTTGATCAGGGCCGGCCAGAGTTAAGAGATGTCAACTCATGGGCCACACCACGCCGTTGTCGTTCAAGATGGCATCAAGGGGTACATCGTGGGGTTCGGGTTCTAAGTCGTCCACAAAGGCTTCTGTAAAACCCAGGCCCACCGTGAAGGGGCTGGGCTGGAGGGTGGCCAAGGTGCGATCGTAAAAACCGCCGCCATAGCCCAATCTAAAACCACCCGCGGTGTAACCCACGCAAGGCACAAACAACAAGGTGGGCACAATCACTTCGGTGTCTTTGGGTTTGGGAATGCCGTACGCATCTTCTTCCATGGGGCAGCCGGGGTACCAGACGTGAAAGGTGAGCGTCTTCTTGACTTTGTCTACCACGGGCAAGCCAATGCGCCTTAACTGCGACTCGCCTTGCAGCTCGCCATCTTCTTTCCAGCGGTGCAAGGCAGGCAGGGGGTCAAACTCGCCTTTAATGGGCCAATAGGCGCCAATGACCAACTCGGGGCGGCCAAAGAGCCAGATGCGCAAGACGCGCTGCAAGGCGTCAACGCGCTCTTGCCGATTGGGCATGTTGAGGCGCGCATCCAACAAGCTTTGTCGAATTTGTTTTTTGGCTTCTGATTTGTCCATAATCGACCCATGCAATTGACACAGATTTTGACATCGCTTGGGGCATCCGTCCTCATTTTCTCTTTCATCTCCCCTGTATTCGGCCAAACAAATGCCCCAAACAAGGCCGATGACGTGATTTTGGAGATGAACCAAGCCTTTAAAAAGAACGACAAAGCGCAACTGTCCCGCCTTCTGCCCAAGGCCAAAGGCCATGCTCTAGAGTCATGGGCCGCTTATTGGGAATTAAGAGTGCGCTTGGACACAGCCCCTCAAGCCGATATTCAAGAGTTTTTAAATCAGCATGCCGGCACCTATGCCGAAGACCGCCTGCGCAACGATTGGCTGCTCCAATTGGGCAAGCAACGCGATTGGCCCACCTTCTCCATGGAGCACCCTCGGTATCGGATGAACGACGACCGCGAGGTGCGTTGTTATGCTTTGGCGGCTACATTTGCCAGCCCCAATCAAAGCCTGAATCAACTTCAAAAACCTGAAACCGCGCTTGAAATTAAAAAACTTTGGTATACCTTCAAAGACGTTGAAGATGGCTGCACACATGCCGCTGAAAAACTCTACGAAGCCAAAAAATTAGACACGCTTGACCTCTGGCGCAAAGCCCGTTTGGCCATGGACAACAACCGGCCCCGCTCGGCTCAATTGGCCTTGAACATCGAGTCCGAAGAACTGGGCAAGCAGGCCATCTTGATTCATGCCGACCCGCTTAAATATTTGGACAAACGCATTTTGGCCATTACCAAAAAGCGCAAAGAGTTGTCGGTCTTGGCAATCATTCGGTTGGCCAACACCGACCCCGACAAAGCCGCTGAATTGCTCGAGAAAAAATGGGGTCTGATGCTCAACAAGGAAGAGCACAACTGGGCGTGGGCGGTCATTGGCAAACAAGCCGCCCAAAAGCTGCAAGACAACGCTCACACCTACTTCAACAAGGTCACGCGCAACCAAGATCTGAACGACGATTTACTGGCCTGGAAAACCCGCGCGGCTTTGCGCCAAGGCGATTGGAAAGCAGTGCTGACCAGCATCGACGCCATGGACAGCGCCAAGCAAGACCCCACCTGGATGTATTGGAAAGCCCGCGCCCAATTGGCCACACTGGCGTCGCCTGCCGACCCCCTCAAACAAGAAGCCCTCATGGCCCTGCAAAACATGGCCAACGTGAAAGGCTTTTACGAGCAACTGGCCTTGGAAGAATTGGGCCAAAGCATCACGGTGCCAGCCAAGCCAGCCCCGCTGACCGCGCCAGAAAAGTTGGCGGCCACGCAAAACGCAGGATTGCAACGCGCCTTGCTTGCCCTGAACTTGGGCCTGCGCGCTGAGGGCAATCGGGAGTGGAATTACAGCACCAACCTGCATGCCCCTGGCGGCATGAGCGAGCGTGAGCTGTTGGCCGCGGCCGACTTAGCGTGCAGCAAGCAAGTGTGGGATCGTTGCATCAACACCAGCGACCGTACCAAGTTGGCCATTGACTTTGATCAGCGCTTTCCCATGCCCCTCAAAGACACGGTGTTGCGCAAAGCCAAAGAGGTTCAACTCGACCCCGCTTATGTGTACGGCTTGATTCGTCAAGAAAGTCGTTTTGTGATGGACGCCAAGTCGGTGGTGGGCGCCGCCGGCCTGATGCAAGTCATGCCGGCCACGGCCAAATGGACGGCCAAAAAAATTGGCCTGAGCAATTTTCAGGTGCATCAATTGAATGAGCACGAGACCAATGTGACGATTGGCACGGGTTATTTGAAGCTGGTGCTGGACGACTTTGACGGCTCGATGCCCTTGGCCGCAGCCGCCTACAACGCAGGCCCCAGCCGCTCACGCGCGTGGCGCAAGGGCCCGGTGTTGGAGGCGGCCATTTGGGCGGAGAACATTCCGTTTCAGGAGACGCGTGATTATGTGAAGAAGGTGTTGTCGAACACGGTCAATTACGCAGCCATCATCACGGGGCAGCCGCAGTCTTTGAAGGCACGATTGGGCACGGTGGGGCCTCGGAGTGCGCAGGCTGCTGAGGAGAATGCTGATTTGCCTTAAGAGGCGACATCTTTCATGCCAACAACGCATCCAAGTTAGAACAAATCTTCTCCTCAATCTTGTCCTTAAACGGCGCCATCAAAAAGCCCAAGGCCAAGCTCATCTTCAGCTCGGTAGCCGTCACACACAAATGGCCAGAAGCCCCCGGCCGCTCAAAGTTCAAGCGATCTTGTAGCTCGCCGTGTTCATTGGTTTCGTTGGAAACATACGTGCAATCCATGCCCCAATCGGACTCGGCTTCGCGTTGCCACTGCAACGCGATGTCGCGGGCTTTGGCCATGCCCAAGGTGTGCGCGCGTTGAATCTCAATATCGGCCATGGGCTCACGCTTTCTTCAAGAGCGCCACTTCCACTTGGCAGTCGTAAAAAACAGGTGCTCGGCCCAAATCGGTCAGCAATTGGCTGGTGAGCTCGTTCACATTGGTGCCGTTCAAGCCCATCTTGCGCCACCAAATGCCCAAGCCGTTCACCACGCCTGGGCGGGCACGGGCGCTCACATCGGCTTTGCAGTGGTACTCGCCGCGATCGTTGAACACCTTCACGGTATCGCCGGTGGCGATGCCTCGCGCAGCGGCGTCTTCAGCGCAGATTTCGATCAAGGGCTCTTTTTCGATGGCGCGCAAACTCTCGACATTGACAAAGGATGAGTTGAGGAAATTGCGCGCAGGGGGCGAGATCATGGCCAAGGGGTAGGCGCTGCCTGCCACGGGCACTTCGTAATTGGGGATGTGGTCTGGCAAAGGGTCTAAGCCCATGGCGGCCAAGCGTGGGCTTTCAAATTCGCACTTGCCAGAGGGAGTGGCAAAGCCGCCTTGGGCAAAGGGCGCGTCGGGCACGGGCATGGCAGCAAAACCCACATCGAGCAAGGTTTGAAAATCTACGGCGGTGCCCACTGCGGTGCGGCACAGGCTGAGGTCGGCCTCTTGAAAGCAGGGCTCGGTGTAGCCCATGGCTTGGGCCAAGCGGCGGAAAATTTCGGTGTTGGATTTGGCTTGCCCCACGGGTGCGATGGCGGGCTGATTCAACAGCACATCGGTGTGGCCATAGCTGCCCTGCACATCCCAGTGTTCGAGTTGGGTGGTAGCGGGCAGCACGTAATCGGCGTAGTCGGCGGTGTCGGTTTGAAAATGCTCCAAGACCACCGTGAACAAATCGTCGCGTGCAAAGCCCTGCGCCACTTTGCTCGATTGCGGGGCAATGGCCAAGGGGTTGCTGTTGTACACCACGATGGCCTTGACGGCGGGGCCCCACTCGGCATGGCCAGGGTGGTTCAAATCGTTGCCGATGGTGGTCATGTTGAGCGTGCGCGGCCGCTTTGTGCCCAGCAAATCGGGGCGATACAAGGCTTGCTTGTTGACTTTGAAATTGCCCGAGCTGCTGAGCAACAGGCCGCCTGCTTTGTGGCGCCAAGCACCGGTGAGCGCGGGCAAACACGCAATGGCGCGCACGGCATTGGCGCCGCCTTTCACGCGTTGCACACCGTAGTTCAATCGAATGGCGGCTTGGGGTGTGGTGCCGTAGTCGTGGGCCAAGGCGCGAATTTGCGCAACCTCAATGCCGCACACTTCGGCAGCGCGTTCTAAGGTCCAGGTCATGGCGCGTTGGCGCAAGGCGTCCCAACCCAGGGTGTAGTTGTCGATGTAGTCTTGGTCGAGCCAATCGTTGACCACCAATTCGCGCATGATGGCCAAGGCCAAGGCGGCATCGGTGCCAGGTTTGATGGGCAAATGCACATGGCATTTTTCGGCAGTTTCGCTGTGGCGCGGGTCGATGCAAATGAGTTTGGCGCCGTTGCGCTTGGCCTCTTGGGCGCGGCGCCAAAAATGCACATTGCTGGTGATGGAATTGCTGCCCCAAATCAGAATCAGTTTGGACTCAGAAAAGAACTCGGTTTGCATGCCCAGCTTGCCGCCCAGCGTGTAAACCAAACCCTCACCCCCGGCCGATGAGCAAATGGTTCGGTCTAAAAAAGAAGCCCCCAATTTATGAAAAAACCGTGACGCCATGGCTTCGCCTTGCACCCAACCCATGGTGCCGGCATAGCTGTAAGGCAGAACAGCTTCAGGATTTTCGGCTGCAATGGCTTGGAGTTTTTGGGCAATGTCGGCCAAGGCCTCGTCCCAAGATACTTGCTCAAACTGGCCCGAGCCTTTGGGGCCAACCCGCTTGAGGGGGTGCAACAGGCGGTCGGGGTTGTAAGTGCGCTCGGTGTACCGAGACACCTTGGTGCACAGCACACCTTGGGTGTGCTTGTGATCGGGGTTGCCTTGCACCTTCACTGCGCGGCCGTTTTCTACCGTGGTGAGCAAGGCACAGGTGTCGGGGCAATCGTGCGGGCAAAGGCCACGCACCACAGCATTTTTTTCGAGCACTGAATCGGTCATGGCTTCATTCTAAAAGGGTATTTTGGGCCTTGTCTGAATTTCGATGTCCCCCAAGTTCAAAGGGGTTGTAGCGCATCTGCAAGACTCTCGCTAGACTGTGGGGATGAAAATCATTGATTCCATTCTGTCCGACGCCGCCAGCATTGCGGCCATCCGCAAAGACATTCATGCACATCCCGAGCTGTGCTTTAAAGAAGTGCGCACCGCCGAGGTGGTGGCGCAGCAGCTCACCCAATGGGGCATCCCCATTGACCGCGGCATGGGCACCACTGGCGTGGTGGGCATTGTGCATGGCCGCGATGGCGGTGCTTGCGGCCGCGGAATCGGCCTGCGGGCCGACATGGACGCCTTGCCCATGCAAGAGTTCAACACCTTTGCCCACACCAGCCAATACGCCGGCAAGATGCACGCATGCGGCCACGATGGCCACACCGCCATGTTGTTGGCGGCGGCCAAGCATTTGGCCACCCACCGCAACTTTGATGGCACCGTGTACCTCATTTTTCAGCCCGCCGAAGAAGGCGGTGGCGGTGCCCGCGAAATGATCAAAGATGGCTTGTTTAACAAGTTTCCCATGCAGGCCGTGTTTGGCATGCACAACTGGCCCGGCTCGCAAGCGGGTACCTTTGCGGTCAGCCCCGGCCCGGTCATGGCGTCTAGCAACGAATTCAAAATTACCATTCGCGGCAAGGGCAGCCACGCCGCCCTGCCCCACAACGGTGTCGATCCGGTGCCTGTAGCTTGCCAGTTGGTTCAGGCCTTCCAAACCATCATCACGCGCAACAAAAAACCGGTCGATGCTGGCGTCATTTCGGTCACCATGATTCATGCGGGCGAGGCCACCAATGTGGTGCCCGACTCTTGCGTCATTCAGGGCACGGTGCGCACCTTCAGCATTGAAGTGCTCGACATGATTGAAGCGCGCATGCGTCAAATTTCGGAGCATGTGTGCGCGGCCTTCGATGCCAAAGCCGAGTTTCATTTCAACCGCAATTACCCGCCCACCATCAACAGCGCGCCCGAAGCAGCGTTTGCACGCAAGGTCATGGCCGGCATTGTGGGCCCCGAGAACGTACAGGTGCAAGAGCCCACCATGGGCGCCGAAGATTTCTCCTTCATGCTGCAAGCCAAGCCCGGCGCTTATGTGTTCATTGCCAATGGCGATGGCTCACACCGCGAAATGGGCCACGGCGCGGGCCCGTGCATGTTGCACAACCCCAGCTACGACTTCAACGACGACCTCATTCCTTTGGGTGGCACTTACTGGGTTGAGTTGGCCACCCAGTGGTTGGCCCAGCCATGAGCACTGCACCCCGTGTTTTAATTTTGGGCGGCACCGGCTTTGTAGGCCGCCATGTGTGTGAAAAGCTCACCCGTTTGGGCTGCAGCATGACCGTGGTCACGCGGCGTGCCAGGCAGGCCCGTGCCATTCAAAATTTGCCCCGTGTGCAAGTGCTAGAAGGCGACGTTTACAACGCCGAATTTTTAAGCCACTGCATGGCCTCGCACGATGTGGTGATCAACCTGATTGCCATTTTGCACGGCACCGACGCCGCCTTTGACAAAGCCCACGTGCAACTGCCGCAAACCATTGTCAAGGCTTGCCAAGCCAGCGGTGTCCACCGGCTCATTCACATCAGTGCCTTGGGCGCCAGCCTTCAAGGGCCCTCGCTGTACCAGCGCAGCAAGGCGCGCGGCGAAGAAGTGTTGAAGCAATCGGGTTTGGCGCTCACCCTGCTTCAGCCCAGCGTTATTTTTGGCAAAGAAGACCAGTTTTTAAACCTGTTTGCCAAGCTTCAAAGCCTCACGCCAGTGGTGCCCTTGGCTGGCGCCAGCACACGCTTTCAGCCAGTGTGGGTGGAAGATGTGGCGGCAGCTGTTGTGTACTGCGTCACGCACCACAACACCATTGGACAGACTTACGAAATTTGCGGCCCCGACATTTTCACGCTGCAAGAATTGGTGCAAAAAACCGGGCAATGGGCGGGCTTGGCAGAAGGCAAAGG
>Ga0209829_10003208_pt1 | contig 12021 bp, 12 predicted proteins | sample C_140205_EF_Meta_FD_187311 | JGI IMG/M metagenome (GOLD analysis project Ga0209829, IMG submission 187311) | Freshwater microbial communities from Lake Croche, Canada to study carbon cycling - C_140205_EF_MetaG (SPAdes) (version 2) | ecosystem: Environmental > Aquatic > Freshwater > Lake...
TGCCTTGGCCTGCGAGCCCAAAGTGCTCCTCCTCGATGAGCCCGTGGCGGGGGTGCCAGCCGGTGACAGGGAAGAAATTTTGAGCACCTTGGGCCAATTGCCTGGGGACGTGTGTATTTTGCTCATTGAGCACGACATGGATTTGGTCTTTAGCTTTGCCAATCGCATGACGGTTCTCGTCAACGGTGCATTGCTGTGCGAAGGCAGCAACGAAGAAATCGCCAACGACCCCCGAGTCAAAGAAGTCTACTTGGGCGCCGAAGCCATTGCGGGAGTCTAGAGTGAAAGAAATCTTGAAGGTCAATCGGGTTGTGGCGGGTTATGCTGAGTCGGTCATTTTGACCAATATTTCTTTCACGATCGATGAAGGGCAGACCCTGGCCTTGCTTGGCAGAAATGGGGTGGGTAAAACCACGCTCATCAACACCTTGATGGGGGTCACGCGTTTGCACTCGGGTGAGATTGCTTTGGATGGCCAAGAGATTCAAGCTTGGCCCTCCTTCAAACGCGTCAATGCCTTGAGTCGTGGTGGCATTGGGTGGGTGCCGCAAGAACGGGATATTTTCAAGTCGCTCACCGTGCATGAGAATTTAACCGCCGTCTACCGCCACGTGGAGTCCCCCCACGCGTGGAACCCAGCCCGAGCGTATGAATTTTTCCCCAGACTTCTCGAGCGACAAGGCAATTTGGGCAATCAACTCTCCGGTGGTGAGCAACAAATGTTGGCATTGGCCCGCGCCTTGATGGTCAACCCGCGGCTCTTGTTGCTCGACGAGCCCTTGGAAGGCTTGGCGCCCATCATCGTGCAAGAAATTTTGACTGCGATTCGGCGAATCACACGAGAAGAGGGAATGACTGCCATCATCGTGGAGCAGCACCCTCAGATGATCCTGGCCATCTCTGATCAAGCCTTGGTGCTTGATCGAGGGCAGGTGGTGCTGCAAGAGTCTGCCCCGACTCTTTTGAGTCGTCCGGATTTGCTCGACGATTTGTTGGGCGTGAGGCGCTGAGTGAGTCACCGCAATAACTGTCGAGTGTTTTTAACCCATGGGCCTGTGATGAAAATAATGAAATCTGCAATGTCGAAGGTGACTCCAGTCCAATTGAACCGGTGGGGCTTGTTCGTTGGCTTCATGAGAACGGGCGCGCTCGGTGCGTTGGCCGCCTTGGTTTTTTTCACTTCAATCGCGCATGCTCAAACCTATCCTGTCAAGCCCATTCGCATCGTGGTTCCCTTTGGCGCCGGAGGCGTTGCCGATCTCACTGCACGCATCATTGCTCAAAAGATGTCCGAGGGCTTAGGTCAGTCGGTGGTGGTGGACAACCGGCCTGGTGCTGGGGGTGTCGTGGCTGCGGACTTGGTGGCCAAATCTGAGCCCGATGGTTACACTTTGTTTTTGATCTCCAATGGCACAGCGGTGAGTGCATCCTTGATGCACTCCCTGCCATTTGATCCCATCAATGATTTTGTCAATTTGGGACTATTGGCAACTTTTGATATTGCCATCTTGGTCAATTCGGACTCCAAGTTCAATTCACTCTCCGAGCTGATTCAGCATGCGAAGACCCATCCTGGTGCACTCAATGTGGGCAGCATCAATATCGGTAGCACACAAAATTTAACTGCAGAGTTGTTCAAGTCGACCTCCGGTATTGACGTTCAAGTCGTCCCCTTCAACGGCACGCCTGCCGTCATGACGGCTTTGAAGGGTGGGCAAATTGACGTGGCCACAGAAATTCTGGGTCCCGTGTTGCCGCAAATCAAGGCCAAAAACTTCAAAGTGTTGGCACTCACCAGTGAGCAACGCTCCTCTAGCTTGCCCGATACACCCACGGCCAAAGAGCTCGGTGTGAAAGCCTTGGTCGCTGCGTCTTGGAATGGCTTGGCCGCTCCCGCCAAGACTCCGAAGGCCGTTGTCGAGCGACTCAACAAAGAGATCAATCTCGCGCTACAAAACCCGGCCACTGAGAAAAAACTCATGGAGCTCAACATCAACCCCAAGGTGTCGACTCCTGCGCAAGCACAAGAATGGTATTTGAATGAAATCAAAGCCTGGGCGCGTGTGATTGACAAGGCGGGTATTGCCAAGCAATGACTTGGGTTGGACTCGATCACGTTCGCCGCAGTTGAATGGCTTGTAGACACGCGTAAAACCCTCACGGTAACCCCAAGTCAAAGATCAAATTCGACAAGGTGTTCAAGTCGCCTTTGCTTGGACCCATTCCCATCTCCATGAGTTTCAATTCTTCAATGCACGCTTAGACAATATGACGTTTAAGCAAGAATGGGACGGGCTGGGCGCTTTGGCAAGCACCGTTGCCTAGACCCCACCCTGGTTTGCGCCGAGGGTGGGGAATGCGCTCACATGTTCAAAGCAGACAGAATGATTTTCTGCGTCAGATTGAGTGATATCTTTTGTGTCTTCGTGCTCGGTCGTTTGGAGGACCACACCAGCATCAGCTGAGAGCGCAACTGCGGTGACTTGATGGCGTGGGTCGTGAAGGATGCGGTGTCAGGAAATTGATTCAAGGTGTAGGTGGGCAGCACCGCAAACCCGAGCCCTTCCTTGACCAATTCCAAGATGGCGTTGATGCCATCGATCTCCAAAATGATGTGGGGTTTTTTGCCGATCTTATGCATTTCAGTCTCAATCAGAAGTCGAAATGCGTTGGGCCGACTCGGCACGATCAAGGGGAGCTCGCACAATTCTTTGAGGGTCAAAGCCGCTTTGATTGGTTTCAAGTGGTGGAAATGTTTGAGCGGTTGTTTGCTGGCAATGAGGATCAAGGCATCTTCGTGCAACAGGGTTTGCTCAAGCTCTGGAGTTGGGGCGGGGTTGTAGAGCAGTGCAATATCGATTCGTCCTGAGCGCAGGCTTTCATACATGGGGGCCGAAAACCCCTCGGTCAAGGTGAGCTTGGCTTGGGGCAGTGCTTTTTGAAACGCCAAGGTGAGTGGCACGGTGATGAGCTTGGATAAACTGGGGGGGAGTCCAATGGAGATGGGGCCTGAGAGTGTGCCCTCCGTGCCGCTCAATTCCTCCTTGGCCAGGGCAACTTGATGCAAAATGCCTCTGGCATGCTCGAGCATCAAGAGTCCTGCGGCGGTGGGGGAGACCCCGCGGCCATTACGGATCAACAAGTTCTGGTGCAATTCGACTTCAAGGTGCCTCACATGTCGGCTCAGCAGTGGTTGGGCCAACCCCATCGCAATCGATGCCTTGGTAAAACTGCCCAATTCAGCCACACGAACGAACGACTCGATTTGTTTCAATTCCAAGGCGAGGGCCTCCTCAAGGGTTGAATTCAAGCGGTGAGATCTATCTTTTATGCATAGTTTATCTCAAGGTATGCATAATTGTTATAACAGCTAGTGTGCTTTTTGGTTTGAAATCTGTGGTTTCACCCTAAAATCCAAACATCCGAAATTTCAGCTCCATTTGGGGAGTGTCCCCAAAGATGGGGTGTGCCCTTGGGCCTGATTGATTCCAATTCATTGTTTTGACGCAAAAGGATTTTCGCCATGAGTCACCAAAAACCACTGATCATCGATGTGCATGGTCACTACACCACGGCTCCCAAGGCGCTGGAGGAGTGGAGAAACCGGCAAATCGCAGGGATCAAAGACCCGCAACTCAGCCCCAAGGTCTCTGAGCTCAAGATCAGCGATGATGAATTGCGGGAAAGCATTGAGAACAATCAATTAAAACTCATGCGTGAGCGTGGCAGCGATCTGACCATTTTCAGCCCACGCGCGAGTTTCATGGCGCACCACATTGGCGACTTTCAAGTCTCCTCGACGTGGGCGGCCATTTGCAACGAGTTGTGCTACCGCGTCTCCAAACTCTTTCCTGAGAGCTTCATGGGCGCGGCCATGCTTCCCCAGTCACCTGGCGTAGACCCCAAGACCAGTTTGGCAGAAATCGACAAGTGCGTGAAAGAGTATGGCTTTGTGGCGATCAATTTGAATCCAGACCCTTCTGGCGGACATTGGAATTCACCCCCTTTGAGCGACAAGCACTGGTACCCCATTTATGAAAAAATGGTGGAGCTCGATATTCCAGCCATGATCCATGTGTCGACCAGTTGCAATGCGTGCTTTCACACCACGGGCTCCCACTACTTGAACGCCGATACCACGGCCTTCATGCAATGCTTGACCTCTGACCTCTTCAAGGACTTTCCCACGTTGCGATTTTTGATTCCTCACGGCGGTGGTGCAGTGCCTTACCACTGGGGACGTTTCCGTGGCCTGGCCCAGGAGCTCAAAAAACCACTGTTGAGTGAGCATTTGATGAACAATATCTTTTTTGATACTTGCGTTTATCACCAGCCCGGCATCAATTTGTTGACCGAAGTGATCGATGTCAAAAACATTTTGTTCGCCAGTGAGATGATCGGTGCTGTGCGTGGGATCGATCCACAAACAGGTCACTATTTTGATGACACCAAGCGCTATATTATGTCAACACCGAATTTGAGCGATGAAGAGCGTTATCAAGTCTTTGAAGGCAATGCACGCCGTGTGTTCCCCCGCTTGGACACTGCACTCAAAGCACGTGGTATTTGATGGCCAACTTGGCTGTCAACTTGGCTGTCAGCTTGACAGCCAATGGGCACCTCACATTTTGAGATTTTGTATTTGATTTTACGATCCACTGATTAAAGGACAACACAATGAGCATGAATCACATGGGCATGGTCAAGAGAAATATTCCTCGCGCCCAAGCGACCACCATTGCACACTTGGAAAAATTCGGCGTGGCCACGGTTCATGAAGCCATGGGCCGAGTGGGTTTGATGCAGAACTACATGCGTCCCATTTATTCAGGTGCGCGAATTGCGGGCAGCGCAGTCACTGTTTTGGCCCACCCTGGAGACAACTGGATGATGCACGTGGTGGCCGAACAAATTCAGCCTGGCGACATCGTTGTGGTGGCCTTGTCAGCGATCAATTGCGATGGTTTTTTTGGCGATTTGTTGGCCACGTCCTTCAAGGCCAGAGGCGCCAAAGGACTCATCATTGACTCAGGCGTGCGCGATGTCAATGAACTCACCGCCATGGGTTTCCCCGTTTGGAGCCGTGGCATCAGTGCCAAGGGAACCATCAAAGCGACTCTGGGAAGCGTGAATTTCCCGGTTGTGTGCGCTGGTGTCAATATCAATCCAGGCGACGTGATCTTGGCCGACGATGATGGTGTGGTGGTGGTGCCTCTGGAGCATGCTGAGCAAGCCGCCCAAGCCGCCCAAGCGCGCGAAGACAACGAAGGTGAGAAACGCGCCAAATTGGCCGCAGGCGTCTTGGGACTCGACATGTACAAGATGCGTGAGCCATTGGAAAAGGCCGGGCTGAAATACGTGGACTGATGCTCGTTGGCATCGCCCTCAGGTTTCATGAATTGTTTTGCCAAGCCCCATCACCCCGATGTCAACCATGCTGATCCTCCATCGACATTTGTCTCGCGCCATGAAGGTGCTGGCGCTCAATTGTGTGGGTGGTGAGCTGACCTTGGCCAGCCAAAAGCAAGTTGCCGACTGGTTGCACAAAGAGAGACTGCGCTAGGACAAGCGCCTCAAGCAATCAAAGATCAAACCCGATTGAAGACCCAAAGATTTCTGTGTTCAACCCCAAACGAGAAAAGAAAACAATGACTGAATTTATCAAAACCCCTGGTTGGCTAGATTGGTACACGGGACCGAGCAAACCCCAATTTCAATTGCCCCAAGGGGCGGTGGACGCACATTGCCATGTGTTTGGACCCAGCGATGTGTTTCCGTATTCACCCGAGCGCAAGTACACCCCGTGTGATGCAAGCAAGGCGCAACTCTTTGCGCTCAGAGATCACCTCGGCTTTGATCGCAACATCATTGTTCAGGCCACTTGTCACGGTGCAGACAACCGCGCCTTGGTGGATGCCTTGAACCATTCTGGCGGCAAGGCCAGAGGAGTGGGTACCGTCAAACGAAGTGTCACCGATCAAGAGCTGCAAAGTTTGCATGACGCGGGTGTGCGCGGTGTGCGTTTTAACTTTGTCAAGCGTTTGGTGGACTTTACCCCCAAAGACGAGTTGATGGAAATTGCCGCCAGAATCGCGCACTGGGGTTGGCACGTGGTGATTTATTTTGAAGCTGTGGACTTGCCTGAGTTGTGGGACTTCTTTACCAAGTTGCCCACCACCGTCGTGGTCGACCACATGGGGCGCCCAGATGTGAGCAAGCCCGTTGATGGACCTGAATTTGAGCTCTTCATCAAATTCATGCGTGAGCACCCCAACGTCTGGAGCAAAGTCACTTGTCCAGAGCGCTTGACGGTCACGGGGCCCGCCGCCTTGAATGGTCAACGACACGCTTACCATGATGTGATTCCTTTTGCCAAACGCTTGGTTGATACCTTCAGTGACCGTGTCATTTGGGGAACCGATTGGCCCCATCCGAATTTGAAGGATCACATGCCCGATGATGGATTGTTGGTGGATTTTATTCCTCACATTGCCACGACCCATGAGCTTCAGCAAAAGTTGTTGGTCACCAATCCACGCAGACTCTATTGGCCTGAGGAGAAGTAAAATGGCACTCGATAAACCCTATTTGGATGTGCCTGGCACCACCATTTTTGATGCTGAGCAGTCTCGCAAGGGATACTGGTTGAACCAGTTTTGCATGACCCTCATGAAGTCACAAAACCGCGAAGTGTTCAAGTCCAATGAGCGTGCCTATTTGGACCAGTGGCCCATGAGTGAGGAGCAAAAACAAGCGGTGCTCGATCGAGATTTGAATCGTTGCATTTCCTTGGGTGGCAATATTTACTTCTTGGCCAAAATCGGTGCCACCGATGGCAAGAGTTTCCAGCAAATGGCGGGCAGCATGACTGGCATGACCGAAGAAGAGTATCGCGATATGATGATCAAAGGCGGTCGAAGCGTCCAAGGCAACCGAGTCGTTGGGGAGGATGGGGATGCGCAAGCCCACCGTCAGCCTCAAGGCCAACATTCACCCCAAGGAGCCCATTGAATGGCACACCTCTCAGCCAGTGTATACACCTCCCACGTCCCCGCGATCGGCGCGGCCCTTGATTTGGGGAAATCGGCAGAGCCTTATTGGCAACCTCTCTTCAAAGGCTATGAGTATTCCAAGCAATGGCTCAAGGACAACACGCCCGACGTGATTTTTTTGGTTTACAACGATCACGCGACCGCCTTCAGTTTGGACATCATTCCCACCTTTGCCATCGGGTGTGCGGCTGAATTTCAGCCCGCCGATGAGGGGTGGGGACCCAGGCCCGTGCCCATGGTAAAAGGTCACCCAGAGCTGGCCAGTCACATTGCCCATTCGGTGATTCAGCAAGACTTTGATTTGACCATTGTGAACAAGATGGACGTGGACCACGGCTTGACTGTGCCTTTGTCATTGATGTGTGGTCAGCCCACGTCCTGGCCTTGTCCAGTCATCCCATTCGCGGTCAACGTGGTCCAATACCCAGTGCCCAGTGGAAAGCGATGCTTTCAATTGGGACAAGCCATTCAGCGCGCTATCAAGAGTTTTGATGAGCCCTTGAACGTGCAGATTTGGGGGACAGGGGGGATGAGTCACCAATTGCAAGGACCACGCGCTGGACTCATCAACAAGGAGTTTGATGCCCGGTTCATGGATTTGCTCATCCATCACCCTGAAGAAGCGGCGGCGATTTCGCACATTGATTACGTGCGTGACGCGGGCTCTGAGGGCATTGAATTGGTGATGTGGTTGATTGCGCGAGGCGCCATGGCCGATGTCAATGGTGGCCCCCCAGTCGAGTTGATGCACCGCTTTTATCACGTGCCTGCGTCCAACACGGCTGTGGGTCACGCCATTTTAAAAAATAGTTGATTTTTTCTTTTGAATACTTTTACAGGAGCTTGCATGAAAACAATTAAAGTTGCTCTCGCTGGTGCTGGTGCATTTGGCTCCAAGCACTTGGATGGCATTAAAAACATTGATGGTGTTGAAGTGATCTCATTGGTGGGGCGTGAATTGGGTAAAACCAAAGAAATCGCCGCCAAATATGGGATCGATCACGTGAGCACCGATTTGGCCGACAGCTTGGCGATCAAGGAAGTGGACGCGGTGATTTTGTGCACCCCCACCCAAATGCATGCTTCGCAAACGCTGGCTTGCTTGAAAGCGGGCAAGCATGTGCAAGTGGAGATTCCCATGGCCGACAAGCTCGATGATGCCAAAGCCATTGTGGCGTTGCAAAAATCAACTGGCTTGGTGGCCATGGCTGGTCACACGCGGCGCTTTAACCCATCGCACCAGTGGGTTCACCAAAAGATCAAGGCGGGCGAATTCAACATTCAGCAAATGGATGTGCAAACTTACTTTTTCCGTCGCACGAATATGAATGCCTTGGGCCAACCCAGAAGCTGGACGGACCACTTGCTTTGGCACCATGCTGCTCACACAGTGGATTTGTTTGCCTACCAATGTGGCAGTCCCATTGTGAAAGCCAATGCTGTCCAAGGCCCCATTCACCCCACCCTTGGAATTTCAATGGACATGAGCATTCAGCTCAAAGCGGCCAATGGTGCGATTTGCACCTTGTCTTTGTCATTCAATAACGATGGTCCTTTGGGAACATGGTTCCGCTACATCGGTGACACAGGAACTTACTTGGCCAAGTACGATGATTTGTACAACGGCAAGGAAGAGCAAATTGATGTCTCCAAAGTGGCGGTGAGCTTGAATGGTATTGAGCTTCAAGACCGTGAGTTTTTTGGTGCGATCCGCGAAGGCCGAGAGCCCATTTCGAGTGTCTCCAACGTACTGGCCTGTTACCAAGTTTTGCACGACTGTGAAGTGCAAATGGGTCATTGAGTTCATTCATCAGCTTGCTGTGATTTATCAAAGGCGTTCAATATGACCCAAAGATCCATCGGTCCTTTCCAAGTCAACCCCATTGGCATGGGGTGCATGAATTTAAGCCACGCTTACGGCACACCTCCGTCTGCGGAGCAAGCCGCCAAAGTGGTTTACCGTGCCTTGGATTTGGGGGTGGATCTGTTTGATACGGCGGCGCTCTATGGCTTTGGTGCCAATGAAAAGCTGCTGGGCCCGTTGCTGAAGTCTCATCGCTCTGAGATCACCTTGTGTTCAAAAGGCGGCATGGCTGGGGTCAATTTCCCGGAGGGTCTCAAGCGTGTGATCGACGGCAGCCCAAAGGCCATACGCCTCAATTGTGAGGACTCACTGTCCAGACTGCAAACGGACGTCATTGATTTGTACTATCTGCACCGATGGGACAAAAAAGTGCCCATTGAAGAGAGTGTGGGTGCTTTGAGTGATTTGGTCAGAGCTGGCAAGGTGAGGTCGATTGGTTTGAGTGAGGTCTCGGCGGCCACCATTGTGCGTGCGAACGCAGTGCACCCCATTGCGGCTGTTCAAACCGAGTATTCTTTGTGGACTCGCAATCCAGAAATTGCCGTGCTCAAAGCCTGTCGTGATATTGGTGCCACGTTTGTGGCCTTCAGTCCTGTGGCACGTGGTTTTTTGTGTTCAAACCAGTTGGACATCAACACGTTTGATGCCAAAGACATTCGCCGCGCAATGCCTCGTTTTGAAGCAGCGCACTTTGCGGCCAATCAAAAGTTGTTGATGCCGTTCTTGGACATCGCTCGCGAGCAGCATTGCACGCCAGCACAATTGGCGCTGGCGTGGTTGTTGACCAAAGAGCCCGGTTTGATTGCGATTCCTGGGACGCAAAATATTTTGCATTTGGAAGAAAACTTGGCCGCATCGTCCTTGCGTTTGAGCGAGGCGGTCATGCAAAAGTTGGATGCCTTGATCAACCACCAAACGGTCAGTGGTCAGCGCTACAACTCGCAAAATGCTGCCGAGGTTGACACCGAAAACTTCGTTTAAGTCAATCCACTGAAATCCACACCACCTGCACTGGAGCACTTGCAGGTCATGGGTTCAGGTCTGTGGATTTTGTGATTTGCTTATCTCAGCACCAAGACGGGAATCTCTGTGTAGGTGAGGACGTTTTGAGTTTCGCTACCGAGAATGAGCTTTTGTATCCCTTGTCGACCGTGTGAGGCCATCACGATCAGGTCGGCTTTCTTCTTCACCGCCACATCGACAATGGCCTTGTAGATGATATCGGACTTGGCCACCATCGACTCAGCTTTGAGTCCCATTTTTTCCGCCTTCACTTGGTCCGCGTCCACAATCTCATGGGCGGCTTTGGCCCAACTTTTCTCAATCCTGGAAATCTCCGAGGCCCTGAGCGCCAATGCGCCATCAAAATGAGACTCAATCACCCGCGGGATGACTTTGAGAATCAAAACCTCAGAACCCATCAATTTCGCCAGTTTAAACGCGTGAGCAACGGCACGCTTGGACAGGGGTGAGCCATCGTTGCAGATCAAAATTTTGTTGTACATGAAAAACCTCTTCGTTGGAGTGGATGGTTGCATCCTAGTGGTTTGACTTGGGCTTGGATTTGATATGAATCAAAAATCTGACAAGCATGAGCTCAACATTTCTTCGCTTGGACGGCTTCAATTGATTTCCTTCGCTCACCCCGGGGAGCATGGGTTTTGGGCATCAAGTGACCGAAAAAGAGGAGAAATATACATTTTTACTACTTTATGGTATATTTATTTCGAAAATAATAAGTATTTATAATTATTATAAGTACTTTGTGTTTTCCATCTGTTCTTCGACACTGGAGCGGGTGCACTCCATTGATTAGGCCTCTTTGGCCTTTTAGATGCCCGGAAGGTGAGCGATGAATGACTCTTCATTTGATGTGTTCTTGGGTCGATGGCCTCTCAAAACAGAGCTCAACTGCATGAGGTTGACTGTTGTGCAGGGACAAGAGAGGGGTTGCTCTCTGGGTTGGAGATGTCAAGTCAGTCCAAGGGTTGGGGCGTTGAGCACTCTATTGGCAAGCGTTGCACTTGTTCATGCGCAGCAATCGCTCCCGCCAAAGCCATTGCAACTTCCAACGCTCACCACGGTGAGCCAGGGCAAGGTGAGTATTTCACAAACCCAACAAGCCAACGCTGCGCAGATGAGCATCATCCAAAGCACACCCAGCGCTGTGATCAATTGGTCAAGCTTCGATGTTGGCTCAAACGCTCAGGTCAATTTCATCCAACCCAATGCCAATTCAAGCGTGTTGAATCGAATCTCAGATGTCAATCCCAGTCAGATTTATGGGCAAATCAAGTCCAATGGACAAGTCTTTTTGAGCAACCCCAACGGTTTTTATTTCTCCCCAACTGCAAGTGTCGAGGTGGGTGCTTTCACGGCCTCCACCCATGGCCTGTCAGATGATGATTTTTTGGCAGGTCGCTGGACATTGGCGCGCAATGGAGCCAAAGGCTCGATTGTCAATGAAGGCAGCATTTCCTCGGCCTTGGGCAGTTATGTGGCGCTGTTGGCCCCAGAGGTGCGAAATGCGGGGGTGGTGTTGGCCAAGGTCGGCACAGTGGTGATGGCATCGGGAGAAGCCATCACCTTGAACGTGGAAGGTACCAGTTCATTGGCAGGCATCACCACGACACCGAGCACCATCGCCACCTTGATCTCCAACCAGCAAGCCGTGAGCGCACCTGGGGGTCAAATTCTGTTGTCAGCCTCGGCTTTGAATCAACTCCAAGCGGGGGTGATCAACAATTCGGGCACGCTAGAGGCGAACAGCATCACGACCCTGGGCGGGAAAATCATCCTAGAAGCCAGCGATATTCATCTCCAACGCGGCAGCCTCATCAGTGCGACCTCTCCCGTGGGGGGTGGCAGTGTTTGGGTGGGGTCGCCGGATCAAGCCAGCCATTTGGCTCCCCATTCAGCCACCACTCAAACGAACCAGCCACAGGCCCCTGTGAGTCGCATCGTGATGGATGCTGGTGCTTTGGTCGATGTCAGTGCCACCGATCACGGCAACGGCGGCAAGGTGGTGCTCCTCTCCGATTTGCAAAATCCCAGCAGTGTGACCTCAGTGCAAGGGGTCATCAAAGCGCAGGGCGGACCCCATGG
>Ga0209829_10003210_pt1 | contig 12017 bp, 9 predicted proteins | sample C_140205_EF_Meta_FD_187311 | JGI IMG/M metagenome (GOLD analysis project Ga0209829, IMG submission 187311) | Freshwater microbial communities from Lake Croche, Canada to study carbon cycling - C_140205_EF_MetaG (SPAdes) (version 2) | ecosystem: Environmental > Aquatic > Freshwater > Lake...
AGCGTTGAACCTGCGGCCAAGTCTAGCGGCGTTTGAAAACGAATCAACCACCTCAGCATCGCCTTAAATTCTGGGTGTTGAAAAAGATCGATCCCAGTCCGGCGTTCAAGGGCCTCATAAAATACGCCCACGATTTTGATCATCGCGGTTTGATAACGCGGACTCTCGTGCCAGCAGCCATCCCACACGTAGTGGGAGAGCTGGAAATCGATTTCGTTGACGGCAAGGTTGATCCAGTCTCTGGCCTGGGGGATTTCAGGAAACGCAAGCGCGGTGAGGCCGGCGGCGGTCACGACATCGGTCCAAATGTTCATCGCCCGAAATTTTTCGCCTGGCGTGATTTTAGGATGCGCGGAGTCGCGCCCTAACGGATATTCTAAGCTGCGCACCAACGTGTCGCGGTACTCGCGGGTTTGCTCCGCAGTCAGATAACCGTAGCTTGCGACTACATCATAAATTAGCAGGGTACGCCGCACTCCGCGCAGGGCCACTCCGTCCATGCGAATACCCTGTAAGGGGTGGTCGGATAGATTATCCTCCCGCCAGCGCTTGGCGTAATCTTTCCAGTAAGCAATAAACGCGGTAGTCGCCGCGCGTTTGCCGATTTCATCGTCGGAAAAAAAGACTTCGATATCACGATCGCCGAAGGCTTTGACGGCACCGAACTCCGCGAGGAGTCGGGCTTTGATTGCGGGTGCCTCCGCACGACTAAAAATCAAATTCGGATGTTCGGTCGTCGCTCGGATTGACCAGTTGGCGGGGAGAATACGGCCTTCTGCCTCGGCGGAGTGCAGCAAGGGTTGCGCGTAAGTTAATAAGGCGACGATTAAGAGCGAAGGAAGTGGGCGCATAATTTAAAAAATCGTTGTTGTTTAAAACACTCGAGGTCTGGCGGCCTGCTACAACTTAAATGCAACCCGCGCCCTCAAATGGGCGCCTCTCGCATTGAGGTATAATTGGGCCAGCTCGCATAAAGTATTACGCGTTCTGCGAGTGGTCACTACCGCAGAGCGCGGCTAACTTGACCGATTAATTTGGCGCCTCCAGGTTTCTGTACATGTCTATCAATTCTGTGATGGGATTTTTGGTCGTCGGACTTATGGTTTGGGTGGCGTTGGCCTTCAAGCCACTCCGCAAGGCCATCGGTCTTTTGCTCGTGATCATCGGTGCCATATTGTGTCTTTCCCTGATCGGTCTGATTTTGGGTGTACCCATGATTTTGGCTGGGGGACTACTGCTGTTTTTCTAAGTAGGTCTGTGCGAGTTTCGTTATTTCCTTTTAGTACGCCTATCGCGGATTTGATTAAGGGAGGCGAAAATCATTAAAGCGTAATGTCAGGTTAGCGCACTAAGGGAACATTCCGCTGCGGCGCTCGTTAGTCATCAGCGCAGCGTTAAATCCTTAAGTCCGAGTCGAGCGTAATTCCGCCTTGTCCAAGAACCACGGACTCATCGCGGCGGAGGCCTTACGCGCTAAAAATATGACGGGATCCGCCCGCGGCACGGTCGAAGCCTCGGGCACCCGCGTAGCCCCAAAAGCCGGTCTGAACCGCGCGCTTTTGGAGCCGGGCTTTGGTATCCTGATGCAGCAGTTAGCCTACAAGCAGGCGTGGCGCGGACACGCCTTCATGCAGGTGGAACCCGCCTATACCTCGCAGACTTGTCCCCGTACAGGGTGCGGTCATGTCCATGCGGATAACCGGCCGAACCGCGACACCTTCTGCTGCGTTCGCTGTGGGTATAACGACGACGCCGATTTCGCGGCCGCCGACATTATCCTGCGGCGCGGTAAATAAATACGACTAATCTCGGCGCCGGACTGTGGACGGTTGATTTTCTTATCGAAGAAATTTCATAAAATTAAATCGACGCCCTGCTTGCCACCGCGGGCTCGGTGCGGGCACATAACAGGGATGTCTTGGAGCGGCCCCATCCTAATTCGACGGGTGTTTAATCACACAGTGTTTGTGTGTCTTGCGCTTATTCCTTGCGAGGTTGCCCGCAGTGCCACGCCTGCTCCTGAGTTGATCGACTTCAATCGCGATGTTCGGCGTGTGCTTTCGGAAAACTGCATTCGTTGCCATGGTCCGGACGAGAAAGATCGCAAGGGGGGTGATGGGGGCAAACTCGGACTCCGGCTTGATCTGCGGGAGGCTGCGGTAGAGATGAGGGATGGTTATGCCGCGATCGTTCCTGGTCAGGTGGAAAAAAGTGAGCTCTACAAGCGCATCAGTACGGAGGACGAAAATGACGTTATGCCGCCGGCAGATTCGGGAAAAACGCTTTCCGTCCGCGACAAGGCCGTCCTCAAGGCTTGGATCGAGCAAGGTGCTGTCTATGCGCAACATTGGTCGTACGTGCCGCCCGTGCGTCCGGCTTTGCCGCCTGTGAGTGCCGCGGCTTGGCCGGCGAACCCAGTGGATCGATTTATCCTTAACCGTCTTGAGCGGGAAAAACTTTCCCCCTCAGCCGAAGCCGACCGTGTGACGCTCGCGCGTCGTGTCGCGCTTGATCTTACCGGTCTACCTCCGACGCCCGAGGAGGTGAAACGATTTGAAGTCGATCAGGAGCCTGGAGCTTACGAACGCATGGTGGATCGCCTACTCGCCAAACCTGCCTTCGGTGAACACTGGGCGCGACTCTGGCTAGACCAGGCGCGTTACGCCGACTCCGCGGGCTATGTCGATGATCCCGCGCGCACCATTTGGGCGTATCGCGATTATTTGATCCGTTCCTTTAACGCCAACAAGCCCTTTGACCAATTTACGATCGAGCAACTTGCCGGCGATCTGCTCCCGCACCCCTCCGAGGACCAGTTGATTGCGACCGCGTTTCACCGCAACACCCCGACCAACAATGAAGGGGGTACCATCGATGAGGAATTCCGCAACGTAGCGGTGGTGGACCGCGTTAATACAACCATGACGGTGTGGATGGGTTCGACGATGGCGTGCGCCCAATGTCATACGCACAAATACGATCCGTTTACGCAGACCGATTACTTCCGGCTCTTCGCGATTTACAACAACACCGCCGACGAAGACCGCACGGATGAAGCTCCGGTGCTCCCGCTTTTTACGGAGGAAAAGAAAAAAGCCCGCGCACCGTTCGAGGCCGAGATCGCCGCGCTCGAAACGACGATGCGCACGCGTACGCCGGCCTTGCTGGCGGCGCAACCCGCTTGGGAAGCCCGTTTCTCGACGCCCATCGCGTGGCAACCGTTGGCCGCGGGCACGATGAGCGCAAAATCGGGTGCCGCCTTAGAAGGTGACCCCGAAGGTATTGTGCGCGTCGCGCAACGCGCGGAAAACGATGTTTATACCTTCACGACCACTGGGGATACAGTGCAGACGCTCACCGGACTGCGGCTTGAAACCTTTCCTATCGAAAAGGGCGCGCCGATCGGCCCGGTTTCTAATGCCGGTGAATTTGTGGTCACGCGCGTGTTGGCTTCGATTACACCGGCCGGGGAACATGAGGTCACTGGGCGATATGTGCGGGTTGAATTGCCGGGTAAAGACCGCGTGTTGGCGTTAGCCGAGGTGCAGGTGTTTAGTAACGGCGATAATTTGGCGCCGGGCGCGACCTCGCGCCAGAGCAGTACGGCCGGTGACAGCGTCGCGAAATTCGCGAACGATGGCCGGACCAACGGTAACGCCGAAAAAGCCGCGGTGACATCGCTGACCGAGAAATCGGAAAATCCCTGGTGGGAACTTGACCTAAAAACGACATCAGCCGTTGAGCGAGTGGTCTTGTGGAAGCGAACGGATGGTAATTTTGGCGCGGAACTAGCGGGAGCAAAGGTATCATTGCTTGATGAAAATCGTGCGCTCGTCTGGAGCACCACGCTCGCTGCGGCGCCAGGGGTGAGCGCCGAGTTCGCCGTGAGCGGCGTGCGTCCCGTCCGCTTCGGCTTAGTGCAGGCGGATGTGACGGAGGATGGGTTTGCGGCGGATTCCATTTTGAGCCCCTCGCGTGGCCGTGAACGCGGATGGGCCGTCGGCGCGCAAAGTGACAAAGCCCATGCGCTGGTGGTGTTGCCTGAGTCCCCCGTCGTGGTGCCAGCCGGCGCGCGCCTCACGGTGATAGTTGAACAAAATTCCAAAAAGAAAAACCATACTCTCGGTAAATTCCGTTTAGCGACGAGTATCGACGAACGGGCGGGAGTAATTATCCGGTTCCCTGAACCGGTGCTTGCGGCGCTTAAATTGCCGGCCTCGCAGCGCACGGAGGTCGAGCGTGAGCGCGTGACAGCGCATTACTTAACGGTAGCGCCCGCACTCGAAACTGAACGTCAGCGTCTCGCTGCGGTTACCAAGCTGCGCGACAAAATTGAGCCCTACACAACGGTGCCAATCATGCATGAAGTTGCGACTGATAAGACGCGTCAGACGCACATTCAGCGCCGCGGTAATTACTTAGATCTTGGCGCTGAGGTGACCCCTGGGGTGCCGGGAGCGCTGCATCCGTTACCTTCGGGGGTGAGTGCCAACCGGCTGGGATTAGCGCGGTGGATTGTGGATGAGAAAAATCCGCTCACCTCGCGGGTGATCGCCAACTTATTGTGGGAATCAATTTTCGGTATGGGTATCGTGCGGACCAGTGAGGATTTTGGGAGCCAGGGTGATCTTCCGACGCATCCCGAGTTGCTCGATTGGCTGGCGGTGGATTTCCGGGAAAGCGGTTGGGATGTAAAACGCCTGCTACGCTTGATGGTTACCTCTGCGACGTATCGCCAATCCTCTCGGATCACGCCGGCAGCGCTCGAGCGTGACGCCGACAATCGACTCTTTTCGCACGGTCCGCGTTTCCGGCTTTCAGCGGAAATGATCCGTGACCAGACACTCGCGGTGAGCGGCTTACTAAGCACAAAAATGTATGGCCCGCCGGTAAATCCGCCGAAGCCCAAGTCGGGCCTTACGGCAGGATTTGGTTCCACGCTCGATTGGGAAGACAGTGTGGGCGAAGATCGTTTCCGGCGTGGGTTCTATACCTCGTGGCGCCGCAGTAATCCTTATCCCTCAATGGCGACTTTTGATGCGCCGAGCCGAGAAGTGTGCACGGTGCGGCGCGAGCGTTCCAACACGCCCTTGCAGGCGTTGGTGACGCTGAACGACCCCGTTTACATTGAGGCGGCGCAAAAGCTCTCTCGCCGCATGGTCGAGGTGGCGGGCTCGCCTGAGGAAAAACTGGCGCAGGGTTTTCGCTGGACCTTGGTGCGTGCGCCGAAGTCCGAAGAATTAAAGCCGCTGCTCGCCCTCTACGCCAAATCGCGTGAACGGTTTTCGCGCGAACCCCAGCAAGCCCTCGCGGTGGCGACGGTACCGCTGGGCCCGCTCGCTACGGACGCGAATGTGGCGGAGTTCGCGGCGTGGACCGTCGTGGGTAACGTGCTACTCAACCTTGATGAATTTTTGATGAAGCCCTAAACGGCGGCGCCCTATGAATCCTTACCTCGACTCTTTGGTTCACACGACTCGCCGGCATTTTTTGAAGGAATCCGCCGTAGGTTTGGGGGCTATTGCCCTCAGCTCTTTACTTGGGCGAAACGCCATGGGTGCACCATTAGCTGCGACCAATCCCCTCGCGGCGCGCCTCCCGCACTTTGCGCCAAAGGCCAAGCGCGTCATCTACCTGCATCTCACGGGCTCACCGCCTAATCTCGACCTGTTTGATTATAAGCCCGAGTTGGTGAAACGCGATGGGCAGGATTGCCCGGATGATGTGCTTAAGGGCCGCAAATTCGCCTTTACCGCCGGCAAGCCGAAGCTGATGGGTAGCCCGCGCACGTTTGGGCAATACGGCCGCAGTGGCCAGTGGATGTCGGATGCGATCCCGAACTTACACGGTGTGGCGGATGATCTTTGCATCATTCACTCGATGCACACCGATCAATTTAATCACGCGCCGGCTGAGTTGTTGCTTTTCACTGGTTCGCCTCGGCCAGGTCGGCCCTCGATGGGCTCGTGGGTCACTTACGGCCTCGGAACGGAAAATCAAAATCTGCCTGGCTACGTGGTATTAATCTCGAGTGGCACGCAGCCCAACGGCGGCAAAAATTCTTATGGTAGTGGCTTTCTGCCTTCCGTCTATCAAGGCGTCCAATGTCGCTCGAAGGGGGATCCGGTCCTGTACGCTTCGGACCCGGCGGGTTTCACGCGGGACCTGCGGCGGGACAGTCTCGATGCGTTGCAGGAGCTCAACGAACTCCAAGCCAGTGAGCTCGGTCACCCTGAAACGCGTACCCGCATCGCTCAATACGAGCTCGCGTACCGCATGCAGATGTCGGTGCCCGAGGTGATGGACATCTCGCGCGAGTCGCCGGCGACGATCGCCGCTTATGGCGCGCAGCCGGGTGATTCCAGTTTCGCCAACAACTGTCTGCTCGCCCGGCGCCTCGTCGAGCAAGGTGTGCGCTTTGTGCAGCTCTTTGATTGGGGCTGGGATTTCCACGGTACCAGCGAGAAAGAAGACATTCGCGGCGGCCTGACCAAGAAGTGCGGTACGATGGATCAACCGGTTGCGGCGCTGATCAACGACCTGCGCCAGCGTGGCCTGTTGGAAGATACATTGATTGTGCTCGGGGGCGAATTCGGCCGCACGCCTTTCCGAGAAGGTCGCACGGCGACCGGCGAAATTCTAGGCCGCGACCATTATCCAGATTGTTACACTATGGTGCTCGCGGGTGGCGGCATCAAAGGCGGCTTGTCCTACGGCGAGACCGATGAGCTTGGTTTCAACATTACGCGTGATCCCGTGCACGTGCACGATTTGCAGGCGACGCTCATGAACCAGCTCGGCTTCAACCACGAACGCCTGACCTATCGTTTTGAAGGCCGTGATTACCGTCTCACGGATGTCCACGGCTCCGTGGTGAAGGGGATTCTTAGCTGAAGCGCGCGGTTTGGAGTGCGCTTCAGTTAATAGCCTACGTCAGCGAGTTGGGTGCGGAGGGCTGCGACGGCGGCGGCGGCTTCTGGGGCTGGGCCGCTTTTCCAGACGCACTCGATCGTGAAGCGGTCGTGGTAGCCGATTTTTTTTAGGGCCTTGAAAAACGGGCGGAAATCTTCGCCGTTCACGCCGGGTGCGGCGCGGTCTTGGTTTTCGGCTAGATGCACGTGGTGAACGGGGCCGACGCGGAGGATGTCCTCGGCGGATTCTCCGTTGCGCAGCATATGGAAAATATCGACGAGCATTTTTACCGCGGGGTGATTTGCGCGGGCGACGGCTTCGGCGCCTTCGATGATCGTGTTGACGAGGTTGCATTCGCCGCGGTTGAGCGGTTCGACAACGAGGGTGACTCCTTGCGCCTGAGCCAGCGGGGCGAAGAGGCGGAGGGTTTCAACGTATTGTTCGAATGCGCGCACGGCGGACCAGCCCTCGGGAATCATGCGAGCGCCGGCGCTACCTACAACCATGAGGGACATGCCAACGTGGCGGGCGCGGCGAAAGATTGTCTCGGCGTACTGCGTGAGGGCGGGGGTATCGACGGCGGGGCCGACTATTTTGAGTCGGGCGGGTAGCAGGCAGTTGGCTGCCGGCATTGTGAGTGGGCTGGCGCGAAGCGCGGCCGCGTGGACGGCGAAGGCGGCATCGTCGGCAAACGGCAAGAGGAACTCTTGGACGTGGCCCTCGATGAAATCGAAACGGTGTGGGCCAGGTAGGGTGGCGAGGGTGGCGGGGTCGAGGCAGAGGCCGATTTGCATGGTGAAAAATATAGCGGCGGATCCCGCGGTTGGGCAGGCACCCCTTTACCCTGACGGTCCGTGCTTTGAGGTGCGTCTTAAAAAACGGCCCGCGCCGGCCTGAGATTTTTGCTCGAGCGGCGCGGGGGTGAAGGCGGGTTAACGCGCGAACGACTTGGAGAAATCGGCGGCAGGAGCGGAGGCGACGACTTTCTTAGGCTTACGACGGGCGGAGGCGGCGGCCTTTTGGTTTAGCATTTTCTCGTAACGGGCGCCGTTTAACGGGAGCGAGATCGTTTCATCGGTCCAGGCCGACAGCAGCATCGCGTTAGCGAGTTCGATGGAGTGGATGCCCTCGGCGGCAGGGGAGAGGAGGGTGACGCCGTCGAGGATCGCAGCGGTGAAATTCTGGAGAATTTCGTTATGTTGGCCGCCATGGTTGGGGGCGCTGATGGCGACATCCCAAGTGTCGGGTTGCGCGAAACCAGCGGTGGTCTTGCGGGAAAACTCCGTCATGGGCGTCTCGTTGCGCGTGAAGGTGATCTTATCGTTTTCGTAAACGAGTTTGCCGCGCTCACCGGTGATTTCGAGGCGATTGGTGCCGGGGGCTTCGCCGGTGGAGGTGATAAATACGCCGGTGGCGCCGCTGGCGAATTCCATGTATGCGGTGACGTCGTCTTCGACCTCGATCTTGTGGTATTTGCCGAAGCCGCAGTGGGCGCGGATGCGCACAGGCATGCCGAAAATCCACTGGAATAGATCAAGATTATGGGGGCACTGGTTAAGGAGGACCCCGCCGCCTTCGCCGGCCCAGGTGGCGCGCCAGCCGCCGGAAGCGTAGTAAGCCTCGGTGCGAAACCAGTTGGTGATGATCCAATTTACTCGGCGGATTTGGCCGAGTTCACCGGAGCGGATGAGGTTGCGGATTTTCTGGTAATACGGGTCGGTGCGCTGATTGAACATCGCAGCAAAGATTTGTTTTTTATTCTTATGCGCAGCGAGCAGGCGTTCGCCGTCGGCTTTGTGGACGGAGACGGGTTTCTCGACCATAACGTGCAAGCCGGCCTTGAGGGCGTAGATGCCGAGCGAGGTGTGCTGGTAATGAGGAGTAGCGATGATGATGGCGTCGATGAGGCCAGAATCGATCATCTCCTCGGCGGTAGCGAAAGTTGCGACCTGCGTGAACTTGGCGCGCCGGGCGGCGTCGGGCTCAGCGATAGCGGCGAGGGTGAGGCGAGGAATTTTGCCGGCGAGGATGTTAGTGGCGTGGGCGGTGCCCATGTTGCCCATGCCGACGATACCGATGCGAACGTTGTTCATAATGGATAAAGGGTAAGTTGAAACGCAGGAGCGGGGTCTCCACGGCGCACGTTTACACCGGAGGCCCGCGGGCGGCTCGGCAAACATTTTTCCCGAAGAAAACGTAGGTTTTAGGCGAATTTTTGAAAAAGTAGCACTTTAGGAAAAGACCCGAAAAAGCACTTGCTTAAGACCGTAGCATCCAGCTTGCTGACCCTTCAATTGTTCGGGCTGTAGCGTAGCCTGGTAGCGCGCTTGCATGGGGTGCAAGAGGTCGTGAGTTCGAATCTCACCAGCCCGACCATTTCACAGAATAAACCCCCAACTTAGTCCGGTCCCGAAATTCGCGTGATCACTTCCTCGTATTCGAGCAGGATTCCCACGGAAACGGCGAGTTTCAGATCCCCCCATAAGGAGAGCTTTTTGATGTCAGAAAAGTGGCTCTGATTGCCGAAAAGAGGGAGCAACGAGTTCGTGTCGAGACAGACCCTCGTGAATAGGGATGCTGCCGCTGCACCGCTCCGGTTGGTCCGGATAGCTTGATCAGTTGGGCTATGTGCTGAAAGGAATCAGTGGACGCTGCAGGAGTTTGACCCGAAGATCGGCAACGTCCGCGATTCGGACGAAATCGTCGTCAAACGTAACCACCGTGGCTTTATAGTGCAGAGCGACGCTAGCGATCAATAGGTCGAGCGAACCTGTGCTGATACCTTGCTTGCGACAGGCTTGGCCCAGGCAGGCCGCCTTGGGCCAAAGGTCGGTTGGCGTTTCAAGCAACGGGAAGGTCTGAAAGTGTTGGGTAAGTTGGCGGTTTTCCTCAGGTGTGGCATGGCGGAGTACCTCGAAGGTGACCGGTTCGGCCAGATGGGCCTCGGGGTGCAGAATGTAGGGGGCGATTAATTGCTTTAGCTCCCGCGGGGAGCGCGTCCGCGTGAAATCAATCCAGAGGCTTGTGTCGATCAGTGTGACCATCAATCCCTCCAAGCTTTCGATTGCCCGTCGCTCACAATTTGATCTTTGGCCCGCACCCCCTCGAATCCCGCCAACTCTACGCCCCACTCCCCGGAGATGAATTTCTGGGATAACTTCGCCCGGCGCTTCATCATCAAGGCGTCGTTCACCATCTTGAGGATAGCCGGACCCTTTTTGGATTCACCAGTAAACCGGCAGACATCCGCCAGTTCAGAATCAGGAATATCAACAGTAACTTTCATGCTTTTGATAGTATTTTATCAGGAAATTACGTCAATAAAATCTGACTTTGTTATGGCCCTCATGCCGGCTCAAGCCGGAGAATCTTGAACAGGTGCGCGGTAACGAGAGTAAATCTGCGTGGTCGCGTTCAAGCGCGTGCGACTACAACGGGGTGTGCACTCGAAATCTCTCGCGGTGCCTATAAGATATGTGCCGGCCTTACCCTTCGCATCATTTTTCTACCCACCGGCGACCCATTGCGCCGCGCCTTCATCGGTACGCACGCCTAAGTTAAACGCTACCTGCGAAATCGCGCCCGAGCGTAGAAAAGGGCCAGAGATATTGTATTCCCACTTGGTTTTCGGCTCACTGCTCACACCCTTTCACTCATGACATCCCCCGCAGTTCACCTTCGCCGCCGCTGGATTTTCGCAGCTACGTTGGCTGGTCTGATTGTGATCGCTTCGAGTCGCAGCGCGGTGGCAGGACCGTCGGTTCGTAATTTTGACAAGGTTGCTCATTTCTCCGTCTACGGACTTCTCGCCACACTCGTAGTGCGGGCCTTGATGGGGACGAGAGCCTTTTGGGCCATCGTGATCGTTTCGGCTTTCGGGGTGAGCGATGAGTTCCATCAATATTTCACCCCTGGGCGCTCGATGGAATTTATGGATTGGGTGGCGGATACCCTCGGGGCCACGCTGGCCGTCGGGCTTTACACGTATTGGGCTTGGTATCGTAAATTACTGGAAGCGCCGCTCTGGAATCCTCGTAATTCTAAATCAGCGGAAAGCTCCGCCTAATGTCCATGACACCCGACTCCGCCTCTCTGCGTATCGCGACCCTCACCGCTGAAATCCGGCGGCACGATGAACTTTACCGTAACCGCGCGCGGCCCGAGATCGGAGACTTTGAATACGATGCGCTCAAGCGCGAACTGGAAGAACTTGAGCGTCAGTTTCCCGCGCTCATGGTGGCGGATTCGCCGACGCAACGCGTGGGCGATGACCGATCCGAAGGTTTCGTACGGACCAAGCATCGCCTGGCGATGACCACGCTCGACAACACCTATGACGAGGGCGAACTGCGCGATTTTGATACGCGTCTCTCTAAGCTTTTTGGCCGTGAGGACCTCCTGTACTCGGTTGAGCCCAAGATCGACGGCGCCTCGATCAGCGTAACGTACGAAAACGGCAAACTCGTCCGTGCCATCACGCGCGGCGATGGCGAGGAAGGTGATGACGTCACAGCCAACGTGAAAACCATCGCGCATCTGCCCCACACCCTGCGCATACCGGCCGATCTTACGACGACACCCGTTCCCGCCCTAGTTGAAATCCGTGGCGAAATTTTTCTGCGATTTTCCGAATTTGCCCGCATCAATCAGACTCAGGAAGAAGCCGGACTCGAACCGTACGCGAATCCGCGTAACCTAGCCGCGGGCACGCTCAAGCTCTTGGATGCGGGCGAGGTGCGCGCCCGCGGGCTTGAAATTGTGCTCTACGGCTTTGGCGCCCTAGAGCCGCAGGGCTTGTTGGCCTCGCAGTCCGAGGGGCACGCGGCCCTCGCGCAGTGGGGGCTGCCCACCCTTGAGCACCGGCGCACGGTGCGCGGGATTGAGGCGGTGGTGGCGGCGATTCGCGAACTTGATGCGCACCGCTCGACGTTGCCGTATGCGACCGATGGTGCCGTGGTGAAACTCGATGACTTCGCGCTGCAACAACAGGCAGGCTTTCGCGGGGAAGGTCAGAGTGCGCGGAAACTTTCGCCGCGCTGGGCGTGTGCCTATAAATTTGCGCCTGAGCGGGCCGAGACGCGACTAAAAGCGATCACGATCCAAGT
>Ga0209829_10003211_pt1 | contig 12013 bp, 10 predicted proteins | sample C_140205_EF_Meta_FD_187311 | JGI IMG/M metagenome (GOLD analysis project Ga0209829, IMG submission 187311) | Freshwater microbial communities from Lake Croche, Canada to study carbon cycling - C_140205_EF_MetaG (SPAdes) (version 2) | ecosystem: Environmental > Aquatic > Freshwater > Lake...
TATTGTGCCTAACTCAGCAACATAGTTTTTATAGTCTTGCTCGGTTACGACTTCTTGTGGCAAATATAAGTAACCAAGGTCTTTAGCTGTTTTAGTAGGGTCTGTTCGGTAGATGAAACTAACACCTACATAACAATCCCAGTTTAATAATAGCCAATCAATAATTGCTGGAACTTCTGTTGGATCATAACTAATAGTTACACTAGTATTTTGTTGATTCCAACTAGTTTGTATTAACTTATATTTTTCTAACTGCTGAATAGCCGTATCTAAGTTAACTTCTTTACCATCTACTTTGTCAAAAGGTACACCATCCCAGGATACTGGAAAGGTAACAAGAACCCCTGAATCATCAACAGGATGATTAATAACCCGATAGTTAGCTTGACGAAGTTTTTCAACAACTGGGTCATGTTTGCTAAATTGAACATTATTGAAAATGTACTTTCCTAGTGGTTTGTGTACGCCTTCTGTGGTATCCATGATCTTTGACAATGTACCACTTGGTTTAACACAAGTAATATTTTTAGGGCTAGGTAAGCCGAGTTCATTAGCCATACCAATCGCTGCACCAGTTGCTGTACGTTTTAAGTATTCATAGTCATAGCTTCCCATATCAGGACGCATTGCAATACCTGTTAAACCCACTCCGCAAAGTCGCATAAAGTAGTTGTTGAGATGCCAAGATTCTTGTAGTATCCCGTCCTGAAGATTGACACAGGTTTGTCGGTAGTTGGCACGAGCTGCCAATCGTATAGCGTTGTGTAATCCGGCAGTATTGCCTTTGAATTTGGCAATGTCAGTTTCGGTAAGATTACAGAAACTCTTATTGCCGAGTAAGATTTCAACGCATGGGTTAGCCCCCTTAAACCAAGGGGCACGTCTAAGAGCTTCGACTTCATTAATAAATCCTGGTTCTGATCCACCTGCTTCAACCATCATACCAAAGATGCGTTCTAGGTCTGATTTAAGTGGTTTTTCTTTAAATACTAGCGAGTTGTTTGATTGTGTGCGGTGTGCATTATTATGCAACCACCAATCTTTTTTGGCTACAGCAAATTCTTCCCATTCTGGTTGACCGTAATCGAAAAGTGCGATTTCAGCACTACGACGACTAGATAGAATGGTACCAAGATGATTAACGATATCAAGGATATCCATACGAGTAAGCAAACTATCAGCGCGACCATTAAGTATATTGGCGATAGCAAGATAAGCAGTGCTAATTGCAGTATCACCTGAACTAATCCAACCATAACCTTTTAACCTTTCACCAGCAGGTCTAAGCTGACTAAAATCCAAAACCAAAGTACTAGCAGGATACTTCCCAGCAAGTAACTTTCCGATCGATTTAGCCCAGGCTTCTGCACTGTCTCCAACTTGGATAGTCCAAGTTTTAGTTTCTGCATCCCAGCTTTCCATATTGTCTTCATTGCCACCTTTATCTGTACGAGTAGATCGTATAATTTTAATATTTTTAATAGGTTTAGCAAAGCCGTTTAATGTGCCTACAATTGGTTTAAAGCCTACGCCACAACCTTGTAGTAGCAGCCATAAACAATCAACTACATCATATACAGTTTCAACGTGTGTAAAACTGCAATTAAACTGTGATGCTTCACGAGTCTTAGCAACATCAGTTCCACCTAGCCAAAGTGTACGACCACTCATACATACTTTACGATCTAGCATTAGTTGCTCAAGGTCGTATAATTCTGCGTATTCGATGTCATTTAAGTCGCGTCCGACTGCTCTGTTCCATAACCACTCTTGGTGGTCAATTACTCTGGCTACTGTTTCTTGCCATGTTTCAAATTCTTTTCCGTCGTCTGAAGTTGGGCGATTGTATGTACGACGTGTAATTACTTGTGCTCTTGTTGAGGGTATATTCATCTTATCCTTAATTTATTACTTACAAGGGCCAATTACAAATCCACCGGCATCAGGTTTACAGGTACTTGGTAGTGGTGTACAGGGCCCAACTACAAATCCATCAGTACAATAATTGATTATTGGTTGAGTTATAAGTGTAGGTCCTATTACCACAGGCGGAGTTACAGTAACTGTTGGGCCTACTACCGGACCTGTTACAAATGTTACTGTGGGCGGTGTAGGACCAACTACAACAGGGCTAGGAACAGTGCCGCTGGGTCCAACTACAAACTGCGGTACAGTGGGTGCAGGTGGTGGGCCGACTACAAACGGTGGGGGAATGTCAGCAAGTGTTTGAGCCGATAATTTTACCATTTGTGGTGTTGATGGTTCTGTTGTAGTGCCTCCACCGCAGGCAGTTAGTGCTAACAGCATTAACAGTAATGTAATTTTTCTCATTTTTTATCCTTAATTGCCTGTAGAACCAAAACCGCCGGTTCCACGTGCTGTGTCATTCCAAATATCTTTAAAGTCTACTAGTTGAACTGGTTGAATTACCAGTTGAGCAATTCTATCGCCTAGCTCGATTTTATACGGGTCTTCTGAAATATTTTTTAGCAAAACTTTTAAATTTCCACGATAATCACTATCAATGACTCCAACCCCATGTGGGATTGTAATGCCTACTTTACCTTGCGAACTGCGATTATAAATAAAGCCAGCAAAGCCTCGTGGAATTTTTATCGCTACTCCTGTATCCACAAGTTTTTGTTCGCCAGGATAGATTTCGCAAGCCTCAAGGCTAAATAAATCTGCGCCAGCATCTGTGCTGTATGCACGTTTTGGTAGTTTTGCACCTGGCTGTACCATACATTCTAATACTGGATTATTATTATAATAGATACTATTACTACTAATTCCTACTATTGTTCCATTCATTTTATGTATTCTCTTAAAATATTATTAATTGTTTTACAGTTATCAACTCCGACTGCTTCCTCACAGTGAGTAACCAAATCCATTAGTTGATAGTTTAATTGTAGCTGATCTTTACATTTGTTCAGCTCTTGTATATATTTATACTTGCCGTTTAGTGGGATGCTGGCAATAATATCCCATGTTGACCCAAATTCCTGGACTAAGCTATGTGCACGTTTGGGGCCAATCGAAGGTACACCAAAAACATTGTCACCAGTATCACCCATTAGACATTTAACGGAGATATACTCATCTTGTGTCCAGTCATAGTGATTTGCCCAGTTATCATGTGTTACTTCTTTACGGGTAACATAACTAAAGCGACTTACACCAGGCTCTACAAGAAGATCCCAGTCTTTATCGCTCGAAATTAGCCAAATTTCATCAAAATTCATTGAGTTTTTCTGCGAAACTATATAGGCTGCAATATCATCAGCTTCAACTCCTTGGAATTTGATAACCGGATAATCTGTATTAGCTTTGATATGTTCTAGTGTAGCTAAGAAATCTTCAAAAAATAGTTCGAAGGCTGCTGCTTCTGCTTCAGTTTGTTCTGCTTGTTTATCTTTACGATTTTGCTTGTACTCAGGGTATAGCTCTTTACGATAGCTACTAGCACCTTGATCACATGCCATAATAACATGACTAGCCTTGTAGCTTTTCTTTAAGCTATTAACAGTGCGAAGATAGTCTTCAGCAAAGTCAGTAGCACCACTATGCTTGTAACGAAATGCTAAATTTAGCGAGTCTACAATAAGCAGAGTATTAGTTGTTTTGGTAATTTCTTGAAATGATTTCATTTGTATTTTTGTGGTTTAAGTTGTAATTATACACTGTTTAACCACAGAGTTCAAGTCACAAATTCTGGTTGCTCATACTTTAACCAGTCCTCTAGCAGTGCCACATAGAACTCATGAGTTTCATGATTATAATATAAGCAGCGGTAGTCTTGACTATTTGGCATACTATCAAATGCTACAAATACTTTACTTCTGTTAAATTTAAAAATCAATAAAGGTTTTTTATCTACTTGCTTGCCTTGACGAACAGTTTGTTCCCAAAATTCTACTAATTGTGGTGTTTTTGATGTTAGTAAGTGGGAGTTCAAATGGTCTTCTGCATAACCTTTTACTTCTACACACCAAAGGTTAGTTTGCCCAGGAACGTATAAATCACCCTTTAACAAATGTTTAGGATCTAAAGCACCAGAGCCAGGTACTCGTTCCCACCCTAAACCAGTGGATTTTTTCAAGAGATCACGTACCGTTGTTTCAGTACGTGCGCCCTTAGCTCTAGCGTCTACTACCATTACACCTCTATTTGTGATATGTTGTTTTTCTTAACAACGTTAATTTTTTCTAGTAGCGGATGGGTAAATCCGTGAGATACTAGGAAGGTGTTTAAGTACTCTTCTTTTAAGAGTACTTCTACTAACTTTTCCTTGCCATCTACATCTAGTGTTTCGACAGTTTCATCAAGAATAAGTAAGTTAATACGAGAACTTGATAATGATTGCATTAATTTACGAATAGCCAGTAATGTTGCTACGTTTACACGAGCACGTTCACCGCCACTTAATGCTAGAATATCTATGTCCTTGCTATTATCTGTGATAACTACATTGAGTTTATCACTAGAACTAATACGAAAGGCAATCTGAAATCTGCCATCCGATAAATCTACTAAGTACTGGTTTGTTAATTCTTCTAGATCTTTAACCAAGCACTCAATTTTATATGCCACTAATCCCGTTGTAGAAAAGGTTTTTGATAAGATATTAATTAAACCCATCTTTTCAGATAGTTCGTGCATAGTACCTGAATACTCTTCTAAGTCTGCATTCATTTCTATCAATTGATTAGATACTATATCTACTTTGGCATTATGAGCTTCCGCTTCACGATTTTGCTTCTCGGCTTTGGTAATGGCAGTTTTTAATTCAGTAATCGTATGCTGAAGATCATCAAATTGACGTTGTAAATCATGCTTGTCTAATAAATCTTCGGATAAACTAACGTCAATTAATGCATGATACTTTTCCCAGTCTTCTTTGGATTTACTAGCTTTATCCCACTCAGAAACTTCATCAGCCATTTTAGCTTCTTGTTGCTTAAATGTATTCAATGCCTTAGTAATACTTTCTAGTTTATTAGCAGCTTCTTCTTGCAAAGCTTCTTGCTCAGATAAGAGTGCTGCAATTTTTGCACTGTCAATAGCTTGTAAACAGGTTGGACAAGTACCCGATAAACCATGCATTTTTTTAATAAAAGCCTGAGAATCTTTTATAATTTTATTGTTTTCAACCTGCTCTTTAGTAGCTGTAGCTTTGTATGCTGATAAATCTTCTACTACTGGTACTGGTGGGATTGGAAATAGTTTTAATTTACTTTGTATCTGTTTATACGTATTATTAGTAGTAATCTTTTTATTAGTTTGCTCTAGATTAGTTAATTTAACTGTAATTTCAGACTGATCACTAATAAGATGATCTGCAACTACAGGTACTTCTACATAGTTTTTAGGTGTAAGATCAGTTTTACCGTATTTATCTAGCCAACTATTAACAGTTTTAACTTGAGATTCAACTATGGAAATTTCTTTAGTAAGTTCTTGAGCTACATCTTTAAATACTTCCTGAGCCTTAGTATATCTACTTAAGCTAAGTAATTCTATAAGGAACTTTTTTCTTGCCGTGTCTGGCGCAGTAAGAAATTCTAAGCTAGAAGCACTTGATTGGTACACGATTTGTGCAAAAGTCTTGTGATCAAAGCCCAAAATGTCTTCAATCATCTTATATGTTGCTGTAGCAGTATGTGCTGAAATATCACTTTCGAACTTAAATAGTTTTACACCTTGTGTAGTACCACGAGTAGTCTTGATTTGATATTCTGTACCATCCTTGTCAAAATCTAACTCAATTGAATATGATTTATCTTTGACATAGCGGTTAAGAATATCGGCTTTTTTAATGCCCTTGCTGTTCTTGTTAAATAGTACTTCTTCAAGAATTAATGCCACACTTGACTTACCGTGTCCATTCTTACCCACAAGTTGTGTAAGCGGACTATCAATAAAACTTACTACATTATCTTTGCCATATGAAAAAGCATTAGACCAGCGCAATGTTTTTAATGTAATCATGCAATAATCCTATTGTTCAAATTTATCAGCATAGTTTTGCATCTCTTGGAGTACATTTTCTACAGTTACTGTGGGTAATTCTAGAATAAAAGTTAAATATTCTGATACTTCTTCTGATATGGTCATAGTAGGGTCAAGAATTAGTGCTGATTCTGTGGCTCGTTTGATTACCTTTTTATCAATCAAATCAGAGTTTTCTAGTTCAGCTAACTCAGCCATATCACCTTCAATTTCATACATAGTATGATGATAATTAGTAGCAGGCTTTTCATCATAAACTCCCACAGTCTTACGAATAAGCTGTGGTAATTCTAGTTTTAACCATTCGTGTGAATGTGTATTAGTATCAAACAAAATAGTCCCAGTATCCACAGTATGTCGATGAAAACTCGTTGTGATAGGGCTGCCAGGATATAATATATTACGTTGCGAATTTTCATACGAATGTAAGTCTCCTGCTAGTACAGTTTGCCAACGATTAAAAATATCTAGGTCAATTTCTGGCTTTACATGAGGAGGAATTTCTCCCCTTACGTGGGTACATAAAACTTTTTCGGCAAATGTAAATTTCGTTTTTTCAAGTTCTTTTAGTTTATTATAGGGAACGAAATCAACGCCTTTAATAGTACAAAAATCATCTACGATTGAGACTAAAGGATTAAGGCGTGAAGTCACAACTTTTAAATTTGTTAAAAAAGTTGTGTCTTTCTTTACAGCTTCGTGATTACCTGGATAAATTACAGTTTCTACTATACAACTGGAAACAAAATTAAAGTAAGTTTCTAGTTCTTCCATATTAGGAAGTTTATCAAATATGTCTCCGCCTACAACAAATAAATCACACTGTTTTTGTTGTTCTCTGAGCTGTTCCCAGAGCATATTAAAGCGATTTTTAGCCCATTCAATAGGTACGTTTTTTTGACCTAATTTAATGTGCACATCCGCTGTGAATAATAATTTCATAGTTTATGAGGCAAAAAAGCCCGGTAAGCTTTAAGTTTACCAGGCTAGTATGTTTTATTCCAAATCTTTAACTGCTTCTTTTTCAGCTTCTGTTGCAGTTTCGTCAGCATCAGCACCTGCGGTGATTTTTTCTAACAAAGCACGAACTTCGGCTTCTGTAGGACGAATATATTTTTCGTCCACTGTTTTTTCTGCATCAGCTAGATCTCGTTCAGCTTGTGATAACTTGCGTGGTTTGCAACGCAATACTTGAAGTTGATATTCAACGTTAAAAGCCAGTGGGCCTGTTTTAACACGTTTAAATACAACATCCCAACCAGTATCATAGTCAGTTGGATCGCCTAAATCTTCAGCAGCAGAAAGAATTTGTTCAAATAGTTTTTTCTTTAAGTTAAGTGCTTTAACTTTGCCATCTTTAGGGTCAATACAGTTAATAGAGTAGCTCCAGCTGCATTTAGCATCAGGAAAGAACTCATTAACATGATCTACTTCTAAATTATCAAATTTTTCTTTTTCACGATTGAAAGCCAAGCACTCAACCGGAATATCTTTATTATTAGAACCTTTTAGCCAGTAGACATAACGTGGTAAAACACCACCAATCAATCGTACTATATTTTCACCATCTTTATACTCAAAAGCTTCCACTTTATTAGACTGTGCTTTGCCTTTTGTATTTTTAAAGCTGATTGTTGCCATTTGTTAATTCCTCGTATTTGAATTTAATTTGTTTGTTTGTGATTTCAAGCAGTGGATTTGAGTCCAATGCGGGTAAGTTTAAATCGGTAAAATAGGTTAAATCTAAGTATTTAAGTCGGTGTGATTTATAAAGTGAATAATCTCTGCGTGCCGCTAATCTTAGATATTGCGCTAAATAACGAATATCTGTAGTCTTGTCTGTGAAAAAGCTTTCAGGGTTTAACAAAAAACTACTGCCTGCTAATGATTTCTGAATTGGCTTATAAACGCTGTGCTTATGTTTTGCTATTGTTCGTTTTTGCCAATGAAAGCGAAGAGCCTGCAACATATAGTCTGGGTCACAAGAAGTTTCTTGCTCTAGTACTAAAATGTTGAAAAATAGAGTCATAGTCTGTCTTTCAGTAATAATTATAACACTTTAGGCAACACTTGACAAGTGAATTTTTCATTAAACTGAAATAATTTCCCAGCCTTTACGCATATACAGCCCAAGCCTGTCGTTATTTTGTTTCTTATCAGCCCAACCAGAAAATTGTATATCAATCACTAGTGGATTTAGTTTGCCTTCATGTATTCGCATAACACGACCTACAATTTGTTCAAGTAAACTATCGTTGCTCATTGGCACAGCAAGAATTACGCAACTAAGGATGTTAACAGATATGCCTTCTGAGAAGATTTGCCTGGAGCCACATACACACTTTTTTTCTCCACTAAGGAGTTGCTCTTTGGCTTTTTGCCTTTCTTCAAGCTCGGACCCTCCAATAACCAACACACTTTCGTCACCAACATATTCTGAAACCTTTTCTAAGAATTCTACCCTGTCTGCAATAACTAATACACTATGTCCAGCATCCATTTGGGTTAATGCCACACTAGCAATAAATCGACGATAATCATCGTTTTGAGTAAGATCATTGATCTTTTCTACCCAAGTTGCACCAGGTTTTAATGTTAAACCTGGTTTAATAATTTTGACTTGTGGAGTCATTGTATTAGACTGCGGGGGCTTAACAACGTGTTGTCCAAAGTAGTCTCCAAATACAATGTGTTTTTGGTCTTTGCGTACCATTGTGCCGCTAAGGGCGATTCTATACCTGGCGTGGAAGCTATCAATGATAGCAGCAAATGTGGTGGCAGGACAGTGGTGGGCCTCATCGAGGATAACACACCCAAACTCCTTAGATAAAGATATAGAATGCTTAATAAGGGTTTGTACGTTTGCGATTGTAATGAAGTGATCTTCATAATCTAATTCTCCTCCACCAATAATACCACACTTAATGCCAAATAATAACTCTACTTCTTCACACCACTGGTCTCGTAATGCGGCTGTGTGGGTAATAACCAGGGTTTTTTGGCCGAATTTATGAGCAAGGTGTAGTGCTGTAAATGTTTTGCCCCAACCAACCAGTGCGTTAATAAATACTGTGTCCGAGACTTCGTCATATACAACCTGCTGTTCCGGACGAAGTGGAAACTTTGGTGTAGGAAAAGGCACAGGTACAGTGGTACGTTTGTCAAGTACTTCATAGCCTTCTGGTATTAGGTCTTGCCGTCCTTGTGGTATTGATAGGATACCTTTGGGCAATAGCTTATAGTTCTTGATTGTTTCAACTGTGGCAAACTTTTTACTGCCAGTATCTTTTTGTATTTTATACGTTAGGGCCTTGATGATGGCTTTAGTTTCCGGTATACCTGGATTGTCCATGTATATTCGGTTACTTATTACTGCTTTAGCCATTAAATCATTCTCCAACTTTCTAGTGGTTTATCTTTGTATAATCCGTAAAAAATATAACTTAGCCCACACTGTAAAACTGCTGCATACTCTGCATCTGCATCCGGCTTAAACACAGTTTTAAATCGTTGAGCAATTCCTTCTAGCTCAACAATTGCACCTAAACCTTCTGTGGGCAATACTTTTGTTATTCGTCGTACTACTATTCTAGCGCGACGCGTTTTGGAATACTGAAACAGTGTGCCTAAGCTATCAATAAACCAAGTAGTTTTTTTAGCAATTTTTAACAAATCACCTAAAAAGTATATAGCTTGACGAATTGGAAACAGTTGAGTTTCTTGCGTTAATAGTTGTAGCCTTCTACGGCTTAGGGTAGGCTTGTCAATATTGGTATCGTCTACTATGCGTAATGTAGCAGTATTTGTATTAGTGTCTAAATCAGTATACTCAGTAGTGTAATAAATTACACCATTATCTCGTTGAGGTTCTCGCTCACCTAGCCTGAATACGGGCCAAACGATCTGTTCTAAGTTCATATACTTCCTCAAAGTGACCAAAACTGTAGTCTTGCCCAATGTCTTGGTCTACACCAATTGGGTAACCTTTAATAGAACAACCTAAATCTTTTTGTGTATTACGCTTTAAGATTTCACAGTATTCTACTACAGCTTCGTCTTTTACAATCGCAACAATTGAGTCATGTACTAGCATAAATATTTTAGCATCTAAGCCTTTTGCTTTAACTTCATTAGCAGTAGCCATAGCACCAAACAAGTTCATATCTGATGCTAGACTTTGTACTTCAGCATTAATACCACTACGAACTTCGTGTGCAGCAATACCTTTGTCACTAGAAAATACATTAGGTAGACGACGTTTACGGCCAAAAAAGCTATAAGTATAACCATTAGCTTGAATGAACTCCTTGCGTGAATCCAACCAACGCTTTAGTTTACTAAACTTTGTAAAGTACGCTTTAATATCCGCCTGGGCTGTATCGAGGCTGTAATACTCACCCGTTGCTTTAGTGACAGTTTCTGAAACCTTTTTTGCTCCACTTCCGTAAAGAATACCAAACGAAATAGCTTTAGCCGATTGTCGCATTGCTGGGTATAATTTTTTAACGTCTTCAACTTGGCAAGGAAGTGCAAAGACCATGTGTGCAATCGTCGAGTGGAAGTCCCCGCCACCAGAAAAGACTTTTTGTAGGTTAGTATCGCCAGATAATACAGCCGCATAATACATCTCTGCTGTTGTTAAGTCTTGTGAAACTATTTTGTAACCCAGTGGTGCGGCGATGCATCCTTTAATAATTGGGTCGTCGCGTGGTATCTGTTGAGCATTAAATTTACCGGAACTAGACAAGCGCCCAGATGTGGTAAAAATAAGATTAAAATTTGTACGGATACGTTCATCTTTGTCTAGTTCAGGTAGAATTTTTTGAATATAAGTATTTTGAATTTTACCAAGCTGCCGCACATTTAGAATAGCAGCAGGCAATGGATGCTGATCTGCCATTTCTTTCAATACTTCAGCATCGGTTGAAATAGCACCTGTAGCAGTTTTCTTACCATTATGCTGTAATCCAAGATAATCAAATAGCACAGTGCGTAATTGCATTACACTATTAGGATTAAAGATTTTACCTGCATCTTGTTCAAAGCGTTTAACTTCTGCAAATTGATAAACAATTTCTTTAGCATCTTGGATACACTCATTTAAGTAAAGATCGGCAGCCATCATGCGTTGACGATGAATTGGTATACCAACCTCTTCCATGTCCATTAGAAATAGTGTACCATCAACTAGTAGTTTTTCATAAACAAATCGTAGCCTGTCATTCTTTTGTACCAGTGGCCAAAATTTGTGAAACAAATCAAAAGTAACCGCAGTGTCAATACTAGCATACTGTGATATAACATCAAATGGAATCAAGTCATATGTAAAATCATCCTGAAGCATACCATGCGTTGCACAATACTCTTTCTTGAAAATATCTAATTCAGTATCGTAATCACCATAATCTGTGTACTTTAGAGCTAATGCTTTTAATCCATGGCCGTCATTTTCATCTAGTACATAATGTAGTAGCATAGTATCATGTACTCTAGCGCGATCAAAATCAATTCCAAGATGATACTTAATCATCTTGAAGTCAAACTTCATGTTATGAAATACTGTAACAAAGTTATCAGCAATTCTTTCTAATAAACCAATACATTCTTCATCTAAGCAATCAGTTTCAATATACCGACCTTGATGCGTTTTATAAGTTAACGAAACGCCTAGTACATAGCCATCACGTGGGTAAAGAGCAGTTGTTTCAGTATCCCAAGCAACAAAACCTTGAGCATTGTCTAGGATTTCATTTAAAAAGCGTTTAGCTTCCTTTGTATTACTAATACCTGCATAGTCACCGTTTGCATTAGGTTTAAGATCACCATTAATATACTTGTGAATCTTATCACATGCACGTTGAAAATCTGGCTTACCTTCTGGTTTAAATGATAACATAGCTGGGTTGGAAATTGCTATGAACTTATCGTTTACTAACTGCCCTGCCATATTAGTTACGCTAGTTATTTTAGCATATTCTTTGGCAGCTTCGGCGCCGACTAA
>Ga0209829_10003212_pt1 | contig 12013 bp, 10 predicted proteins | sample C_140205_EF_Meta_FD_187311 | JGI IMG/M metagenome (GOLD analysis project Ga0209829, IMG submission 187311) | Freshwater microbial communities from Lake Croche, Canada to study carbon cycling - C_140205_EF_MetaG (SPAdes) (version 2) | ecosystem: Environmental > Aquatic > Freshwater > Lake...
CGGGAGAACAGCTGTGGCCAGAATCGACAGAATGGCCGCTGGGGCGGAGGCTTTCCACCCAACCAAACCCGATGACAGGTCGGAAGTGATGCACCGGGTGATTCGCCAGGTTGTCGATCAGGAGAAGTCCCAGATCCATATCGACGCCGTTCACCTTCATGCCACAGCCACCCGAGGATACGACTCGCTTGAAGCCGGTGCCGTGATGCGATCACTTGAAAATCAGGCGAAGCATGCATACATGCTGGCGTCGAAACCGCAAGTCGGCCATTGTCTGGGTGCCGCCGGAGCAGTCGAACTGGCAATTTGCTGTGAATCCATGAGACGAGGCATTCTTCCCCCCTTTGCTCCCGATAGTAACATGGATTTTGAACGGCCCGGGCAACCTGTTGGCCCCGCCGCGATCCGCCGAAGCGTTCATTCGATTCTAAAAATTGTGGCTGGATTTGGAGGCCACGTGGAAGTCTGCCTCTTGGAAAAACTCGCCGATCACTAAAGTAGCAGTATTGCAACAATGATGTTTGAATCCCACTTGACTGATTCACTTAAATTCTATTTTCAATCATGATCTGGCATTTAGTTAAGATTAGGTATAGACTCGTTCTCAAAGTGATATTGGTAATATCTGCGAGTCAAATTCGTTTGCTTTGCAGTTTCCGTCCAACAATAATTTGAGGTTTTGCCATGATGGTTCGACGTTTCGCTTTGATTTGCTTCACCGGCTTGATTGCGCAACTGCCTGTCGGACCGGCTTTCGCCGGGCAGGTGGAATATTTCTCGACAGGGGTTTCCAACGTCTCTGCCGGCGCCTATGCCGGATCGATTGGATTCGGCGTATCCAACAACGGAGTGGTCGCAGCCACCACCAATCTGGGCCAGAATGAACAAGCCTTTACATACACGACCGGTACTGGAGTTTATGCTCTGGGAACTCAGGGCAGGGTCTTGAGCATCAGCTCGGATGGTACAAAAGCTTCCGGTTACTTCACCGGGGCGACTACATCTGGAGGGATGGTCTGGGAGACCGGCACTCAGAATTTCACACACCTGAACACTTTACTGGGCTATACCATTGGCTCGGCCATAAGCCCAAATGGCCTTTACGTAGCAGGTTATGGTGGATCACAAATGGCCTCCTGGAATTCTGACGGAACCAACAGCACCGGCTTAGGCCAGATCTCCGGACCATCCTGGGTCCCACCCGCCAACTTTGGCTGGGGTGGCGCTGTTTCTGATACGGGGCTGGTAGGCGGAACGTCCGGCTATTCAGGCCAGCCGGTGACCAATCCCCGAGTCGCTGTGATTGCGACCGCCGGTGTGGCCAACAGCACCCAACAACTCGGAAATGGAGTGCTCGACTCCACCATCGCAAACCCTTACGCCAAAGTGCTTGACATCAGTCCGAACGGGAATCTGCTGGTAGGGGAATCGAATGTCCAGAATGGGCTTGATGTCGTGACCCACGCCTTTCTGGTCAATCGCACCATCAGTGATACTCTGATTGACATGAGCCTCCCAGCAGGTTTCACGCAAGCCAGTGCCCGCGCTGTGACATCCGGCATCTTGGAATTTGGGAATCAGCCACTCGTGGTGGGAACCGCCTGGAATGGATCGATCGCCACCCCCGATTATTCGAACATCAGTGCCGTAATCTGGGTCCCTGGAAGTGGCTCGCTACTCCTTTCAGATTATGCGACCAGCAATTGGGGGATCACGATCCCAACAGGCTTTAAAATCATCACAGCTAACGGAATATCGACTGATGGCCGATTCATCACGGGCTCTGCCATCGACTTGTCAGGAAATCAGGTGGGGTATCTGATGACAACCAACGTTCCGGAACCAGCCTCGTTTGTCACGCTTGGGGTCGGAGTCGGATTCGCTCTTCTGGCTCGCCGGCGTATCCGTCAAAACCCGTCCCATTGATCGAGTTCAAATCTCTGACCAATCAGAACATTACAATCGCAGGGTGGCCTGAAAATGGCCGCTCTCGGTTTGTTGAGTTTGACCTGCTGAGTTGGATGACGAAAGACAAAACCTTAGAACGAATGAGTTGGTCCAGCACCGGTTTTCATGGAATATTCGAGCATAAACATGGTTCCGACTGGTTGACTGTGCCGATTTGGCCTTATAATAAGTTGATCTGAATCGCCAAGCGGTGAAATACCCCGAGACCCAGGCCTGAAGCATGAAGTGTGAACGCTGCTCCAAACCGGTGACCCATCACATCACCGATATCGATAAGAACGGGGATTGGCAGGAACACCACCTTTGTCATGACCACGCCCAGACATTTCTCGAAGAGTCGACTGAAGCGGAAGAGAAGCCGAAGAAAGACGTGAGTGAACTGGCCAAGGCGTTCATCAACCAGTCGAGCAAAGCCGGAGCCGCCGCTGAGGCCGCCACAGAGAAGCGAATTTGCCCTGTCTGCAAAATGACTTTCCAGGAATTTCGCAACTCGGGCAGGCTCGGTTGCCCAAACGATTACGTCGTGTTTCGCGAAGAGCTGATGCCCTTGCTGGAAAATATTCACGACGAAACCCGCCATTGCGGCAAGACTCCGCACAGAGCCCCGCGCGACACTCAGACTTTGACATCCCTGATTCAGCTCAGAAACGACCTCAAACGAGCGATTGCCGCCGAAGATTACGAACTTGCCGCACGGGTGCGAGATCAGATCAAAGAGCTGGAATCCCGCAAATCCGTCACCTGACTGAGACCTTGATCAAGAAATTTTCACTGCATCAAGGCACTTAGCTGGTATTCTGTGACAATCGAGATCTGGTCACAGCTGTTTTCTAACTGAGGCGGAATGCGGAATGAGTTCCAATCCATCCGAATCGGAAAACAGCGGAGTGGCCGATGCCGCAACCACCCTGAACCCGAAATGCAGTGTTTGTGGCCAGGATTTGATGCAGTTTCGAACCGGTGGACGACTCGGATGCCCGCTTGACTACCAAGTCTTTGCACCGACTTTGAGCCACTTTTTCGAGACCAACCAAAGTGCCTCTTTGCATGTCGGAAAATGGCCAAAGCGTGGGCCAAGTCGATTCGAGACCCTGCGTTGGCAGGCTGAAATCCGTCAGGCCATTGTGACCCAAAACTACGAACTGGCGGCCCAGATACGGGATCGCCTGCGCGAACGGAAGAATCAACGGAAGCGAACAGATGACACTTGACGAACTGACCCGTTCACCAGGCGAATGGCTCAAAGGGACTGGTCCCGAGAGCGACATCGTGATCTGTTCCCGGATCAGACTGGCTCGAAATCTGGCCGATTTCCCGTTCATCTCAAAAGCCAGCAGGGCCGAGAAGAGCGAAATCGTCACCCTGATTCGTGATGCCATCACCGAGGCGAACGCCAAGCTGAATTACTTCGACGTCGAACGCATGAGCGAACTCGACCGTCAGTTCATCGTCGAACGGCACCTGATATCACGCGAGCTCAAAGAGGGTGAAGGTCCGCGTGGGGTTGCACTTAACGACGACGAAAGTGCGTCCATCATGGTCAACGAAGAAGACCATCTCCGAGTCCAGGTCATGCGTTCCGGATTTGCCCTTCAGCAAGCCTGGGAACAAATCGACGACCTCGACAACCGTCTCGAAGAGCACCTCGACATCGCCTTCAGCCAGGAGCTTGGCTACCTCTCCGCCTGCCCGACCAACGTCGGCACCGGAATTCGTGTCGGAGTCATGCTCCACCTGCCCGCCCTGGGCCAGACGAATCATCTCGATAAATTCTTCCGTGCCCTCCAAAAAATCAACCTCTCCGTCCGTGGCCTGCACGGCGAGGGCACCCAGCCTTACGGCGATTTCTATCAGATCTCCAACCAGCAGACTTTGGGCAAGAGCGAGCCGGAACTGATTCAAAGCCTTTCCGACGTGATCCCCCAGCTCATCGAATACGAGCGAAAAGCTCGTCAGACCCTCCTGACAGAACGCCGGCAAGTGCTTCACGACCAAGTCAGTCGGGCATATGGAGTGCTGAAAACCGCTCACACCATTTCCAGCGAAGAAACGATGCTGCTGCTGTCGAGCGTGCGGATGGGGATCAACCTCGGCTTGATCGACGACCTCGAAATCGCTCAGGTCAACGAGCTTTTCATCAACACCCAGCCCGCTCACCTACAAAAGATCCACGGCCAGACTCTAGCTGTCGACGAACGCAACGTCCTGCGAGCCAGCTTCTTACGCAAACGGCTTACGGAAATGCGCGAAGGGCATGGCGAGTAAATTCTCAATTCATCCCACAAATAAAGCAGGGCATTTCAAGGCACCTGACCGTCTTGATACCCACCGAGTCGACGCCAGACCAGCGGGTCCACCGTCTCTCTCCACGATTTGGCCGACCCATCCAATAGCAGCACATGAACGCTTCCCGGATGTGCGCTTGACGCCCCGATCTGGCCACAATTCCCTTCATTTGCCACGGCCGATAGCTTCCAGTTTGGCGCTAGCCCATGATGATACAGAGTTTGCGACCAATCGCCGCGTGACCACTCGTGGCCAGCATCGCCCTTCCAGGCTGACACGGGATCCCCTGATAAACTCGCTGCAATCGCTGCTGCACAGCCTTGAGTTTCCTGATAATTAGAGATCGCCATCTCCGCCTTGCCGTTCCCAATCAACCGTTCGGCAAAAGCGGCTGTAAAAGCCGATCCATCACCTGACTCAACCTGCTTAGGCGTAACCACTTGGCCGATCCCAAACGGGCCAGTTCTGCCCTCAGAATCGACCCCCGTATTGGCTCGGTAATTCGTGGCTGATCGGGGCTCCATGATCCGATCTGATGGGCATCTCAGGCCAACCACAACCGATGGTAAACTCTTGTTATCAGGGGGATTTTTTGACTTTACCTGACTTTCCACATCCGTGAAATCACGAAATTGTAAAGTCGCTCGCAAGTTCCAGAGGATACTCGTTCCAGGCCCAGCTTCTCCAGTCCCCCATCCCACGGCCGACGGATACTGGCCCGTTGCCTGTGTGTAAATGGCAAATGCCTGTCCAATCTGGTTCAGATTTGATAAGCAAATCAGCGACCTCGACTGTTCACGCCCTCTCGGCATTCGCGATAGTAAAAGCAGGGCCGTAAAGCTGATAATGACAACCACAATCACGACTTCCGACAATGCCACTCCACGACGTCTGCAAAAAGTGCGACTTTGGCCCAAGGAATGGGGTCCGAAATTGGAATATACCATGGCTTTTATTTCAATATTCATCGTAAGGATCGGTTTCGTAAGTGCTTTCTGAATCATCTGTTTGATCCAGTTCCATCTCGTCAATCCGCTGATTCCAAACCTCAGCAATCGCCGCTGACCGCACCCGATGCGCCAACAATCGAACGATCGAGTCCCCGATTGCGATCGTCACCATCACGATCGCCACAATTCCAACCACTGCCCAGATCGAGACAAACAGGAGTCGATCGGCCCTCACAGCAGTTGGAATCTGAGCCCCGATCGCCATCAGCAACGCCTCAAACCATAAGAGCAAAAGGCCCAACCGGCGAAGCTTGTCCGAGAGCCGATCCAAAGGCCCCTGACGTGGCCACTTCGGCCGCACTTTCTCCCAATGGCTAAGGACGAAGGCTGCACCTCCCACAATCGCAGCCATGATCAAACCAGCAATGGGCAAGTTGTTCATGACCATTCATATCCCATGACGCACAGATGGTTTGCGGCAATTGCCCAGTTCATGATCAATAAAGATCCATCTTTGTCAACTGCTCTTCGACCCAGTCGCTGCGTCGTGCAATTTCGTAGACAGTGCCCCGAATTTCAGTTGATCTCAAACTCGCCCTGTCAAAGGTTCTAGTCATGATAAACATGGCCTGACCATTCACGTCGCGGATCGAAATACCGACATAAGGCAGGTCATTATTGAGCCTGAGAACGAACTCATAATCGTTCGTATCTGCTGGCCCACACACAGAATAGACCGTCAGACTGGTCTGTCCGAGTGGCCCACGCTCAATTTCCAGATAGACTTCCTGAAGCCGCTCTTTAGGCAGTCGCATGATCACTCTCCAGAGATCAGAACCGCCTTGAACCAACCCATCGACTCCTTCAAGACTCTCGCGAACGATCGACTCAATGTCCTGATAATCAAACAGAAGATCCTCAAGCTCACCGGCCAACTCCTCAGCCGACGAGTACCGGTCCTCTGCCTTTTTGGCCATACAGCGTTCCAGAATGATCTGGATCGGCTCAGGGACATCCGGATTCACCGCCTTGGCATCTGGAATGGCTGATGTCCTGTGCATTCGGATCAACTGCCGGACATTGTCCGAACTATAGGGTAATTGAGCAGTTAGAAGATAAAAATATGTCACTCCAAGAGCGTAAATATCCGATTGGGGCGAGGCCGCCGTGCCTTGAAACAGCTCAGGGGCCATGAAAGTGGGTGTACCTGAAACAGCAGAAGTCGTTTCTGATGGGTCGTTTACGTTGAGAACTAGCCCAAAGTCGGCCAGTTTGGCCATACCTTCGCCACTCAGCAAAATATTCGCAGGCTTAACGTCGCGGTGCACCAGACCAGCCCTGTGAGCCGCATCAAGGGCAAAACAGACCTGACGAATCAAGTCGGTCGCGCTCGGGACCTCTAAAGCCCCATGTTGCACCACAGCTTCACGCAGACTCACCCCACCTGGGACAAATTCCATCTCGATGTAGTGATACCCCTTGGCACCACCCAGATTATGTACCGTTACAATGTGCGGATGGACCAATCCAGCCACGGCCCGGGCCTCAGCCCAGAAGCGGTCACGAATCAACGGCTTTCGTCGTAACAAGCCTGGGCTCATGATCTTCAGAGCGCATGGACGCTCCAATGACATGTGCGTGGCCCGATAAACTCGCCCCATCGACCCCCGGCCGATGATTTCTTCGACCCAGTATTGACCGATTTCGCTATGCACCAAGTCGTCGACCGCCGGAAATCCATCGCCCAGCATCCCTCCGATTTCCGAACTCACCGTCTGATCCGCTACAATCAGTTTCGTCTCTTCTGTGGATGTTGGCTCGTGAGTATGATTTTCAACAGGCCGGTGCTCCTCACCACTCGAGACCATCTGGCAGGGGATCTCCGTATTGATGAACGGACAATTCGCGGGCGGATGATTCGCGCTTAAATCGAACGACGTGACCAACTCGTTGCATTGGGAGCAACGAATCGGGCTCGAACCTGTATCGGTCTGTGTCAAGTCGCTCATGAAGGGATCCGCTGGAGAGGAGGCTGGCCTTGGTCTACGAAGTCGGTTGGTTGGGGAATCATCCTGATTTCCACGAATCGTACAGGGCAGCATTCACTGATATACACCTATTTTCACGAACTTCGGAGTGGCGTCAAGCGAATGACTCCCACAGACTTCTCCACCTCTCCATTCCAGCCAACTCTTTTCTTCTTGAAAAGTCGGCCACCACACTTGTTACAGCTCTTACACCATGACTTTTGAATTCTTCTGAATCTTCAAGAAACACCTCCAAAAACAACCCTTTCCCCACCGCTTCCGGGCATAGGCAATCTCCAGGTTGACTATCTCTTCAGCACCATGGGATTGACTCCGTCAACTTGAAAAGTTTCGAGATCCCTCTTCTCATCGTCAAAACATCCCCTGTCCCTGTCTCAATTTCCACTGGTTGGGCCATTTGTCAACGATCTGTTGAACTTTATCCTCATCAATTATCGTTCAGAACTTCAAAATTGACAAACGTATCGTAAATCGCCAAGATGTTTAAAGACTCTAATTTCGATTCGCTTGATTTCCTGACGAACTCCATGAGTGACTGATTTGATGAACATCCTGAATTCTTATCTCAGAATTTGTCTCGATTTTAACACTACCCTTCGAAACCATCTCGACCCAGTTTTAAAGTCCATTTCAAATGGACCCATTTCTCCCATGCGATATTTAAAGCTTACGACCATTCCACTCGCAATATTCTGCATTTTTCCGATTGTTTACTTTAGCGGAGTTTTAAATCATCCTTCCGTAAATGATGAGGACTGCTATCTCCCACTGATCAAACACTATGCGCAATCCCCATGGTTCGCACCGATCCTTGAAACCAACCAGTTACATACTTCCATCGGCCCTCTATTCTTTATCGTTCATCGAGCCTGGTCAGGCCTTGTCAGTTCAAGTGATTTTACGGCTCGCCTGCTTGGTCTTTGTATGATGCTCACCGCAACCTTGGCCTGGAATGCGATCGGGCAACGACTTGGACTGAAACGTCCAATCCTGCTTTGCCTCTTGTTTTTAGTCCTCCCATATCATGCCATATTTGCCATCTGCGCACTCGCAGAACCATTGATGATGTGCTTTTTATTGCTCTCCATCTTGGCCTGGCTGGCTGCTACCGATTCAATTCAATCCGGATCAGATCATCACTACAAATGGTACTTCTGCCTGAGTGGGATTTCACTTGGCCTGGCTGAGAATGCAAAACAGCCCCTGATCACCGTCGCCATCGCTCTGGCTTTAATCGGACTGTTTCGGCTCAAAAACGTATGGTCTGTCGCCGGCCCCCTGATCGCAATTACAATCCAGATTCCATTCTGGCTACTCTGGGGCAATATTTTCCCGCCCGGTCAGCGACAAGGCATGATGCCCCAATTCGCCCAAATGACCGGACTTTACCCTGACACTTCAATCCATCTTCTGGCTGTTGCTGGAGTTGTGCTTTGGCCTGCTGTCAGTATCCGATTAAAATCCATCGAATTCTGGGTTATCTCTATTTCAGGAATTTTTATCTGGATTCTCTTCGGACCAAATATCGACCAGAATCATCCCGACCGGTTCCGATTTGTCGGGCCACTTCTGCAAGCCAGTTATCATTCAAGCTGGATTCGATTTACACTTTTCCTGCCATTCCTGGCTGGCTGGCATATTTTCTGGGACTCTATCATACATTTAATCAAGAACGACATTTCCATTCAACGCCAAGCCCTCATGCTGACGAGTATTCTGAGCATTATCGGCTTTATCAACAGCCCGTTGGCTTTTGATCGTTACGCCACCTGCTTTTTACCACTCTGGTGCCTGGCTTATTGGCCAACCATGGAAAATCGTATATTCCGAACAAGCGCTGCATTATGCGTGATGGCCATCATTTCCATTATCATGGTGGCTAGAGTTGCAATTGATCCCTCGCTTTTTTTGAAATAGAAAGAACCTGTACTCACTTGATCACCTAACCGGCTTCTGGGCATAGATGATTACAGGCCTGTGTGGATATCCGATGGTGACTGTGGCAAGGGTGCAAATGACGGCCTTTAAACGTGCCAACAAACCTCCACGACAGGTGTTATATACACAAAAATATCGCTGCGGTTTAATGAAACCTGTGGAGTGTAAAGATTTTTTCAAGAGCCTTGCACTCAGGCCTCGCTCTGTGGTTCCAAACAGCTCACGGTCTTTCGCGGACGATGGCGAATATTGATGAAACCAGTCAGGCTCAACAATCAAAATCGACCCGCCTGGCCTTAACGCCTTCCAGCAGTTGGCCAGTACAGCTTTCTCATCAGCGCAGTGGTGCAGCGCATCCATAATAAATACGCTATCAAATAGACCCTCAGACACTTTAAAATTGGCGGATTGCATATCGCCTTGCTGAAATTCAATTTTTAAGCCATAACGATCAGCATTTTCGCGAGCGATCGTGAGCATGTCGTCCGAAACATCCATCGCCTGAACATCATAACCACGCCCCGCCAGAAAAATACTGCTCCAGCCCGGGCCACACCCCAAATCCAAGACCTTAGGCCCAAATGCACTTTGATTGATGATCTCGGAAACCGCCGACCAATAATGCAGGAACCAATGGGAAATAAATCCTTTGGTGCGTAAATGATCTTTAAAATCTGGCCCATAGATTTCAATGGCTTTTTGAACAAAGGCCTTTTCGTTGTCGATTGTCCCGCTCATGCGTGCTCCTTCTTCATGATTTTATATGTCATTTTAACTTTTGGAGAATTTTAAAGTAGTGGCCGGAGAGTGATTTCTCCGGCCATCTTTTGAACCACTCTTAATCAGACATTATATGTCGAAGAAGAGGTATTTCCTCCACGACCAGTCCAGTTCGTGTGGAAGAACTGGCCACGGGCTTTGTCCAGGCGCTCATAGGTATGAGCCCCGAAATAATCCCTCTGAGCCTGCAGCAGATTGGCTGGCAGACGCTCGCTGCGATATCCATCAAAATACGCCAGGGCCGTGGTCATGGCAGGTGCGGCGATGCCTTGAGTCACTGCCAGGGCGGCCACCCTGCGCCATCCGTCAGAGGCTTTTTCAAGAGCCGATTTGAAGAACGGATCAAGCATCAAATTCGGCAGACTGCCATCGCGGTCGAACGCTTCCTTGATATTGCCGAGGAAACGGCTCCGGATAATGCAACCACCACGCCACATCAGGGCGATGCCCGATTTATTGAACTTCCAGCCCGTCTCTTTCGCCATCGACTCGATCAGCTCATAACCCTGAGCATAGCTCACGATTTTAGCGGCATAAAGCGCTTGCTCGATGTCGTCGATCAACTGGGCTTTATCGCCTGTGTAAGTCGGCTTCGGGCCACTCAGAATCGTCGAAGCATGGACCCGTTGATCCTTCTGTGCCGACAGACAGCGCGAGAAAACGGCTTCCGAGATCAGGGTCAGCGGGGTGCCTGTGTCCATGGCCGAAACCACGGTCCACTTGCCTGTTCCCTTCTGGCCGGCTGTATCGAGAATATTGTCGACCAGCGGTTGATTGGTTTCAGGATCCACATATCCGAGAATATCGCGAGTGATTTCAATCAGATAGCTGTCCAGAACGCCGGTGTTCCAACGCGCGAAAACGTCGGACATTTCCTGAGCTGAAAGGTCCAGAAGGCGTTTCATGAGGTCGTAGGCTTCGCAGATCAACTGCATGTCGCCATATTCGATGCCGTTGTGGACCATCTTCACAAAGTGACCGGCACCTTCAGGACCGACCCAGTCGCAGCACGGCGTACCGTCGCTGACTTTGGCTGCAATGGCTTGAAAGATTGGCTTGACGGCGGGCCAGGCTTCCGGATTTCCACCCGGCATGATCGAAGGGCCTTTCAGGGCACCTTCTTCACCACCTGAAACGCCTGTACCGACATAAAGAATCCCTTTTTCCTTGAGATCCTTGGTGCGGCGAGTGCTGTCAGGGAACTGGCTGTTGCCACCGTCGATCAGAATATCGCCGGGTGAGAGCAGGGGGAGGAACTCGGCGATCACGTCGTCCACAGGCTTGCCGGCCTTGACCATAATCATGATCTTGCGGGGGCTTTTCAATGAGGCCACCAGCTCGGCTGGCGAATGGGTTCCGACAATCTTTTTGCCGGCTCCACGGCCGCCGACGAATTCGTCCACCTTGGAGGTTGTTCTGTTGAAGACAGCCACGGTGTATCCGTGACTTTCCATGTTCAGGACCAGGTTTTCACCCATCACCGCCAGACCGACCAGACCAATATCTGCAGTGGGTTGCATCGTCAGACCAAAGACCTTTCCCGAGTTGGTATCGCATTCAGCTTCGACGGTTGATGACTTGGCTGAACTGGAAACCTCGTAAGATTGAGTGGAGCGTGGATTCTTTTTGAACAGCAATCACCAAAGATCATCAAAATGAGCATGGTGGTTTGCTGAATGACTCTTAATTTACCCAAAATGTCGAATTTCGGCAAATCAGGTTTATGCGACAAGCCTCATCAGGACAGAACCGGCCATGTCGGCACCGATGGCAGAAGGGCCTCAAATTCGGCAATTCTGGCGGCCATATACTCGCCAGCATAGGTCCCGGCAAAGAATCTGGGCAGGGCTTCCCTGTAAAGCCGTTCCCAGGACTGATCCTCGTGGCCGGGGTTGATCGGATAGAACAGAACACCGGCTGATTCCGCCGCTTTACGATCTCCAGGAGCATCGCCGACCATCAGAACATGGTCACGGGCGTAGCGATCAGGCCCGGCGGCCAGTTGCAGGTGCTCCACTTTCGAGCCTTGCTCCTGGCCGGCAA
>Ga0209829_10003213_pt1 | contig 12012 bp, 9 predicted proteins | sample C_140205_EF_Meta_FD_187311 | JGI IMG/M metagenome (GOLD analysis project Ga0209829, IMG submission 187311) | Freshwater microbial communities from Lake Croche, Canada to study carbon cycling - C_140205_EF_MetaG (SPAdes) (version 2) | ecosystem: Environmental > Aquatic > Freshwater > Lake...
CGCCGGCGCGTCTTTTGAAGCGATGGGTGTTTCAATCGTCTTTCATCCGCATAACCCCTACGTACCAACGACACATATGAATGTGCGTTTTTTTATCGCAGAGAGGCCCGGTCAAGATCCTGTGTGGTGGTTTGGTGGTGGCTTTGACCTGACGCCTTACTACCCCTGTGATGAAGATATCCGTCACTGGCATCAAATCGCGCGCCGCGCTTGCCAGCCATTTGGAGACGCTACGTACACAGACTACAAAGAGTGGTGCGATCGATATTTTTACCTAAAACATCGTCACGAGACACGGGGGGTCGGCGGTCTTTTCTTTGACGACCTCAACAGCGGTGGCTTTAATCGCTGTTTCTCACTGTTACAGTCAGTTGGAAACGCATTCCTAGATGCCTATCTACCCATTGTAGAGCGTCGGCGACATGACGTCTTTGGTGAGCGCGAGCGACAATTCCAACTATACCGCCGCGGACGCTACGTAGAATTCAACTTAGTTTTCGATCGCGGCACACTATTTGGGCTGCAATCAGGCGGGCGCACTGAGTCGATTTTAATGTCGCTTCCACCACTGGTTCGTTGGGAATATGGCTTCGAACCAACGCCCGACTCACCCGAAGCCAAGCTTGCCGATTACTTACGTCCCAGAGACTGGTTAGGCGAGTCGGCGTGATGCCAGAACTGTCGACCCATCGACCGACGCTGAACCCAACTCGCGCGTAAAGTAGTGATATGAACTATCGCCACGCCTACCATGCCGGTAACCTCGGGGACGTCTTTAAACATCTGGTCCTGGTAACAGCACTTGATCATCTTGCCAAAAAGCCAGCACCTTACTTCTACCTAGATACGCACAGCGGCCGTGGCAATTATCCACTCGGTGAGCCTGAAGCGCAGCGTGCCGGTGAGTTCAGGAGTGGCATCTTGCTTGCTTTAAAAGCAGCCGATCCTCCCCCCGTAGTAGAACGTTACCTGACACTAATAAAAATGCTTGGCTTCGAGGGTGATGCGCTCACCTCTTATCCGGGCTCACCCAAGTTGGCCTTGTCGGCGCTACGCCCGCAAGACCGCGCTGCTTTATGCGAACTAGAGCCACGCGAGGCAGATGTTCTACGCTACTGGGCGCACTATGACACACGCGCATCCGTGCATACTCGGGATGGCTATGAGGCGCTAACGGCCCTACTGCCACCGAAAGAAAAACGCGGTTTAGTGCTCATTGATCCTCCCTATGAGGAACCTGATGAATTTGAAAAACTTCTGGAGGCGCTCCCCCTGGCTGTCGCACGCTGGCCAACAGGCATGTTTGCCATCTGGTATCCAATCAAACATGGTCAGGCCAGCACGCGGTTTTTAAGTCGTATGCAAGCCAGCGGCGTTCGCAAGCAACTCTTGATAGAACTAACTGTTGAGCATGACGATTCACCGGGAGGCCTGAATGGGTCGGGGATACTCTTCATTAACCCGCCTTGGCAGCTCGATCATCAGTTAGCCACGGCCTTGCCTTGGCTTCATCAATCCCTCGCCCCTACCGGGCGCGGCCGGTGGCGGGTAGATTGGCTTGTTCCGGAATAACATTGTAGAAACTCGTGGCATCATGCCAGTACATGTGATGAGATCATCACCAACACTCTCAAGCCTTGGAGACCTCCATGCGCCCTATTCCAGGTTCCTTTCCCCGTGTCCGCATGCGACGTATGCGCAAGGACGTATTTTCACGTCGCCTGATGCAAGAGAACGTATTAACGACGAGTGATCTGATATATCCCATGTTCGTCATCGAGGGCAGCCAGGCACGCACGCCCATAGCATCCATGCCGGGTATCGAGCGACTTTCGATCGACGAATTGCTAAAAGAGGCGCACGAAGTCTACGCACTGGGCATTCCAGCCATTGCGTTATTCCCGGTACCCGATGCATCCACCAAGTCGCTCGATGGTCGAGAGGCTTGGAACGCTGAGGGCTTGATCCAGCGGACGGTGCGCGCTGTTAAATCGGCGCTGCCCGCGCTGGGTGTTATTACAGACGTCGCACTAGATCCGTACACGACGCACGGCCAAGATGGCATTATCGATGAGCGCAGCTACGTGATTAATGACACTACGATTGATGCATTAGTCAAACAGGCTCTGTCGCATGCCCAAGCAGGCGCCGACATTGTGGCACCCTCTGACATGATGGACGGGCGCATCGGTGAGATCCGAGATGCGCTTGAAGCAGCGGGTTATATACACACGCGCATCTTGGCGTACTCTGCCAAGTATGCCAGCAGCTTCTACGGCCCATTTCGCGATGCGGTCGGTTCGGCAACGAGCTTGGGGAAGGGCGACAAATCTACCTATCAAATGGATCCAGCCAACTCCGATGAGGCTTTATACGAAGTCGGCCTAGATTTAGAAGAAGGCGCCGACATGGTCATGATTAAACCTGGCATGCCTTACTTAGATATCGTACGTCGCGTCAAAGAGTGTTTTGGTGCGCCCACTTACGTGTATCAAGTGAGCGGAGAGTACGCCATGTTAAAAGCAGCAGCTGATCATGGTTGGCTAGATGAGAGAGCAGTGGTGATGGAGTCGTTGCTGTCGATAAAACGCGCTGGAGCTGACGGTATTTTGACTTATTTTGCTAAGTCAGCGGCTACCTGGTTGGCCAAGTAGAGATTATGACTAGCAAGACCGCGGATCGGTATGCCGTCGTAGGTCATCCGATTAGTCATAGCCGATCACCTTGGATTCACCATGAATTTGCTAAGGCCACCGGCCAAGCGATTGAGTATGGCCGAGTGGATGTGGCAGTCGCAGACTTCTCACGATTTGTCGGAGATTTTTTTCGAGAAGGTGGTCGGGGGCTTAATGTCACGCTTCCACACAAAGAAGCTGCCGCCGCCTTAGTCCATACACTGACGCCAAGAGCGGCAGCAGCTGGCGCGGCCAACACCCTCTGGCAGCAAAGCGACGGGGTCTTAGTGGGCGACAACACCGATGGTGTGGGCTTGCTGACCGATCTCATGAAAAACCAAGGTGTGTCTCTGACAAATCGCCATATTTTACTAATTGGTGCTGGTGGCGCAGCACGTGGCTGCGTAGCCCCTTTACTCGACCAGCAACCCATCTCGCTGACTATCGCCAACCGGACAGCAGATCGTGCACATGCGCTTGCCGCCTTATTTGCAGGTCAGGGCCCAGTGCGGGCGCAGTCGTTATCTGACTTAGGCGGTACTGTTTTCGATATCGTCATTAACGCGACGTCTGCCAGTTTGACAGGAGAGACACCCGCCCTCGCGCCGCAGGTTATTCATCGTGACACCGTGGGATATGACCTAGCTTATGGCAAGGGCGACACCGCGTTTACTAATTTTTGCAAAGTGCATGGGGCTAAAGCGGCCTATACAGGACTCGGCATGTTGGTCGAACAGGCGGCAGAAGCATTTTTTTTATGGCGCGGGGTGAAACCGCCGACCGAAGCAGTGCTGCGGGAATTGCAGACGATGATTAGCGCGTCCTAGGCTAACGCCGCCTTCAAATAGCGATTTTTAACAGCCACATAATGCGTGGCCAAATAAAGATTGAGTTTAATTTCTTCCTTGGTAGCCACTCTCGCTTGGTGGGCAGGCGCGCCCATCCACACCGTACCGGACGGCAAGTGCTTGTTAGGTGGCACCACGGAACCTGCGCCAACAATGACATCGTCGCCGATGGTCACTCCGTCCATCACGATCGATCCCATGCCGATTAAGCAGCGCGCCCCGATGGTACATCCGTGCACCATTGCGCGATGACTGATGGTCGTGTCTGCGCCAATGATTAGAGAGCGGCCGCCAGGTGCGTGAGGACCATTATGAGAGACATGCAACACCGCACCGTCTTGCACGTTAACACGATCGCCGACAGTGATCGCCTCCATGTCACCGCGTACAACGGCCATTGGCCAGACTGACGCGTCATCACCTAAAGACACTCGACCAATGACGCAGGCCTGTGGGTCAATGTAAACGCGCTCGCCTAGCGCCGGTGTCATTCCATCAAACGATCGAATAGGCCACATCGTCTCCCCCTACCGCATAGTCACAAATTCTTCAGCGATGGTCGGATGAATCGCTAGGGTGTCGTCAAAATCACGTTTTGTAGCGCCCATCTTAACGGCCACCGCGAAACCTTGCAGCATCTCATCAGCACCTTGCCCGACGATATGTAAGCCGACAATGACTTCGTCTGGACCTTGGCAAACTAACTTCATCTCAACGCGGCTTTTCCGCTCCGTGAGTGCATGATACATAGGCACAAAACTGGCGACATACGTTTTAACCGAGTCGCCAAATGAATGTCTTGCCTGAGCCTCAGTCAGCCCGATGGTACCAATCGGCGGATGCGAGAAAATAACAGTGGGAATGAGCGCGTAATCAAGCGCCCGGTCTACTTGATGGTTGAACAAGCGGTCAGCAAGGCGCCGACCAGCCGCGATGGCCACTGGCGTCAACGCCTCACGGCCTGTGACATCGCCGATCGCGTACACAGACGGTACCTGGGTATTCTGAAAGCGGTCGGTCTCAATAAAACCAGCGGCAGATACGTCAATCCCCGCACTCCGTAGCGCCAAGTCCTTTGTCAGCGGTTGTCGCCCAATCGCCCACAGCACCGTATCGATACCCGCGTAACGGCGTTCATCGGCCAATACCAATGTGCGCGCATCGACACTCTGCTCCACAGCCGCAGGCACCGCGTGAGTGACCACCTCAATGCCGGCAGCGGCCATTTCACGCATAAGGCCTGTCGATAACATCGTGTCAAATTGCCGAAGTATGCGATCTTGACGTACAAACAGACTGACTTGACTGCCAAGCGAAGCCAGCACACCGGCAAGCTCTACTGCAATGTATCCGCTACCGACTACGGCCGCTCGTCTCGGCACTTGAGTTAAATCAAAGAATCCATCAGATGTGATGCCCCACTGAGCGCCCGGAATCTCTGGCTTGATCGGTTGGCCACCGGTAGCAATTACAATATGTGAGGCAGTCACGCGTCTGTCGCCTGCCTGCACCGTGTGTGAATCCAAAAAACGAGCGTGCCCTTGAATCCAATCGATACCTTTTCTGGCTAGATTAGTTTCATAAATGCCATTTAATTTACCAACATAAGCATCACGCGCTGTTTTGAGTGCCTGCCAGTCGTGCGTCGGGTGCGGCACCTTAAAGCCGTAACCTGCCGCATCCTCCATGGCATGAGCGAGGCTCGCAGCGGTCCACATGAGCTTTTTTGGGACACAGCCTACATTGACGCAGGTGCCACCGAGACGATGTGGCTCAATCACGGCGACCCGCGCGCCGTATTCAGCCGCCCGCTGGGCAGTCGCTAGCCCACCACTGCCGCCGCCAATGGCCAAGTAATCATAGTGCGTAGTCATGGGGTTCTCGAGGACCTATAGAAAAACATAAGACAAGCATCATATACGGTCGTAGCTAGGCCTCTGTTACGATTACCATCTCACTCCGGCGGATTTTCTATGACCAACCTTTTATTAGCAAGCAGCGGGCTGCCTGATTACACAGCCATCAACCCGGTGCTCGCTGAAGCAGCCGTTCGTAGCCAAATCGACGATAACAGACAGGTGCTGGCTAGTCTGCTGACACAGGAAGCGCCCACATTTGAATCGTTTGTTATACCGTTTGAGGCACAACAACATTGCCTTAACCGCGTGTTCGCACCCCTATCTCATTTGAACTCTGTGATGAGCTCGGACGAGGTGCGCGCCGCCCATAACAACTGCCTGACAATGCTCACGGAGTATCAAACAGAAATCGCTCAAAACAGTGACTTAGCTGAAGCCTATGCAAGCATCCTAAGGCAGGAGTCGGAGCGCTTGTCCGTCGCGCAACGGCGCGTCATTGAGCACGCACTCACTGAGTTTCGCCTGGCAGGCGTGAACCTGCCGCCAGAGAAAAAAGCGCGGTTTAAAGAAGTGATGCAGGAACTGACTTCACTACAGGCCAAGTTCGAGGAGCAGGTGCTGGACGCTACGCAAGCCTGGTCGCTGATTATAGACGATGCGGAGCAACTGCGTGGTTTGCCCGAGCATGTGCTGGTGCGATCAGCCGCTCTCGCTCGTGAACGCAACCTTGCAGGATGGGTCCTGACGCTCGATCAGCCAACCTATCTCGCCGTTATTACGCATGGCGAGTCGCGGTGGCTACGCGAAACGCTTTATAGAGCCTGGGTAACACGCGCCTCTGACCAAACGCCGAGCGACCCTAAATTTAATAACACGGATGTCATGCTGGATATTTTGAAACGGCGCCACGAGGCTGCCGAGCTACTTGGCTTTGCTCACTACGCCGATGTCTCTTTGGCGACCAAAATGGCGCCCAATGCAACAGCCGTAGTCAAATTTCTGGAAGAACTCGGAACACATTATGTGCCGGCGGCGCGCGCAGAGCTTCGCGCACTTGAAACGTTTGCTGGACAAAAGCTTGCGGCGTGGGATATGCCCTACTACGCTGACAAGAGACTACAAGCTGAGCACGAAGTGTCAGAGGAGGCGTTGCGTCCATGGTTCCCTCTGAACACTGTACTCAGCGGTCTATTTGAAATCGCTCACCGTCTATTTGGTATCACGATTGCACAGAAGCCTGGGGTTGCTGTCTGGCATCCCGATGCGCAGTACTACGAAGTACATGCAGCTGATCACACCCTGATCGGTGGGTTTTATACTGATCTCCATGCGCGCGAAAACAAGCGCGGTGGCGCATGGATGAGCGAAGTCATTGGGCGATTCAATGCAGGCGAAGAGCGCGCTTACCCAGTCGCCAATCTGGTATGTAACTTCTCGCCGCCCTCAGCCTCAGCAGTAAGCCTGCTGACTCACCGTGACGTCGTGACTTTATTTCATGAATTCGGACACACTTTGCACCATTTAATGACGCAGGTGGATTATCCGAGTCTCGCTGGCATTAACGGCGTTGCGTGGGATGCAGTAGAACTGCCGAGCCAGCTCATGGAGAACTGGGCGTGGGAGCCCAGTGTGTTACCGTTAATTTCTGCACATGTCCAAACCGGTGATCCGTTGCCGATGGATAAGTTACAAGCCTTATTGGGGAGCCGCTCTTTTCACGCGGGACTTGCGGCATCACGACAACTCGAGTTTGCAATGATTGACTTCGAGCTTCATGCACGCAGACCACCGATAGATGATACGTCCTTAAAGCAACTGATTGATGGCGTACGGGCGCGCGTGAGTGCGGTGCAACCGCCGCTGTACAATCGTCAGGCACATAGCTTCACCCATATCTTCTCCGGCGGGTATGCGGCTGGGTACTACAGTTATAAGTGGGCGGAGGTGCTGGCTGCCGACGGATTTTCTGCGTTCACTGCGGCAGGTGTATTTGACCAACGGGTGGCTCGACGCTTCTTAAGTGAAATACTGTCGCGCGGAGGCGTAGTCGATCAGATGGAGGCATTCATTTCTTTCAGGGGAAGACAGCCGGAAATCACAGCGCTGTTACGGCAAGAGGGAATCGCTGCATGAGCCAGACGTTGTTTTCCATCGCGACTTGGAACGTAAACTCACTGAAAGTGCGTGTGAGTCATTTGGAGCAGTGGCTAGCTAGCCGCCCAATCGACGTCATCGGACTACAAGAGACTAAAGCTACCGATGAGACATTTCCAGCGGACGACATGCAGCGGTTGGGACTGTGTGGCGATTGGCACGGTCAGCGCACTTACAACGGAGTAGCGCTCTTGGCGCGCGATCAAGTCACTGACGTTGTGAAGGGCATCCCTGGCTATGAGGATCCGCAGGCGCGGGTGATCGCGGGCACTGTGCGGGGCGTGCGCATCCTGAATGTTTATGTCCCGAACGGCCAGGCACTTGATTCAGAAAAATACGCCTATAAGTTGGCGTGGCTTCAGCAGCTGCATCGGTACGTCAAGGCGGAACTCATCCGTCACCCGAAGTTGGCAGTGGTCGGTGACTTCAACATCGCGCCGACGGATCAAGACGTCCATGACCCAAAGGCATGGGCGGGGCAAGTGCTGGTCAGTGACCCCGAAAGAGGCGCTTTGGCAGGCCTCGAAAAGTTGGGGCTAATCGATGTTTTCCGTCGATTTGAGCAGGCGCCCAGCAGTTTTAGCTGGTGGGACTACCGAGCCGCAGGATTTAGGCGCAATGCAGGGCTACGGATTGACCTCATACTGACCAGTGACGCCCTTGCAAAACAATGTGTTCGCTGTGAGATCGACAAGGCGCCGCGGCACTGGGAACGACCCTCGGATCACACCCCGGTCGTGGCCTCTTTCGACTTAACTTAATGCGCCCAGATGAGGGCCAAAATGGAACAGAAACTTGTGACGTAGCGCGCTATCTGACGGCGGTGCTTTGCCCTTAGACTGGTTCGATGAGTTCCGAACAGACACCCCATTCCACGCATCGCCGTAGCGACTACGACGTGACTGACAGCGTCCAAGTCAGCTCGGCAGAGGCGGTGTCAGACGCAGTCCGTCAACTGTTTGCATCGCAATGGCCTGATCATGCCTTTACACCCATTGCGACTGCTTTTCATACCTTCGCGGACTTAGTGGGTGGCGCGCTACCCGGCTATACAGGCATTGACACCGTCTACCACGACCGGCAGCACACCTTAGACGCATCACTGGCGATGGCTCGTCTCTTGGTCGGTTATGAGCGTGGCGCGAACCCTGATGATCAACTCGGATTCGAGCGGGCCGCGATGGGACTCATCACCGCGATTTTCCATGACGCCGGCTACGTTCGAAAGATTACCGACACACAACGCAACGGCGCCGAATACACCAACTGCCACGTCAGTCGGTCAGCGCAATTCTTAGGTGAGTTCATGCCAACGATTGGCATGGCGCAATGGGCCCCTATCGCCATGAAAGTGGTTCATTTCAGTGGTTATGAAATCGCTTTTGATGCAATTGGTCTCGACAATCCTAAAGACATTAAGGTTGGCCATTTGTTAGGAACAGCGGATCTGATCGCACAAATGTCGGATCGCTGCTATCTAGAGAAATGCCGTGATCGCTTGTACCCTGAATTCGTATTGGGTGGGTTAGCGGCAAACCGCGATGCCACTGGCACTATGCGTATCTTGTATGGCTCTGGCCTCGATCTTCTGAAGAAGACGCCCGCCTTCATTGACTCGGCCATTAAAAATAGACTGAACGGATGCTTCGGCGGCGTCTATCACCATCTAGAAAACTTATTTAATGGAGCAAATCCTTACCTACAGGCTATGCAGCAGCACCGAGCTTATTTAGAAGATATTTTGCATGGTGAGCAGTGGTCGATGCTAAGACGCCAGCCACCGCTATTCACGACAGACCCCAGCTCCATGCAAAATGTACAGCAGCTGATGGTGAGCCATCTAAAAACAGTCTAAGCCTAGATGACCGACCGGTTTCGAGGCGGCTGATCAGTTGATCGAACATAACGCGCATACACACGTGGCAACGCCTTAAGCAAAGCATCTTTGCCTTGAACGTCGGCAAACTCAATCGCTGCGCGGAGCGTTGCCAAACGAAATCGTCGTTGAGCATCCAACGCCGTCGGCCAATGACTCAGGTGCCAAGGTTCAGGCTTTACCCCACCTCGGTCAGTCACATAGGGTCGGTAAAATCCGTACGTCTCCATGTGCTCCGTCAGCCATCCGTTTAGGCGCGCAAAAGGTCCACCAGCCGCATATTCTGCTGGCACCAGCTGTAAAGACTGCCCCTTTCTTAGAGCAGCTCGATCAAATACATCGAGATCGGTTCCCCAATGATGGCGGCTTGCGCCGGGTGGCGCAGACCATAATAGGATCGCGGCTACACGTGCCGCCGGTTTCAAAGAGCTCGCTTTGAGAGGTCGACTGTTGCGATCGAGGAGTGCACGCTGACCAGTCCACTTTTCATTCCAAATGCGGACCTGCGTATCAAAGTCTCTAAAAGAAGAGGCGGGCATCAAATCAAACCCTGCCCGCGCTGCCGCGCGGCGCAAGCGCAGAAAAGCCCGCGCCGTCGCTGGATGGAGCACGCACCGCGGATTTTCAATAGCAATCACATGCGCGCGTGACCGCCCGGTCAGTTCCTGGGAACCAAAGATCGGCTGAGCTGGAGCAGAAGGCGTCATGCTGACAAGGCTACCCGACCTTGGCTTGGGCGCACAGGCCTAAAGAGCAGGTACCATGCACGACCGCTAGGATCACCGCCATGCTCAGCTTTCTCACTGTCGCCCTCCGACGAGGACCTCGTGCCTTATTTAGCGGCGCGACCTTCAGCCTGTTCATGGGCGACAAGGTCGGTCTGGTGGGGCCCAATGGGGCCGGAAAATCGAGCCTATTCGCTCTGCTCACGGGTGAATTGCAGGCGGATGAAGGGACGGTCAGCGTGCAACCTGGCTTCGTCATTGCGAGTGTTGCCCAAGAAATGCCGGCAGACCAGCGGGCGGCCGTGGACTGCGTGCTAGATGGCGACCGAGAGCTCAGGCGTATTGAGGCCGAACTGTTAAGCGCAGAGGCTGCTGGCGAGGGGGCTCGGGTAGGCGCATTACACGCTAATCTCGATGCGATCGGCGGCTATGCCGCCCGTGCCCGAGCCGCCCGCCTGCTAGCCGGATTGGGCTTCACTGCGCAGGCCATCGAACGACCCGTATCAGAATTCTCCGGCGGTTGGCAACGGCGCATAGCGCTCGCACAAGCGCTTATGGCCCGCTCTGATGTGCTGCTACTCGACGAACCCACCAACCATTTAGATTTGGATGCTGTTTTATGGCTAGAAGAGTGGCTGGGGAACTACCCTGGTCTTTTGGTCGTGATCGCTCATGACAGAGAATTCTTAGACCGCGTCATTAACCGCGTCCTCAGTATTGAGAATGCAGAGATCATCGCCTACAGCGGACATTATTCTGACTTCGAAAGTAAACGTGCAGAGCGCTTAGCACAACAGACGACTGCTTATCAGCGTCAGCAGCGCGATATTCAGCACATGATGGACTTTGTTGAGCGATTCAAAGCCAAAGCCACAAAAGCACGGCAAGCTCAAAGTCGATTGAAAGCCTTAGAGCGAATGCAGCGTATTATTCCCGCACACGTTGACTCACCTTTTTCTTTTAATTTTTATACGCCAGCGAAGTTACCTAGACCCTTACTCGCCATTGAGCAAGGCGCTGTCGGCTACGATCAGACGGTGATTGTTGATCGGGTACAGATGAGTGTTTCTCCCGGAGATCGGATCGGCTTGCTTGGCCGTAACGGTGCAGGAAAATCCACGCTAACCCGCGTGCTAGCCGGTGTGCGTACGCTGCTCAGTGGGCAACGGCATGGCGCACAAGATCTTGCGATCGGTTACTTCGCTCAACACCAATTAGAGCAATTAGAACCCGATGCGTCTCCGCTCATGCATCTCAAGCGACATGGCGGGCCTGCGATCGCTAATGCTTTAGAAGAGGAGCAGCGATCTTTTTTGGGAAGTTTCGGCTTTACTGGCGATCGCGTATTTGAATTGATCGCACCTTTTTCAGGAGGCGAAAAGGCTCGTCTTGTGCTTGCCTTGCTAGTGTCACACCGCCCGAATTTACTGCTACTGGATGAACCCACCAACCATTTAGATTTGGAAATGCGCCACGCACTGGGTATGGCACTGCAAGACTTCCCCGGCGCGATCGTGTTGGTGTCACATGACCGCCATTTACTGCGCTCAGTGACCGACGAGCTTTGGCTAGTCGCCGACGGTCGCGTAAAACCCTTCGAAGGCGATCTGGATGATTACGCGGCGTGGCTTAAAAATGCCCCCCCGCCCGAGGACGTGGTGTCGACCACCCGCCCCGCTGCTACTGACAAAGAGCGCAAGCGCCTCGAGGCCGAAAAGCGCAAGCGCCTAGCGCCGCTAAGAGCCGAGTTGGCCCGCCAAGAGGCGCGGCTAGACACGCTTAATCAGGCCGTGGCGACGGTGGACAATCAGCTCACTGATCAGGGTTTGTACAGCCTTGATAGCAAGGCGGCACTGGCTGAGTTGGTGCAAAAAA
>Ga0209829_10003214_pt1 | contig 12009 bp, 8 predicted proteins | sample C_140205_EF_Meta_FD_187311 | JGI IMG/M metagenome (GOLD analysis project Ga0209829, IMG submission 187311) | Freshwater microbial communities from Lake Croche, Canada to study carbon cycling - C_140205_EF_MetaG (SPAdes) (version 2) | ecosystem: Environmental > Aquatic > Freshwater > Lake...
CCACATGCTGTAGGCCTTCGGGTGGTGGTCGCGGCCGCGTGAGCGGCCGAGTGCGGCGTTGCTCTCGACCATGGGCGTGCGGCCGAATTCACCGCCCCAAGCGACGAGGGTTTCATCGAGCAGGCCGCGGCGCTTGAGATCGATGACGAGCGCGGCGCTGGCCTGGTCGGTTTCCTTGCAGTTTTTGCGGTGATTCCCGACGACGTCGCTGTGGGCGTCCCAGCCTTCATGGAAGATGTTCACGAAGCGCACGCCGCGCTCGATCATGCGGCGGGCCAACAGACAGGCGCGGGCGAACGAGGGGACGGCGGGATCGCAGCCGTAGAGGTCGAGAGTTTCCTTCGTCTCGCTGCGCAAGTCCATGAGTTCCGGTGCCGAGGTCTGCATGCGGAAGGCCATTTCGTAGTTGGCGAGACGGGTGGCGATCTCGGGATCACCGGTGTGATCGAGACGCTTGTGGTTCAGGCTGCTGACAAGGTCGATGGTGTCGCGCTGAAGTGTGGGGTCGATGCCGGCCGGATTGGTGACATTGAGGATCGGGTCGCCTTGGTTGCGGAAGCGCACGCCAGTGTAGATGCTGGGCAGGAAGCCACTCGACCACAGGCCGCTGCCACCGCTGATGCCGCTGCCGGTGCTGAGAACGACGAAGGCCGGCAGCTCGCTGGTCACGCAGCCGAGTCCATAGGTGGCCCATGAACCGATGCTCGGGCGACCGGGAACCGCGAAGCCGGTTTGGAAAAAGGTCTGCGCGGGAGCGTGGTTGAATTGATCGGTGTGGCAGGATCGGATCAAGCAGATGTCATCGACGATTTTTGATAGATAGGGCAGGGCTTCAGAGATCTCCATGCCGGACTGGCCGTAACGGTCGAACTTGAACTGCGGCCCCATGACGGCGGCGTCGGCGCGGATGAACGCGAGCCGTTGGCCTTCCGTGACCGAAGCCGGGAGCGGCTTGCCGTCCATCTTGGTGAGGTCCGGCTTGAAATCGAAGAGATCGAGATGGCTCGGGGCACCCGCCATGAAGAGGTGGATGACGGCCTTGGCCTTGCCCGCGAAGTGGGCGGGATGCGGGGTCAGGGGATTGACGAAAGCAGGAGCGGTTTGAGCTCCGAGCCTGTCGGCTAACAATCCGGCGAGCGCCATTTTGCCGACGCCGACGCCGCAATCGCGGAGGAAGTGGCGACGGGTGATATCAAGACAGCGGTGTTGAAACGGGTGCATGCGGGTGATCAGCTTTTGGTGACGAACTCATCCATGTTCATCAAGGCGCGGGCCACGGCGGTCCAGGTCGCACGCGTGATGATGGTTTCGGCAGGACCGTTTCCAGCGAGAGCCTTGGCCGACTCGGGAGCAGCGGTGAAGCGCTGTTGCTGCTTCTGACAGAACTCCATCACCGCCGCGAGTTCCTCGGGCGAGGGAGGACGCGAGAAGCAGCGCACGAAGGCCTCGGACGCCAGTTGCTCGGGAGTACCCGGGGTTTCCGCCAGGTGTTTGCCTAGAGCCTGTGCGGCTTCGATGATCGTGACATCGTTGAGCAGCGAGAGCGCCTGGAGTGGCGTGTTCGACTTGTCCCGGCGGACGATGCAGGCCTCGCCGGTCGGCGCATCGAAGGTGTTGGCAAAGGCAAATGGCGCGGTGCGTTTGGCGAAGGTGTAGAGGCTCCGGCGATAGCGGTCCTCGCCGGTGCTGGTGTTCCAAGCAAGGGCTCCAAAAGTCCCCTCGGTGGTGACGCTGGCGGGCTGTGGCGGAAACACGCTGGGGCCTAACATTTTGTTGGAAAGGATGCCGGCGGAGCGCAGCGCCGAATCGCGAACCTCCTCGGCGTCGAGTCTCAAGCGCGGACCCCGCCAGAGCAGGATGTTTTCCGGGTCCTTCTCTTCGCCAGCGGCGGTGGAGGAGCTCGATTGCTTGTAGGTCTGGCTGGTGACGATGAGGCGATGGAGTTTCTTGAACGACCAGCCATCATCCATGAAACGGATGGCGAGCCAGTCGAGGAGCTGCAGATGGGAAGGCGGGCTGCTTTGGAATCCGAAGTCCTCCTGGGTCTTGACGATGCCGCGCCCGAAGAAGGTGGCCCAGGCGCGATTCACGGCGACGCGGGCGGTGAGCGGATTGTCGCGACTGACGAGCCAGCGTGCGAAGCCGAGGCGGTTCTTCGGAGCCCCAGCAGGGAGGGGATTGAGAATCGATAGGACTGCGGGCTCGACGGGCTCGGTGGGTTGGGTCCATTCACCGCGATTGTGAATGAAGGTGCGGCGTGGGTTTTCCGCCGGCCGTTCCTGAAGAACCAGCGAGGTGAGGAACGATTGCGGGCGGCGCAGCTCGTCGATCTCCTTGCGTGAGCCGACAAGATCCGGGGCATTGAGAAGGAATTCGTTTCTCAACATTTGGGTTTCCGCCTCGGTCAGATTCAGCTTGTGGATCAAGGGCTGCACCTCGGAGGAAACCTGACTGGCCATCACCTCGCCCGACTGGGTGGTGAGGGAAATCCGAAATTTACCCAACGAACTGGCATAATACCGACCGAACATCATCGTGAGCTGCAGGCTGGAGGCGGTCAGGGGTTTCTCCAACTGGAAGACCGCCTCGTGGGCACGACCCTGGCCCCCATCACAGGTCCAGCCGGTTTCAGGATTACCATCGATCGCCAAGCTGGCGTTGGCGTTGCTCTGGCTGGCTTTGGCGATCTTGACAGGCTGGCCGTCGGCGGTGAGTTGGAACTCGCCCAGCAGGAAGTCCCCCTTGGCTCCCTCGTAGTAGGTCATGCCGGGACCGCGGCCCGGCAAACGCGGATCTGGCAGGGCTTCCAAACGGATGGCAGTGACTGCTTCCGGCGGTTTGCCGAGATCCACTTGATAGGTGTCCGCCTTGGTGATGTCGCCGGAGACGAAGACGGTAGAATCCGGTTGGATGGTGAGAAGCGGGAGATTCGAGGTGGCCTTGACGGGAGTGACGACCTGCCAATTCGCAGTGTGTGACTTTTGTTGGTCGAGCCAGGTGGAGAACGCCTTCGCCAGAGATTCCTTGCGGAGTGACTCCGGGTCGCTGCCGGCAGGGGCAGCCGCTCCGAAGCTGATCTTCATCCGTCCGAGGGTGTGCTGGGTGCCGTGCAGCTGTTTAACGACGACCGTCGTGTCGCCATTCGCGTCGACGGGAGTTTCAAATGTGAAGGTGGCGGATTTGTTCCCATGGATGTCCTGGCCAAGAATCTGGACGGCCCAGCCCGTCTCGTTCTTGCCATCGATGGCGGCGGTGATGGGGTAGCTGGGTTGCTCGACGTTGGCAGTCGGCTGTGTGAGTTTCACAAACTGTCCTCCCACGTGGACTTCCAGCTCACTGAGGACAAAGTTACCGTGTGGTGTTCTGCCGGGTCCTTTTCCAGGAAGCGAGTCATCTGTTAGAGCTTCGATGCGGAGGTTGGTGAACTTTCCCCTGAGCCCGGGAAACTGCAGGCTAGTGGTGCTTGTTTCAGGTCCGGGTGCAGTGAACAGAACCGAGCTATCGTCCAGGGCACCGGTGGCTTCGGCGGGTTCCGTGGTCACGGTAGGGACTGGGGCGGTCCAGACCATCGATGGATCCTGGACCGGCCACTTGAGCGGCAGTGCGGCCACTAGTTCGTCCGCCTTGGCGATCCGTGCCGTGGCCTCTCGCTCCTGATCTGGACTGGGGAGTTCGAGAATCGGTTCGTCCGCATTGTCGAGGAACGCCATCATTGAATAATACTCACGATGCGGGATGGGATCGTATTTGTGAGTGTGGCACTGGCAGCATTGAAGTGTCAGCCCCAGCCAAGTGGCACCGGTGGTGGCCACGCGATCCACCATGGCCTTGAAGCGGTATTCCAAGGGGTCGATTCCACCTTCCTCATTGAGCATGGTGTTGCGATGAAAGCCGGTGGCGATTCGTTGGTCCGCGGTGGCTCCAGGGAGCAGGTCGCCGGCGATCTGCTCGATGGTGAACTGATCGAAGGGCATGTCGTCATTGAGCGCCTTGATCACCCAGTCCCGATAGGGCCAGATCGTGCGCGGATTGTCCTTCTCGTAGCCGTTGGTGTCAGCATAGCGGGCGAGATCGAGCCATTTGCGGGCCCAGCGCTCGCCATACTGCGAAGAGGCGAGCAAGCGGTCCACGGCCTTTTCATAGGCATCAGGCGTGCGGTCGGCCAGATACGCGGCCAGATCTTCGGGAGTCGGAGGCAGGCCGGTGAGATCAAAACTGGCACGACGGTAGAGAGCGACCCTGTCAGCTTCCGGGGAGGGCTTCAGTCCGCTACCCGCGAGGGTGGACTGCACGAAAGCGTCGATCGGATTGGACGCTTCTGACTTGGGGACGGCAGGTGCGACGGGAGCTTGAAACGCCCAGTGTTTTTCGTATTTGGCCCCGGAGGCGATCCATTTCTCCAACACACTGATTTGCTCTGGGGTGAGCACTTTCTTGGTGGCGGGAGGAGGCATTTGCTCATCCGGATCATCGGAGTGCAGGCGCTTGATGATTTCACTCGCCGACGGCTTCCCTGGAACGATCGCCGGATCGCCCGATTTCCCGCCTTTCAGAGCCCCTGCCAACTCGCTGAGCAGGAGCTCACCCTTGCGCTCTTTGTCATCCGGTCCGTGGCACTTGTAGCACGCGTCAGAAAGGATCGGGCGCACGTCGCGACTGAACGAGGGATCCTCCGCTCGAACGGTGATCGCCAGGCAGAAAAGGAATGGCAGAATGCGAATGGCGGATAAATAAGGCATGGACACGGTCACCTACGCTGCAATGAGGAACAAACTTGCCCCGAAATCAATACTTCGATGCACGGGTGTCCGGTTAACGGGATACATCATTTCTGAAAAGTTCTGGGGATGAATGAATTGCGTAAGAAAATCGATGTCACGCTTTTGAACCTTTCTAAGGCGTCCGGCATGCTGTGGCCCGATGAACTCCGGACGCCACCTTCTTTCTCAGATCCTCGACCTCGTGGATCGCAAGACGCTTTCCCGCTTGGTCGAACGCTACAACGCCGAGTCCCGTGTCCGCCACTTTGGTTGCCGCCAGCAGTGAAGTGGTCCCGGCACACGGAGCCAGCAGGCTGTTGAAAGTTCAGCTGGTCTGACAGGGGCGAGTTACCCCGAAATCAGAACCCGATGAAACGAAAAAGAAGACATCGGACCGCCGAATTCAAAGCCCGCGTAGCCGCGGAGGCGCTCAAGGGCGAGAAGAGCATCCAGCAGATCGCCCAAGAGAACGACATCGCCCCCTCCCAAGTCAGCACTTGGAAGAAAGACCTTGAGGATCACATGCCATCGATCTTCGAGCGCAAGATTGGCCAACTGCTCATCGAGAAAGAGTTCCTCGAAAAAAAGTGCGATCAGCTGGGAATCGATCTGAGCGAAAGGCCATGATCGATCCCAGCGATAAGAAACTCTCCATCCGCAAGCAGGAAAAACTGTTAGGAATCAACCGAAACCGTCTCACCACCCGCCAACAAAAACCACCGAAGAAGACCGTGAAATCATGAGAATCATCGACGAGCTTTACATGGAGTGTCCGTTCTAGGGGCAGCGCAATCTCCGCGAGAATCTCAGGGATCACGGCTACTCCATCGGGCGCAAACGTGTCCGGCGGCTGATGCGCATCATGGGCATTGAAGCCTTGGTGCCGAAGCCCTCGACGAGAACTGCATTCTATATCTTACGTTTTGAGTTGATTTGACTCGGTCGTCGCTTCTGATCTGAAAGCGCGCTTGGCTGCTCCGCCTGCAGTCAAAGCCGCACCTGACCCCAGCACCGCCAAGTGCCCACCGGCGGGCGGATCAAGAAGGCGAAGCGGCCCGGAGGAGCTTCATCGTGAATCGATGCTGTCCGGTTCGACCCAGCCCTCCGCGATACGATCCGTGATCAGCACTTGGTTGCGACCGATGTTGTCGGCAGGAAAACAGAGATCGAGGATGTAGTCGACAGCGGAGGGGCTATCGGTGAGGTTGATGAGTTCATCAACCCGTGTGCCGCGCTCGACGTAACCGAAGAGACGGTGTTGACCATCGGTGGATTCGATCAGGTAAGACCGCCATTTCCTATCATCGGCGAATCCAAAATTATAATAGATGATCGGCTTCAAGCGGACGCGAAATCGTTTGGAGGCCGTTGGGGCCTTCTCCATGAACTCCTCCCAAGGCAGGTCCGACCATCCAACCCAGCTCTCCCAGTCGATCTTCCAACCGTCCTTGGTGCGGGCAAAGAAGAGATCTCGCAGCTCGAAGTTGCCGATTCGGACCTTCACCGAGGCATTGGATCGCTCGATTCTAACAGCACCGTCATCCGCAAACGACTGGAGACCGACGGGTGATATCGTCCCCTCCGGAAAACGTTCGCTGATCCGCTTCGCGGTGATCCCGGGATGGCGCACCACGGCAAGAAGTTCGGGAATGGATTTTGATTCGAGAAACGTCTTTGCCATCGGTTCGGCCACGCGGAGGAATGCGCCGACATCCGGCACCTCCTCGGATTGAACGCCATCGGCAGGAAGTTCGATCGGAGCCATCACCAAGCCAGGCGTCGGCGGCGTCTCCGTGGAGGAATTCGTGCGTCGGGAGATGAACACCGCAACGCCGACCAACAGCACCGCTCCGCCGATCATCGCCGCCATCAGGATCTTCTCGGGTCGCCTTGAGCGCCCCCACGAGCCCAGCTCCCATGTAGGAGTCGTTGCCTGCTTTTCCTTGGCCAAGCGGCGGTGGCGCTTGCGCAACTCGGGGACCGGCGACACCGATTCCTCCAACGGCAACACAGGAACTTCGGGAGCCTGCAAAACCAACTGCGGGAGGGCCTCTCCAGCGACCGGCAGCTTCAACAGGCGCCGACAGGAGGGGCAAACCAGACCGACCCCGTCGTGGTTTTTCGGAACACGAAACACGAAGCGGCAATCCGGACAAATATATCCGCTCCAGCGCCTGGTGAATTCCGATGTCTCGGGCATGAGCTGACGATGCCGGGGTGAAAGTGAAGGTGCAAGCCCGTCGCCGCTCAATCGTCACCGATTTTCAGACGCTTCGGGGCCGGCAAGCGGATCTGTTCCTCGCTTTCGCCGAGGTCCAGGCTGTCGAGAACGTTTGTGCGGCGCCGAAAGAATCCACCATCTCCGGTGATCTGGATCATTTCCGGCTTCTCAGAGTGATAGGGATCGTCGCCAACCAGCACAGGGGATTTCGGACGCACTGGAATGGCGTCCATGGTTGGCACATTTGCCAACGATCCACCACCCGCAGCATCCGCCCCTGAGTGGAGCGAACAGAACGGCAGGCTGTCGGTTCCCGTGCGGAAATACTCCTGAATCGCGGCCGACCTCGAACGCATCTGCCCGGTCGTCGGATCCTCCACCATTTCATAACAGAACTGGGTCGCGCGCTGACCTGATGTCCGACACACCGGCACGTCGACGATTTCCGCAGGCGGCTTGATTTCCTCCCCACCGAATGAGGGCGCGGCGGCATTCATCACCGCCTGCCAGACCGGCATCGAAAGGTCGCGGCTGAAGGCTCCGGGGTAGATCGGTCGACCACTGTTTTGAAGGAACCCGGTCCAGACTCCGCAGGCGATGCGGGTGTTGTAGCCAAGAAACCAGGTATCGGCGAAATCAGAGGTCGTTCCGCCCTTGCCGGCGCCGAGGAACGGTCGCTCGACCAGTCCTTGCAACGCCCCTTTCGAGCTACCGCGCGCAAGTGATCCGGCAAGCATCGAGTGGATCTGGAACGAGGTCGCAGCGTCAATCGCCGGAGCCGGAGCCCTGGTCACGCGTGGCCGCCTCCAGATCGAGACGCCAGCCGAGTTTTCAATCCAGTCGCAGTAGTGAAGTTCGTTCGGGGCCGGCCCGGGATCACCGTTGCGCCCGAAGGTGGCGATGGAGCGCACGGCCTCCTTCATGGAAACACTTTCCCAACCGAGGCACATGCGCGGCAGGAGCTCGACGTTTTTCATCGGCAGGCCCATCGCCCCCGCAGTCTCCGCCACGCGGGCAAGCCCGGCCTGCTGGCCAAAGCGCACCGAAGCGGCGATTTTTGAAGTCTCGAGGGCGTGGCGAACGGGAATCTGACCCTCGTATTTCGGCGAGTCCACCTCCATGCCCCACTCGCCGAGCACTCCCTCGCGACCGCCGATCATCACGGCACGATTGTCCATCTGCTCATCCGCCACGAGCGTGGCCGGCGTCATGCCTCCGGAAAGTCCGGCGGCATACAGGAATGGGAAAAACGCGGTCCCGAGCGGACGTCGGCCCATTTCAATGAAGTCGAATGGCACTTGGGCATAATCGCGACCACCGACATGGGCCAGCACATCGCCGGTCTGATGATCAACGAGGAGGACCGCTCCTTGAAGGTACTCGGCTGGTTTTCCGGAGGACTTACGATAGTCGCCGTACTTTGGATTGGCGTAGTCGGGCCTGGCCTCTGCGGCGGCGAGCGATTTCTGGAGTGCGTCCTGCGCAGCGGTCTGCGCCTCGCTCATGATGGTGGTGTGGATCCTGAAACCTCCGGAGGCCAGCGCATCGTCACCCAAGACCTGCCGAATCTCGTCGGCCACACGCTCATATAGATGCGAGGTGCCGCGTTGCAGCGCCTTCGGATCGAGCTTCACCGGCATCGACTTGCAATTCACCAGCTCCTCGACAGTGATCGATCCCTCCTCCTGCATTCGGTCCAGAACGTGATCCCGCGACTTTCTGTTCCCTTCGAGATTGTTGAGTGGTGAGAGCCCGGTCGGGTTCTTGATCAGCCCGACGATCGAGGCGCACTCCTCGGTCGCGAGATCCTCCGGTTCTTTCCCGAAGTAGCCGAGCGAAGCCGAGCGGATGCCGTGGAAGCCGCTGCCAAAGTAGATCCGATTAAGATAGAAATCTAGGATCTGCCGTTTCGTGTAGCGCTCCTCGATCCTCAGGGCGAGGAAAGCCTCGACGATCTTGCGCTTGTAATCGCTTTCGCCGAGCTTCCTCGACTCCTCCTTGAGCGGGTAGGCATTTCGGGCGAGCTGCTGGGTGATGGTGCTGGCCCCCTGATTGCGCTCACCTGCTGAGGCATTCGATTTCACCGCTCGCAGCACACCGATGTAATCAATTCCATGGTGGCTCTGAAAGCGGGAGTCCTCGCCGGCCTCCAGGGCCTTGATGAGCCGCTCCGGAATTTTAGCGTAAGGGATGATGCTTCTGTTCTGAACGAAAATACGGCCGATTTCCACGTTGTTGCGATCAACGATCACACTCGGAACCTCGAGGTCATTGATGCGCTCCAGATCGTAGGCCTCCGCGCGCAGGCGGTAGGGCTTGCAGTATTCCTGAAAGCCGAACCATCCCACCGAGGCTCCGATGGTGGTCATCAGGAACAATCCGATCCAGAAACCCTTGCGGCGATAGAACCGGCGCTTCCGGCTTCGGTTGTTGAAGCTCTTCTCTCGTGTTGCCATGCCGCTGGAGGAATTGGAGACTGTTCCTGTCACGTGACAGTTCCCCACCCATACCCGCCCGAATCCGACTCGGCAACTCCCACGTTGACCGAGAATCTTGCTGCCCGGATCGCGGTATCGGGCCCGATTCCATTTCCGGAGTTCATGGCCGCCGCACTCTATGACCCGCTGCGAGGCTACTACGCCCGGGAATCCCGCCAGGTCGGGCGAGACGGTGATTTTTTCACCAGTGTCAGTGTCGGCCCGGTCTTTGGCGCCCTGCTGGCAAGACGCGTCCTCGACTGGTGGACCACTGCCGGAAAACCCGCCAAATGGCGCGTCATCGAACTGGGTGCCCACGATGGTGCCTTGGCGGAAGACATTCTCACGGCATTGCGTGGGCTTGATCCCGGGGCCCTTGAATCCCTCGAGTATGCGATCATCGAACCTCTGCCGGCGCTTGCCGATGCCCAGCGGGAGAGGCTTTCCGGATTTCAGGAGACCCTGACCTTCGCCACCACCCTTGAAGAGTTGGACGCACGACCGGGGCTCGCCTTCGGCAACGAACTTGTCGATGCACTGCCGTTTCATGTGATCGAGTGGCACCAAGGGGACTGGTCGGAATGCCACGTCGGCTGGGCGGACGGCACATTCAAGTGGTGCCCAGGACAGCCGCTTTGCCCCGAAACAGTTGATGCCGTGAAGTCTCTGGTCGGCCCGTTTCCAGAAGGCTACCGAAGCGAGGTTCGCAGCGGATTTCCAGAACTGCTCGGCTCGCTGGCGAGATCCCTTGAGACTGGCATGGTGCTCTGGATCGACTACGGATTCGCTCGACCTGACTACTACACGCCTGCCCGCAGCACCGGCACCCTTCGGACCTTTTCAAAGCATCAGGCCGGAGAAGATCCCCTCGCCGATCCAGGCGAACGCGATATCACCGCTCACGTCGATTTCACCCACCTCGCTGAAGCAGCCCTCGCGCATGGCCTGGTTCCCACTTGCTTCAGCTCCCAAGGCTCGTGGCTCACGCGCCTCGCCGCACCGTGGTTGCGGGAAATGGAAGGCCGGCCCGATCCCGCGGCGATCCGACAGTTCCAGACACTCACTCACCCCTCCCACCTCGGCGCACGCTTTCACGTCCTGGAGATGGCCCTGAACGAAGCTGTCGATCACGACGCCGCCGCCAGCACGCTGCAGCGACTTGCGCTGACGGGAAACTTCCAGCCTTGATCCGCTGAGTCGGATCGCTAGTTTCCTCCACGAAGGCCGGAGTGGCGAAATTGGTAGACGCGCCTGACTTAGGATCAGGAGCCGAAAGGTGTGCAGGTTCGAGTCCTGTCTCCGGCACTTTCAAAAACATTAAAGTCCCTCAATTCAAGTTGCTTACCGTGGGTCGATTGCGACTACATCAGGGATGTTTCGAGGCCATTGAGATACCGTCAAAATACCTGAAAATTCGCTAAAATTCAGCCTCTGCTGCACGGTCCGTTGCACGGTGAGCGGTCTCATGACCAGGGCACTGATGACCACTGCGGGGCTGATCAGCCCCGGATCAACGAATGAAGAGGCTTTGCCCTTGGAAAGCACAGCCACGAGCTACGCAGCCTGTCGAAGCAGTGCGACGAGCACTCCTTGGATGATCAATTCCCGGGCGGGAACCAGATCAGGGAATTCGATATTTTCCGCACGCAGGAAAGGCTTGCCCTTTTCCATGACGAAACGCTTGAGGGTGGTTTCACCGTCGATGAGGGCCGCCACGATGTCGCCATTCCGGGGCTCACGGAATTCGAGAATGACGGTGTCTCCGTTGCAGATATGGGCATCGATCATCGAATGGCCGCGCACTTTCAGGGCAAAGGTGCGGGCGTTCCTCGGGATACCAAGCGAGGCGATGTCGATGGAGATGCAGCCTTGACGGTCGGGCTCAGCATCCTGCGACATGCCAGCGGCGATGCTGCCGTAGATCGGAATGTCGACAATCTGCTCGCGATCGAGTTCCTCAGGGAAGATCACGGCGCGGGCTTTACCTGCCAGACGCTGGATGACCCCCTTCCGCTCAAGTGCCCTCAGGTGGCTCATGGCGGCGGTCTGGCTGGCGAAGCCGAAGTAGTGCTGGATTTCGCGAGTGGAAGGCATCACACCGGTGGTCCGTTGCTTGTCCTTCAGATAGTCCACGATTTCCTGCTGACGTGCGGTAAGTGCTTGTGACATGATGTTGTGAACAGTGTTCGAAGGAACAAACCATGAACTATTTAGTCAGGCAAGCGAAAAGATCAGGCCGATTGCGCCTTGAAGCCTGCGCTCGAATCAGGCACATCCTTCCCATGCTGCGCCCGCCTTTTACCCGTCTTGCTGCGCTTTTCCTCTCGATCGTACTGGTGCCCGCCTGCGGCGGGAGCCCTCCTCCCCGCCCCTCGACCCAAAATCCGCCACGGGCCACGGATCCTGCCCAGTCAGGTCAAATCTCATCCGTTCCCGGTCAAGCGCCCCCACCCGTCGCCGCCCAGAGCGCGATCATCGTGGATCCGGATTCGGGTCGCGTGCTCTACTCAAAAAATGCCGATGTCCCCCGGGCCGTGGCCAGCACCCAGAA
>Ga0209829_10003215_pt1 | contig 12008 bp, 8 predicted proteins | sample C_140205_EF_Meta_FD_187311 | JGI IMG/M metagenome (GOLD analysis project Ga0209829, IMG submission 187311) | Freshwater microbial communities from Lake Croche, Canada to study carbon cycling - C_140205_EF_MetaG (SPAdes) (version 2) | ecosystem: Environmental > Aquatic > Freshwater > Lake...
ATCAAAATCTGCATCGAAGCCAAACAGCGAAAGCTTGAATCCATTTTGCCCACTCGCCTTACCATGGCAACCACCTGCATTACATCCAAGCTTGCTTAAAAGGGGAACTATTTCTGTGCGAAAATCAATTGGCCTGCCATTGCTTACCCCGGATACTTCAACAGGCACATCAAGAATTTTACCTTGATGCGTTACATGAATCGTAGCTTGGCCATCGCCAACGGGTTCGACAAATCCTTTTTCATCAACTCGAGCAACTTTGGGATTGGTACTTTTATAATTGGCAACTCTGGTAACATCGGCTTGCCCAGCGTTGGCAATGATCTGCCAGCCCGCAAAGGCATCTTTTAACTCAATCGTTTTTACAGGTGAAAGAATTGTGATCGAATCTTGGGCAGAGGCATTACCTACAAAGCTGAAGAAACTCATCACAAACAGCGTTGCAATTGAGGCAAATTCTTTAGCTTTTAATCTGGTTATTCTCAAAGCTTCACCATAATTTAGGAGAGAAGTCAAATTGACCGTAAGGCAGGTTAAAACTATACTTCAAATCTATTAACATTCTACATCATTTATCGACCTAACGCCAACATAAATTGAGGGTTAGGTAGGTTTTACGTAGAGAATGGCTTTAAACAGCAAAGACTTTCCACCTCTAAGACGCAAAGAGCGCTAAGAAGCACCAAGCACCACTCTTATTTGCATTCTTGTATCCCTTTGCGAACTTGGCGTCTTCGCGGTAAAAATACCTTTATTTTTTTAAGATCTTCCACCGCTAAGAGCGCAAAGAAATACACCACACCATTGCCTATTGTCACTTACAAAATACAAATCTTAAGATATTGTTATTATTAAAATAATAATATAATGAACAATAATATGCATGAAAATCGCCGAATCTCTGGCGTCTCTTTAGGGTTTACCACACCCTTTTACGGTTATTATGGGGCTAATACCCCTTAGGTTTATCTGCAGAAGTGCTGGGCAACATTAGAGAATTATTATGAATAAACTTTCAGCTAACGATTACTTGGGCTTTCTTGTCGAAATCAAGACACGCATCCGGCAGGCGCAGTATCAGGCGTTCCGTGCCGTCAACAACGAGCTATTATCCCTATACTGGGATCTTGGCGAGTCCATTCACCAGAAGCAAGAAGTACTCGGCTGGGGAAAATCCGTGGTACAATCGCTCGCAGACGACCTTCAGGCGGAGTTTCCTGGTCGCAACGGTTTCTCGGCGCAGAACCTCTGGTATATGCGCCAGTTCTACTCCGAGTATCAAGGCCAACCAAAACTCCAACCATTGGTTGGAGAAATCAGTTGGGCCAAGAATCTCGTCATCATGTCTCGCTGTAAAGACTTGCTGGAAAAGGAGTTCTACCTTCGCGCCACCGCTCGCTTTGGCTGGACTAAGGCCGTTCTCCAGCACCAGATCGACAACCAAAGTTACGCGAAATACCTGCTCAACCAGACCAACTTCGATCAAACCTTGCCGCCCGAAATCAAGGCGCAAGCTGTGCTGGCGGTGAAGGACCATTACACCTTCGATTTCCTCGGTTTGGCAGATGAACATTCCGAGCGGGAACTGGAACTCGCCCTGGTGCACAATCTCCGGAGCTTTCTTTCCGAAATGGGTGGCCTGTTCACCTTTGTCGGCACGCAACATCGCCTTGAAGTGGGTGGGCAGGAATACTTCATTGATCTGTTACTTTTTCACCGCCGTCTACGCGCCTTGGTTGCGATTGAACTCAAAGTGCGTTCTTTCCAACCCGAGCATAAAGGCAAGATGGAGTTCTACCTCGAAGCTCTCGACACGCAGGAACGCCTTGGAGACGAAAACCCCTCTATTGGCATCATCATCTGTCGTGATAAAAATAAAACCGTGGTCGAATACGCCCTGCGCACGGCTCGCCGCCCCATTGGTGTGGCCACCTATACCGTGTGCGCAGAACTACCCGAAGCCTACCGGGCCGAACTGCCCAGCCCCGAGGCAATTGCCGAACGACTAAAAATATGGGATCGGAAGCAGGCGGAGGATGAGTGATCTCGCCCCTTGCGGATCGGGGCAACCATCATACGGGGCCGATTAAAGGCAGGGTGATGGTGAAGGTGGAGCCTTTTTCCGGAATTGAAGTAACAGAAATGGTGCCACCCATGGTTTCCACAATCGCTTTGCAAATGCTAAGGCCCAAGCCATTGCCGCCCAACGCTTCAGCGTTTTTCGTATGCGATCTATCCGCTTGAAAAAATCTGTCGAAAACCTTGCTCTGATCTTCTTTAGATATGCCCACCCCAGTATCAGAAACATTTAAAACAATCTTGCTGGCTTCTTTAAAAAGCTCAACAACGATGGTTCCGCCTTCGGGAGTAAACTTAAGCGCGTTATCAATAAGATTGTTGACCACCTGTTGAATCTGCCTAGCTTCGCCAAGTACAAGAGCAGGGCTTGAAGAATCAAGTTTGAAATGAATATGTTGTTGTAAAGCAACATCCTTAAACATCTCGTAGGATTTTTCGATGATGCGATCCATCTGGATAACATGGTGTGGGATATTAGCCCCCGCCTCGGTTTCAGCAAGCAATAAAAGTTGATTGATGAGTAATCTGAAGTGTTCGCATTTATCAGAAATTTCGCCAAGAGTTTCACGGTATTCTTCCGGTGTTCGGTCTCGGGCCAGCGCCAATTCTGAAGCTGCGCCTATGGCGGTGAGCGGAGAGCGGAGCTCATGGGCTGCATTCGCAATAAACTCCCTCTTTTTTTCGATGAAAGTTGCGATACGATCAAGAAAGCCATTAATGGTTATTGCGAGTCTATCGAGTTCATCCCCCGTGCCTTTGATAATAAATCTTTCCGTAAGATTCTGGGGCCTAAGCCTTGAGGTCGTATTAATAATATCTGCTATTGGTTTTGTAGCTTGAACCGCAAGAATGTAACCACCAACTGGGGCTATGAGCACCACAAAACCCATCGAAGCAAGCATGAGCCAGCTTAGGCTTTCGACATCTTCCTCAACGAGATCCATGCTGGAGCCGACGCGAAATCCTGCAAAGAGAGTAGATACATCCCCATCGAGTTTAATATCAAGAAAACGGAATCCCCCAGAGGTAAGCAATGAATTTGATTGATTATAGTGGTTTTGGGGCAAGAAATTCTTATTTATATCTACGCTGCTAAACACAACATTTTCTTTCGTATCAAATAATTGGATAAACAATCCTCGGTGCCGATGGCTAGAAGTATGCCTAATAACTTCTGCACGGATGGCATTAGCATCTGGATGCATGGCTTCAGCGGCCAGTTCAATTTCAAGCGCATCTTCTTTAAGTAGTTGGTCGGTTTCTCGAAGAAGTGTGACCCGGAAAGAGGTGCGCAATGCAAGAAGCGTAAGAACTACGGAAATTAAAACGACAGAGATATTCCAAAGCATCAGGCGAAAGCGAAGGGTTTTAAACAAAGATTTAATTCGTGATGAGAACATAGCCACGGCCTCTAACTGTTTCGATAGGTGCAACACCTGAACATTTTTTTAGTTTATTACGCAATCGGTTGATATGCACTTCAATAACGTTGGTAGCACCCTCCCAATCTGATTCCCAAAGGTGTTTACAAAGCATGCGTTTAGGCAGAACTTGGCCTGAATTTCGAATAAGAAGCTCAAGAATTGAGAATTCTGTCGGGGATAGAATGATTTCAATTTTCCCTGCAAGAACCCTACGGGTGGTTAGATCAAGTACCAACCCACCTGCTTCTAATGTTGGGGAAGGTTTCAAAATGGCCCTCCTGCAAACAGCATCGATGCGGGCAAGTAACTCTGGAAATGCGAAGGGTTTGACCACATAATCATCTGCGCCTGCTTTCAGGCCTGCGACTTTTTCCTCAACCGATCCCAGTGCGGTAAGAAGGATAACCGGGGTTTTATCACCCGAATGACGGATGAATTTAAGAACCTCCAGCCCGCTTAGTTTAGGTAGCATCAAATCAAGAATAATAACATCGAACTGGTGCGTTTTAGACTGATCAAAGCCTGCTTGCCCATCTTTTTCCCAAATACATTCATCAGCAGCCTCTATAAAAGCTTTTTTAACAGTTTTTCCTAGGATTTGATCATCTTCGATTAACAAAACTTTCATAAAACACCATTCTTTTAATTAAGGAAGGAATTTTATTTAAACTGTCCCAGTTTATAATGACCATTGCCAATTTAATCAAATCAAAATAGACCAGTGTTTTAAGCGCATTGGCTTTTACCTAAGCCACCTATAATAAAAATATCTGCTTAATTGCTACGCTCTTTGATTTTAAGTCTTTATTTAAATAAAAAACCCATCAATCTTAAGCTTAAGAAATTGTAATACTTCTGATATGGCACGATAAAATGATAACCGTAACAATTAAAAAATTAAGTGCTCTAAAACGGAATTCTTTGTAAGTAAACAAGTTACTTTAGTGTTTTAAGGAAATATTTGATGAAAAATTCAGCTAAACAAAATTTAATCAGCGATACTTGGGCGGGATTCTTTGTGTTTTTAATTGCCCTTCCTCTTTGTCTTGGAATTGCAAAGGCCAGCGGTTTCCCTCCAATTGCAGGCGTATTCACCGCGATCATTGGCGGTATAATTCCACTGTTTTTTAGCAATTCTGAATTGACTATCAAAGGCCCTGCTGCCGGTATGATTGTAATTGTTGCGGGCGCCGTTCAAGAATTAAATGAAATCTATGGAAATAGCGAAGACCCTTGGATTGGGTATAAAATGACATTGGGTATTGGGGTCGCTTCAGGTTTGTTGCAAATTGTATTTGGCCTGTTAAAAGCAGGGAAATTTTCAAACTTTTTCCCGAAAGCTGCAGTGCACGGAATGATGGCTGCAATTGGTATCATCATTTTTTCCAAACAAATTCATGTGATTTTTGGAGTAACACCTACAGCCAAAACCCCTTTTGCCTTGTTGGGTGAAATACCCAACAGTGTAATGAACTGGAACCCTGAAATTTTTTGCATTGGTTTTGTAAGTTTGATTCTTATATTTGGGATACCTTTCTTACCAGACAAAATACGAAAGATATTGCCAGGCCAAATGGTTGTATTGGTTGTTGGCATTTTGCTTGGTTTTGTCTTTGGCCTAAATCAAGTACACAGCTATTTGTTTCTCGACAAAGAATATTCATTAGGACCTAAATTTTTAGTAGACATCCCTTCTAATTTTCTAAAAGGGTTGACATTCCCTGACTACACTGCGGTACTAACACTTGTTGGGGCAAAATGGATTCTTTTGTTCTCATTGGTTGGAACTTTAGAGTCAATTCTTAGTGCCAAAGCTGTTGATATGCTTGACCCAAAAAAACGCAGCTCAAATTTAGACAGCGATGTTTTAGGAATTGGTGTTGCAAACACTGCAGCCGCGTTAATTGGCGGTTTGCCCATGATTTCCGAAATTCTTCGCAGCAAGGCAAACATAGATAACGGTGCCCAAACCAGATTTGCCAACTTCTTTCATGGAATGTTTCTTTTGCTTTTTGTAGCCTTGGTGCCAGGTGTAATTCATAGTATCCCTCTTGCAGCACTTGCTGCATTGCTTGTATTCACAGGGTACCGGCTTGCATCCCCTGGTGAATTCATCAAAACTTATAAAATAGGTTTGGAACAAATAATTGTTTTTACAATTACTACGGTTGGGGTGTTGGCAACCGACCTTTTGTTGGGCGTGGTGATGGGGGTTATTGCCAAAATATGCATTCATCTTTGGAACGGGGCGAATATACGAAATTTGTTTAAGCCTGATCTAACAATAAACAAGATAAGCAACAGTCATGTTATTATTGAAGTAAGAAATGCATTAATTTTTACCAACTGGCTGTCATTTAAAGGCAGCTTGAAAAAAGTTCAGGAATATAGTGAAATCACAATAGACCTTTCCCGCACCAATCTTGTAGACCATACTGTGATGGAAAGTCTTGAGGAATTAATCCACGAACCCCTTGGTGAAAACCGTAAAATAGAAGTCTCTGGTCTTGATAGTTTAAAACCGGTTTCCAAACATCCCAATGCTGCCCGAAAAAGCATGGTCATGGCAATGCCCGATTTTTCAAAAAAATGATTGGTTAAAATAGTTAAAAGGCTTTTAAAAAAATAGCATGAACAATTCTGGATTATTGGACCTTGTTTCGGATGCTTTAAGAAAGGCAATAGGGTATTTACCTTCCCAAGGCCCTCTTACACTTTTTCAATTTGAAAATCCAATGATTGCGTTGGAAAAAATCCCCTTCCAAGAGGCTTTGACAAAGTTCGCGGAAAACACAGGCAAAAAAACCTTTCTTAAGGAAGAAGAATTTGTTTCGCTTCTGGGCAAAGGAAGAATACTTTCATCCGATTTAGAATTTTATTTAGCCTTAGATTTAGGGAATAGAGCCTCAGTGGAAATAGTTCCCGGACTTACCCGCTTTCAATTAAGATTAGAAATTTTAAAAGAAAAAACATTCCCAAACAACAAACAGGAAATCCATTGGCTTTTATCGAATATAGAAAATGTGGCGGAAATAGGCGGGCGTCTGAATAAATTAACCTGTTCTGAATTGTTAAATTTTTACCAAAAATGTCTTGAATTCACAATTAAACAAAATCCGCCTGTTAAAAATGAGGTTTCAAGGCATCGAGATTTGCTTCTTTCAGAAACCAGTAGCGATCCAGAACTTTTAGTTTCAGAACTTTTGATTCGTTTTTGTTCAATTTATCTCGACCAAGGATTCGGCATTTGGGATCTGCCTCAAAAAGAAAAAGGTTTTTTTCAATCATTTTGCAACCTGTTTGAGGATTCAGAATTTGGTGCTGGTAATTGGATTTTGGGAATAAAGGAAAGATTGCAGCGTTTCAGAAATCAAAACTGTTCGAGCTTGGAGATAGCATTAATATCGCTACAGGAACTTGGTATTCATCCTGAAGAATTCGACGATTTCATTCGTACAAGACTGCAATCCTTACGAGGATGGGCCGGCATGATTAACCAACTGGAATCAAGGCCGGATCTTGCCCCACAGCAAACACCCAAAGGGTCTTTAGTGGATTTCTTGGCAATATTGCTTCTTCTTGATTGTCTAGCGATAAAGTATGTGGCCAAAAAATCTTTCAAATTTAAAAACGATTCTCTTGCTGAAATTGGAGAAAAATCAAAACAAAACATCAGTATAAATCTTAGAAGCGATTTGAATTTATTTGCTTGGAAATTCTTTCTCATTGTTGCACCACGTTATGAAATCTTGTCCAAATCAGAGAACTATGAATTATGGAAGATTTTTTATAATGAATTGAATGATTTTAAATTAAGCGACCGCCTCTTTACTTACCAACGAGCGTATGAGAAAAAAATCCACGATTTGTTTCTTCGGTCTTTTATTTCCAGGCCCGTTTCCAAACCAAAGGGCGAAATTGAATTGCAAGTAGTAACTTGCATTGATGCTAGGGAAGAATCATTCCGGCGCCACTTAGAAGAAACAAACCCCCGAATAGAAACATTCGGCGCTGCTGGGTTTTTCAATATGCCAATGTATTACAAGGCTGAAAACCAAAGCTTTTTCTCACGCAATTGCCCCCCGGTGCTTACTCCTTCCAATTGGGTAAAGGAAGTGCCTTATGGATCAATAAGCCAGGCGCAACGAAATCGCACCAGAACCATGCAAACGCTGCAAATTGCAAGGCATGAAGTTCTTCTTGGCAGCCGCAAATTTTCAATGGGAACAATTCTTTCCTACACCATTGGTTATTTGGCTTCCATCCTGCTTATTGTAAACGTGCTTTTTCCTAGGATTTCTGCCCGAATAAAAAACTGGCTGACTGGATTAAATCGTGACATTTCGAAAACACGATTAACGTTGGAAAGAACCGAAAACCCACCATCAACTGAAAAAGACCATTTGGGATTTACCACAGAAGAATTAGGCGCTATGGCTTGCAGGCTTTTATCTGACATTGGATTAACCAATAATTTCGCTGATTTAGTGATCATTCTTGGCCATGGCACCACCGCAGTAAACAATCCCCATTTAAGCGCATATCATTGCGGCGCTTGCAGCGGGTCCCCGGGTTCCCCAAACGCTCGGGGAGTTGCCCAAAATTTAAATGATCGAAGGACAAGAAATTTTTTGGCAACAAAAAATATCATTATCCCAGACACGACTTTTTTCCTTGGCGGGAAACATGACACATCTACAGAAGATGTTACCTTTTTTGATTTGGATTTGCTGCCAGAGACACACAAGACCATTTTTCAAAAAACAAAAGACTCATTAAAAACCGCTTGTGAAAAAAATGCCCACGAAAGATGCAGAAAATTCTTTTCTGCACCATTGAAAATATCATTGAAAGATGCCAAAAGGCATGTTGAATCTAGGGCCAACGACCTTGCCCAACCTAGAGTTGAATATGGGAACGCGTCCAATGCGGCTTGTTTTGTTGGTAGACGCTCCCAGATAAAAAACACCTTCCTCGATCGAAGATGCTTTTTAGTTTCTTACGACCCAGAACAAGATACACCAAGCAAGGATATACTTGCAAGAATCCTTGGCGCTGTGATTGTAGTTTGCTCTGGTATCAACCTTACTTATTATTTCTCCAAGGTTGATCCTACTGGCTGGGGCTGTGGGACAAAACTTCCACACAATCCAACCTCCCTAATAGGAGTGATGGACGGCTCGTTAAGCGATTTACGATCGGGTCTTCCAATCCAAGGCACCGAAATTCATGAACCCGTCAGAATTCTTTTTGTGATCGAATGTGATCCCGCAGGGATTAAAGATATATTGAGCAAATCAAACAACCTTGCTTATATTTGCTACAACGGTTGGATAAGATTGGTCGTTATTGACCCTAAATCTTCTATTGCTTGGGAATTATTTGGCACTGAGTTTAAAAAATATGAGGGGTTAACCACTGAATCCCCAAAAGCTCAAGATTCATTAAGCTGGTATCAGGGGAAACGTGAATTTCTTGATTACGCTATACTTACAAACGAAATTTAAAAAAAGCGCGAATAAATGAATCCAGAAATTTTATTTTTAGAAATAGCCCCTAGGTTAGCATCTTTAATCCCATTAATTATGCTCATTAGCATGGTCTTTTTCATGGCTAGTCCTAAGCGGCCACCGGAATACTTGATAGCATTAGTGATAAAAATTGGTGTAACAATCACTTTTATCTTGTTACTTTTGATTCAATTCAATTTACTTACAAGCTCCAATATATACTTAGACTATAAACCATATGGGGAATTTAAAGTTGGTCATTTTACTTTTGTAATTTCTTATTTTTTTGATAATAAAGGGCTTTTTTTCTGTGAAGTAGCCCTTGGACTCGCTTTTATAATTGCATCGTTTGTTCAAAAATATCTTCATAACGAATCTGGCTATTTACGATTTTTCTCCCTCTTCGCATTGTTTGTAAATGGAATGGTGATGGTCATCCTTGCTGGAACAATTGAAACACTTTTTATAGGCTGGGAAATGGTGGGCCTTTCATCTGCTTTACTTGTCGCATTTTTTCAGGAAAGGACAGTGCCAGCCAAAAATGCATTGCATCTTTGGGTGGTATACAAGATTTCTGACGCTTGCCTTTTTATAGCTATCTTTTTATTACACCAAACTTTTGGAGAGCTTTTTTTCCCGACTCTTCTTAACCAGAGCCTTGAAGGGATTGATAACTACGAGAAAAATTTCTCCATGTATCTTGCAGTTTGCATGATAATAATATCCGCTATGGCCAAATCTGCATTAGTTCCATTTTCTGGATGGCTCGCTCGCGCCATGGATGGGCCAACACCTTCTAGTGCGATTTTTTATGGTGCAATTTCAATCCATATGGGGGCTTTTCTTCTTTTAAGATTTAATCCCTTAATTCAATTATTTCCCGGAATAGCATGGGCATTAGTTGGAATAGGAGTTATTACCTCGATCCTTAGTACGGTGATTGAAAAAACCCAGTGCGATATGAAAAGCATTCTAGCTTTCTCTACCTTGACTCAAGTTGGGATAATAGTTTCAGAAATTGGCCTAGGTTTCGAAACCCTTGCCATGGTCCACATAATCGGCAACGCAAGTTTAAAGACTTATCAATTTCTTTTGGTTCCCTCATCTTTCGCACACTACCAATCCACTCAGGAATCACTTGGAAGTCACTCCGTTAACAAAGTGAGCATCCAAGAACTTTCTTATTTCTCGTCACCCTCGTTAAAAACGTTCCGACTAGGATTTTTGAGGGGTGGCTTAGACGCATTTTTAATCGACTGGTTTATCCAGCCAATAGTTTCATTTTCCAATTTACTTTCAAGATTTGAAAATCGTTTTTTTTGCCTGAAAAATAACTTCGACCTAACAGATAATACCCCAAAAAGCTGATCTATTATGGCTAATTATACGTACTTAATTCCGATCTTAGTCTGCACGATTGGTTCACTTGCCGTGAGGGGAAAAAATGCACCTGAAGGGCGATTCTTTAGTATCATTTTCTCTTTAATTGCAACAATATCATGCCTATTGTTTTTATTAATTAAATTATCAAATAGTTCATTTTCCAATGGGATTTTTAACGAGGAGTACCTTGTTGCTCTACTTGCTTCTTTGCTTTGTTCTCTAAATATAATATCTACACCGCGCACAAATTTCTTATCAAACCCAAATTCAACCAACATATCCTTGGTCTTATTACTTCAGGCGTTGGGTATTGCGGCATGCTTTTCTAACGATTTAAAAACTCTTTCTTTTCTTTTGATTATAGAATCCATTGTTTTTTATCTCGGCAACATACAGCCTCCAAGGGCTTTTTGGCTTATCCCTGCGTTTACATTTCTAACAATTCTTCTTGGGTTTTTAGGTTTAGGTGACCGTGCTTTTCGACTTTTAATCTTAATTCCAACTTTCTGCAGGTTAGGGATTTTCCCATTTCACAGCATGGCTGCAAAAATTGCACATAATTCCGGCTTAAGTGTTTCGATCCCTTTTTTACTAAGCCCAATACCTTTCAAGCTTTTAATAAACAATGGTTTTCAATCTGACATTTCGCCTTTCTTCCCCGAGGCGGTTGTCTACCTATCTCTAGCCAGCCTTTTGTATTTCGCATTTTTAAACCTTGCCCTTAGTGACGCACGGTCTTACTGGTGCTATCTTGTTTTTGCAATAAACTCAACGATCCTGCTTGGATTCAGCCAAAACGATGAGCTTTCTAAAATTGGAGCACTTAGTTTTTATTTTGGCGTGTGGGTTTCTTTGACTGGATCAGGTTTGGTTCTTCGCGGATTGGAATCAAGGTATGGGCGATTAGACTTACGGCAGTACCAGGGCTTATATAGAAGTTCACCGGCGCTCGGATTTTCTTTTCTAATGTTTGGAATTTCAAACACAGCCTTCCCTGGCTTTGCCACTTTCATTCCCCTTGAAATACTTATCGATGGTATTTTGGAAACTAGCTGGTTGCAAGGTGGCCTTTTAATGCTTTCAATAGCAATAATTTCTGTGACAAGCCTTCAAATTTATTTTAAACTATTCATTGGGAATAGGGAAAGTTCTCCAAAAATATTTAAGATTAAAAAACGAGAGATCATTATGATTTCCATTTTACTATTTTTGTCTACCTTTGGTTCGTTATTAATTCTTGCTGATCTTACAAATTCAGAGCATAATCATTCTGCTCAAAAGGTTAAAAAACCGCTTCCCGAACATTAATCTTTAACATTTTGTTTAAAAGGTATCAGAGAGCAAAAGCCCCACTAGAATTTCCCTTTTGCTTTTTAATGAAATCGTCCATAATAATAATCCTAGTTGATTATTAAATGCTTATTCGAGGTTAGCAATGAAGCGCATTTTTGGATTTATTTATCTTTGCATCTTCATGTTCATTCATATGTTTATCAGTAAAACCACCTATGCTTTTGAAAACTCAGCCCAAACATTGGAAGCTGCAAATCTTCGTATCTCAATCGATGAAGCCAACAAAATCAAAGACCCAAAACAAAGGCTCGATTTATTA
>Ga0209829_10003216_pt1 | contig 12006 bp, 11 predicted proteins | sample C_140205_EF_Meta_FD_187311 | JGI IMG/M metagenome (GOLD analysis project Ga0209829, IMG submission 187311) | Freshwater microbial communities from Lake Croche, Canada to study carbon cycling - C_140205_EF_MetaG (SPAdes) (version 2) | ecosystem: Environmental > Aquatic > Freshwater > Lake...
CTTAGTTACTTGATCTTTTGAGAGTCCTAACTCAGAAGTCATAGATTCAATCTGTTTCTGCATTCTCGCAGCAGGATCTCCTTGTGGTTGACCAAAAGACGTTCCAATGGTTAAAAAGGCTACTAGGATAAATAGGGATAGTTTTTTCATTTTTAAATGATTTTAAATAAATATGATGGTTAGATAAATACTTTAATAAAAGGTTTAAAAAATGATTAAATAGATTGAATTATAGTGCTGTAGAATTTGATTAAAGACCAATACCTATAGTTTAAATTAGTCTAATACCTTCCGGTTTAATGCTAATGATCCGTTTTTTATATAAGGCCCCAATAGCTTGTTTAAACGATTTCTTGCTAATGCCAAATATTCGATATACTTCCTCTGCATCACTTTTATCAGATACTGCTATAAATCCACCTGCTTTATTCAATTCATCAAGAATCATCTGTGTCAGTGGATCAACTTTTTCATATCCTAAGGGATGAAGTGATAAGTCTATCTTGTTGTCGGTTCTTATTTTTTTAATATATCCTTTGATCTTAAGTCCTTTGGCGAGCTGCTCGAACACTTCGTTTTCATATAAAATACCCCAGTGTTGATTGTTAATAATCGCTTTGTAACCCAGGTCAGTCTCACTCTCAATAATCAATTCTACCTCTTCACCAACGGCGTATTCAGGGGCAGTCTTGTCCAGAAACTTACCAAGCTTCGCTGACGCCACAATACGCTGACTCTCTTCGTCCACATAGATATATACCAGGTAAGACCTATTTTCTACCATCGTTACCTTTTGCTCCCTAAATGGGACTAGAAGATCTTTCATGATACCCCAATCCAAAAAGGTTCCAATTTTATTGACAGAGATCACTCGTAACATGGCAAACTCACCTACCTGCGCAAAAGGCTGCTCAGTAGTTGCTACAGGCCGATCTTCTGAATCCAGATATAAGAATACATCAACGTTATCGCCAACCTTGCAGTCTTTAGGCACGTAGCGAATAGGCATTAATATCTCGCCATCCTTTTCACCATCTAGGTAAACGCCAAAATCTACCTCTTTGATAACTCTTAATGAGTTGTATTTTCCAATTTGAGCCACTTTAGTATTTTTTGCAGGTTATAATGCGATCGGAAGAAATAGTTATTTCAACTTATACCGGGGCATGGCGCCTGTTACACCAGCCTAATTTATTAAATTTTATTTCTCAAAAATAGTCCGGCTCTGATTTTTTTGCTGTGGCTGCGGCTGAGGTGAAATGTTTATCTAAATAGGTAAGTAAGAACTCTATAAAGTAAGCATGATAAGCGCTATATAAAGAGGCAGTCATACCTGCATCGAGGGTACCTAAGATGCCAAATTTCAATTCGCCATCACCTACCACAGGTCTAAGCCATGCTCTATTAATCCAACGTTCTGGAGTATGGGAAAAATCACCTGATTCATCATAAGACCATAATTCTGTCACCCCTTCGTCAAGAGTTCTTTTAATCTCTGCTAATAACCCATCTGGGTTTTCTGTCTTTACAATAATTGCCATAATTGATGTTTTGCTATTAATTTAACTTAAACCATACTAAGCTTATGTCCGAATAGACTTAGAATAATAATAATAAGTCCTAAAATAATACGGTAATAACCAAAAAGTTTAAATCCATGATTGGTAAGATAGGTAATGAAAACCTTTATTGCAAGTGCAGCTACACAAAAAGCAACGATATTTCCGATTACCAAAAGTTTAAGATGCTCAGGGCTCTTTAATAAATCGATATGCTTGTAAACTTTTAGTACAGTTGCCCCAAGCATTGTTGGCACTGCTAAAAAGAATGAAAATTCAGCTGCAGTTTTGCGTGATAACTTTTGTGTTAATCCACCTATAATTGTTGCAGCAGAGCGAGATGTTCCAGGTATCATCGCTAGGCATTGAAATAAGCCAATTTTAAATGCAGAAGGGTAGGAGATTTGCTGGTCCTCACTCGGATTTTTAAACCAACGGTCTACAAAAAGTAAGATCATCCCCCCAACAAAAAAACTTATTCCAACAACAAGAACGCTGCCTAGCATCTGGTCAATGGCTTTGTCGAGTAATAATCCAAAGACTACAGCTGGTATAAAGGCTACTAAGAGTTTATAGTAAAATGAAAAAGACTGAAAAAATCGCTTCCAATAGAGCATTACAACGGCCAAGATCGCGCCTAATTGAATGTTTACCGTAAATAACTTAATAAAATCATCAGCTGGAATTCCCAAAATTGCCTGAGCTAAAATCATATGCCCTGTTGATGAGACTGGAAGATACTCTGTTAAGCCCTCAATCACAGCTATTATTATGCTTTCCGAAATAGTCATTAATGGATTTTTTATTGCTTTAAAGGTTTACTTTCTTAACGTACAAACTTACTAACCTTTTTTGCTATTATAAAGTGTTTTTTTGGGAGCTGTTAATTTAGAATAAGCCTCAATTAATAGATCTTAAATTTAAAGTATTCTAATGCTTTATTTCCTGATATCTTCTTCTTAAAATATAATTTTCGATCTGCTTGATTGCTATGTCGTGATGGCAAACTGAAAAATTCTCCTACTTTTGTCCCACCAAATCATTTGAACTTATTTAATTTGGTGTTTGACTAAGGAGAGATGTCCGAGTGGTCGAAGGAGCACGCTTGGAAAGCGTGTGTTCCTCTAAAGGGAACCGGGGGTTCGAATCCCTTTCTCTCCGCTAAGAATTAGGTTGTTGGGTTTTACCGGCAACCTAATTTTCTTTATTTTATAAATCAGACTTTGTCAATGTTGCAAAATAAAATTTCCATTGGTTACTTATATGTGGTTTTGGCAACCCTTGCCTTTAGTCATGTTTATGTTTTTAGCAAAGCTGCCTTAAACGAAATATCATTACCTCTGTTTTTGTTTGTCATGTGCGCCGTTGGATTTGTGGTTAATTTGGCAATCCTTGTTTTTAAAGGTGGGCTTTCAAAATTAGCCAATGTACCTCACTCCATGTGGTGGATATTTCCCACGCTTGGTTTTCTTGAGATCTTTACTGTATTTACTTTTTACGCTTCAGTGAATGCCATATCTGAACCAGCTGTGAATGGATTTTTGGGTAATATGTTTCCAATTTTCACAACGGTCCTAGGTATCATATTTTTGAAAGAGCGCTTCTCTAAGCTTGAATCTATTGGGGTAATTGTAGTCTTCTGCGGTGCAATCTTAACAAGTTACTCGGGTAGCCTATCTTGGAACTCTTTCTTTATTCCTGGGGTTGGTTTGGTTGTGCTAAATTGCCTTGGTGCTGCCACTGCAACAGTGATCGTGCGAGCCAAAGTAAATAATCTCTCTCCGGAGATACTTAGTTTCAATAGAGTATTTTGGCTTCTGATTTTTTTTACTGGGTGGATATTGGTAGCTGGCACACCATTGGTTTTATCGAATAAAGCCTTATTAAATACTGTCTTGGCCGCACTTTTAGATCCTGTCTTGGCCATTCTTTTAGTCTATAAAGCATATCGGGTAATTGAAGCCTCACGAGGGACCATCATCCAGTCTACAAGAGGTGTTATGATTATTCCAATATCATTTTTGGTTTTTGGTACCCTGCCAATGGTGCATCAAGTTATTGGTGGGCTTATCGCTATGGCAGGGGTGATCATAATCGGTGTTGGACAATATTCCCTGATGCACAAGACAAAGTGAGATGTATTTCCACTAAATACTTTTGATCAATTTATATACGTAATAAGAAGAATATAATTCGTATTCCCATAATGGACTGGTTTTGACAATCAGCCGAAATAAAAAAAAATGTCACCAACCCGCCAAGACAGTAAAGAAAAAAATAATAGTAAATCTTTCTGATTGCTTATTAAATTGTATTTTAATTGTTTATGAATTTTACAATGGAAATTTAATCATTTCGTCTTTCAATTTTTCTCCTCTAAATTCTGATATTGACATCCTTATTCGCCACTCTTTGGGAAAGGCGCTATTGTATCGGTTTCCTAAGTTCTTCACCCATCCTAGTGGTATATTCCGATAGGTTACAAGATTCCACCCCTTATCACTTGAAATCGGTGAAATCTCATCTCTTTTTAAATACCGCAAGGCCTCTTCAATCGTTAGGTCTATCTCGGGGTAAGTTTCTCGATTTAATATTCTTGACAACCCAAAATCATGATTTGGTATTAAATCGTTCTGCTTAATCTCACCGATTTTTACTCCGGCATGGACAATTCGTAAATTTGATTTAACGTGGTTGAAATCATTCATATGAATTGAGGGTAAGGTCAATAGTGAATTTTCAAATTTAAGAATTTCAAATTCGCCTGGGATTAGCAATTCTCGTACAAATTCCTTTTCGGCTTTTGAGGCATTTAATTGATGATCTTTAGCCCTCCGTTTGTCAGAATCTTTTCCATTTCCACACTTTTGAACTACAGCAATAAATAACCCTTCTCCAACCACTTTGTGCGGGTAAAATCGGTATCCTGAAAAGCCATTGATTTCTGAAGTCGTAATTCCCCATTCTGCTGAGATCTCTAATGGTACATTTTCAATCTCAGCAAATTCATTTAGCCATTGAATATTATCTTCATTTTCAGCTGTATTAAAGGTGCATGTACTGTAAATTAGTATACCACCCTCTTTAAGTGCTGGCCATACATCGGCTAAGATACGCTGCTGGCGCTGTGCACAAAGTTGTGCATTGTCCGGCGACCACTCTTCAATGGCATTCGGGTCCCGTCTAAATAACCCCTCTCCAGAACAAGGGGCATCAACTAAAATTAGATCAAAAAAATCAGGTAATCTCTGAAAATCATGTGGATCATTATTGGTCACTATCACATTTTCATCTCCCCACTTTTTTAGGTTTTCAGATAAAATTTGACTTCTGCTTCTGATCACATCATTGGCAACAAGTAAGCTATTAGCAGGCAAAAGTGAACTTAAATGAGTTGATTTTCCACCCGGTGATGCACACAAATCTAAAGCTTTGATTCTATGATCGAAGTTCAATTGTTTCATAATTTGCTCAAGAAACATCGAACTTGGTTCTTGAACATAGTATATGCCTGAATGTATAAATGGGTCTAAGGTAAATATTGGTCGTTTGGGTATACTATAGCCAGTTGAACAATAATTAATTTGATCCAATCGGGGAGTTTCTTTGTATTTTGAGGTATTCACACGAATGGTGGTAATAGCCTCTTGTTCAAGTGAATTTTGGAATTCCTGAAATTCAATTCCCAAAATCTCATTCATTCTACTGCAAAAATGTTCAGGTAGGATCATGCTAAATTGCGATTCATAAAAGATCAAAATTACCCTTTTTTAGTGTTAATTATGGTTATGCAAGTATGAATTTTAATTCATACATCGATTTATGTTTTAAAAATAAATTGATAAAAAGATCAAATTAACATGCTATTTGTACCATATATAATTATTTTTGTATTGGTTAGAAAAAAAATAAAATATGTCACTCTCATTTCGATTAAAATACGCCTTCGGATTAATACCAAAAGCTCATAAGCTAGATTTAGCCTGGGACGAATTATTGCAAATGCGTGAAGATTTGCATAAGATTAAAGATTCTAAAGAGTTAGCTCGTTATATAGACCTTAAAGGTCAAGTGAAATCTCTTGAATTTCAGGCGAACAAGAAAAAAATCGAAGCGCTTAAATTTGAAGGTAGTGAAGCATTTAATTTAGAGCGTGAATTTAAATCTTTAAGTTCACAAAAATCTGTTCGGGAATATTTAAAATATAAAGAATCTGCTGACTTTGATACTGCTAATCCACTAGCTTCAGGACCTGATATCTCTAAATATTTGGAATTAGAAAAGGCCGTTCTCTCTCCTGATTTTGCTTTGAAAGTTGAATATCTTAAAAATAAAAATAGATATCAGACTTCCCAAGAATTTCTGTTAGAAAGAGAATTAGAACAGCTTGAAAAGAGTGAGATTATTCAACGATATTTAAATATTCAAGCCCATCCTAAACGTTCATTTATTGATGAGTGGGAAATTGTTCTCAATGAAAATTTTACAGAAGCCAAATTGTCTGCGGCATTATGGGAACCTGAAAATTTCTGGGGGTCTCGCATAGCTGGATTTACTTTTTCTCAGGCTACTGAACTTCAAGCGTTTAATGGTTTAGACAATATTCGTATTTCGAATAATGTGCTCTCTATCGTTACTAAGGCAGAGAAGGTAAAAGGAAAAGCATGGGATGCTTCATTGGGTTTAATCAATAAAGATTTTGAATATACTTCTGCAATTTTAAATACTGGAAATGGGTTTAAATTTAAAGAAGGCGTGATAGAAGCTAAAGTTCGTTTTAGAGCTGATGCCGCTATTACAAGTGCTTTTTCGCTTACCGGAGATAAGCCTTTCCCTCAGATCGATATCTTTAGAAGCGGTCCCAAACGCGTGGGATTAGGCGTAATTGACCATCCTAAAAATGGGGGTGTAAAAAAACTTGTCCAAATTAAAGGTTTAAACTTTAGCGAATTTCATATTTTCAGCCTAGAAATTCACGGTGACTTGCTCATTTGGAAAATAAATAACTACGAGGTTCATCGTGATTCTATTTCCAATAATTCAGGTGATTTATTTTTGAATTTTATCGGAAGTCTACACAAACCTCTTAACCACTACGATCTACCTCACCATTTTGAAATTGAATGGGTACGATGTTTGAAAAGAAGAACAAAATAGATTACTCTTCGGCTAATTCAAATATTGCTTCAATCTCTACAGGTACATTTTCTGGTAAACTGCCTACGCCAACAGCACTGCGGACTCCTATGCCATTTTCTCTTCCAAAAACATCGACAAAGAGCTCGCTGCATCCATTGATGATGTAAGGTTGCTTTTCAAAATCCGTAGTTGCATTCACCATTCCAAAGACTTTTATCACCCTTTTCACCTTGTTTAATGATCCAAGGTTCGCAATTAAAGTAGCCAGAATTGTAAGTCCGACTTGTCTTCCTGCGTGCTTTCCTGCTTCAATATCAATATCTTTCCCTATTTTCCCACGTTGCAATGTACCATCCGTATTTACGGGTAAATGTCCAGAAACATAAACTCGTCTTCCATCTATTAGGAGAGGTGTATAAACGCCTTTAGGCTCAGGTGCTGGAGGTAAGGATAGGTTGAGTGCTAGAAACCTTGATGTGTTGTCCATAGGTATTGAATATTTATATCGTGTTAATGTAATCTTTTCTTAAACTGGTATTTTTTAATTCCCTGTGATTGACTGGATGCTCAGTTCTTGAGACCTCCAATAAAACGCCGGAAAATTAGAACATATTTCTTAATTAATTTAAAGTTTATTTATTTCATTTAAATATTTGATTCATAGATACTTAATATTATTCAGACCTGTTTGTGATTGACTTCTATCTCTGTTTTTACCAAAACAATTTTTGTTTTCTCTGTTTATTACCCCTTATAAGTCAAAATTATTCGATATTTGTAAGGTTAAATTATAAAAATCTTAAAAAGATGAAAAAATTAATTTTGTTATTCGTATTACCTTTGTTTGTTGCGGTACAGAGTCAAGCGCAAACGGCTCAGCCAGCTGCTTCAGTGAACCCGAATGGTCCGATTGCAAAATGGGACAAGATGGCAAATGACTTTGGAAGTATTGCATTCAATGTTCCTAAGACAGCTGAATTTACAGTTACCAATGCAGGTAATCAGCCATTGATTATTAGCTCAGTTAGACCTTCTTGTGGTTGTACTAATCCAAAATTTTCTCAGGAACCAATTCTTCCTGGTAAATCATCAATTGTATCGGCTACTTATAATGCTGCAAATCCGGGTGTTTTTGCCAAGACCGTTACAGTAATAACGAATGCGGATACTAATCCAGTGGTTTTGCAGATTAAAGGTACGGTAATGCCAAACCCTACTCCACCTGCACCTCCAGCAACAAATGTTCCTAAATAAATTTATTTGTCAATATTTAAAGGGGTGAAATCGTTTATGATTTCACCCCTTTTTTATTTCTAAACTAAAGATGTGAGAATTGGTTTCGATTTTGGAAAAATATTTCTGTGATACTAAAAGGTTAATTCTTACGGTGTGATCACTAAAGATTTTTTCATTCCTTGAAAAAGCCTATTTTTGCCTCGATTTTTAACTCTTAAATTCAATACTAAATAATATGTCAGCTATTAAGAAAACGATCCTAGTTATCCTTGATGGATGGGGAATTGGTAACAAGACAGCCTCTGATGCAATTGCTTGTTCTTCAACGCCTTTTATCGATTCGTTATACAATAAATATCCCCACAGTACACTCTTGACTTTTGGTGAAAACGTTGGTTTGCCTGATGGTCAAATGGGAAATTCTGAAGTAGGTCACCTTAATATTGGAGCTGGTCGGGTTCTTTACCAAGATCTTGTTAAGATAAATAAGGCCGTAAGAGAGAAAACCTTATGGAGCAATGAACAGATCTTAAAAGCTTATAACTACGCTAAGACTAACAATAAACAAGTTCATCTAGTTGGCTTAATTGGACCTGGTGGAGTTCATGCGCTAAGTGATCATATGGTTGCGCTGGCACAAATGGCTACTGACCAAGGTCTTGAAAAGATTTTTGTGCATGGCATGACCGATGGTCGTGATACGGATCCTCGTTCAGCACTTGAATATTTAACTCAAGACCTTAAGGCTCTTGAAAAAACAAATGGTCGTTTTGCAACTATCATTGGTCGTTATTACGGTATGGATCGCGATACCAATTGGGGCCGTGTGAAATTGTCATATGATCTAATGACCAAAGCGGAAGGTAAAAAAACACAAAACCTTCTTCAGACAATACAAGATTCTTATGATGAAGGTATTACCGATGAATTTATCAATCCAATTGTTTTAACCGATGATAAGGGAGCGCCTTTGACAACTGTTCAAGAGGGTGACGTAGTGATTTGCTACAACTACCGCACCGATCGTTTGCGCGAACTTACAATGGTGTTTACGCAAGAGGATCATGCCGAGCTTGATATGAAAACTATGCCACTAGAGTGGTATACCATGACCAACTATAAATCTACCTTTAAGGGAATTAACGTGATCTTTAACAAAGATAACGTTGAAAATACGATGGGCGAAACAGTTTCTAAGGCTGGCTTAAAACAGATCAGAATAGCTGAGACTGAGAAATATCCGCATGTTACCTTTTTCTTTTCTGGTGGCAGAGAGCAAGAGTTTCCTGGTGAGACTCGTATTGTTATTCCATCGCCTAAAGTTGCTACGTATGATCTAAAACCTGAGATGTCGGCTCCTTTGATTAAAGATGCGATTGTTAAAGAGCTTAACCAGCAAAGTGCTGATTTTATCTGCTTGAATTTTGCCAATGGTGATATGGTTGGTCATACGGGTGTTTATAGTGCAATTCAAACTGCTATAACAGCTGTTGATCAATGTGCAAATGAAGTTGTTACAGCTGCGCGCGCTAATGGTTATGATGTTGTTGTTATTGCGGATCATGGAAATGCTGATTTTGCCTTAAATGAAGATGGAAGTGCGAATACGGCTCACTCTCTAAATCCAGTACCATTTATCTGGGTTACCGATCATGTTGGTGGCAAAGCATTTGATGGAATTCTTGCAGATGTTGCTCCTACGCTATTGTCGATTATGGGCGTTCCAATTCCTACGGATATGACAGGTAAAGTTTTGATCTCAAAATAAGATGCTGCAGATCGGAAACGCTATCCTCAGTCTGGATATAATCGAAAAAGAGTTTTGTTGTGATATCTCCAAGTGTAAAGGTGCTTGCTGTGTCGCTGGAGACAGCGGTGCTCCAGTTACCGTTGAAGAGGCGCAGCTTATTGAAGATCTATATCCAAATTTTGAGGTTTACCTTTCTGAAGCAAATAAAGCAGAAGTTGTAAAACAAGGTTTTTCTGTTGTTGATTCCGATGGCGATTTAGTGACTCCAATTGTTGGGAATAATGAATGCGTTTATACATTTGTCGACGATCATGGGATCACTAAATGCGCGATAGAACGTGCTTATCTAGAGAAGAAAATAACCTTTAGAAAACCTCTCTCTTGTCACCTGTTTCCTATTCGTATTACTTCCTATAAGAAGTTTGATGCCGTCAATTACCAACAGCTTGATATTTGTAAACCGGGTAGAATTTGTGGTCGAAGTGAAGGACTACCGATGTATAAATTTCTCAAAGAACCGCTTGAACGCAAATATGGCCCAGAGTGGTATGCTGAGCTAACCTACGCTGTGGAGAATTTTCCTAAGTCATAGATCTAATGCTATAGCCAACGGCTTTTATTTGTCTGATTTCTTTTTAAAATACTTTTGTATAAGTGAAAGTAATTCATCTTTTTTAATTGGTTTTGAAATGTAATCGTTGCAGCCTGCTTTAATGGCTTTTTCTCTGTCGCCTGAAAGTCCAAAAGCTGTTTGCGCTATTATGACAACCGTTTTGTTGAATTGACGGATTTGTCGGGTAGCCTCAAAGCCATTTAGTTCAGGTATTTGGATATCCATCATAATTAAATCTATATCCGGATTATTGCGACAAACTTCAATAGCCTCAATTCCGTTTCTTGCAATTGAAATTTTACTGGTAAAATCCGTTAACTCAATAGCAACAAGCTTTTCAGAAATTTCATCATCCTCGACGATTAATATTTTAAGTTTTCTAATCTGATCTTTTCCGTTTTGCCCTAGAATATTTTTCTTATTAACCTTTTTTTCTTCCGGTTCACTATTAAATGGTAACGTGAAATAAAAAGTTGAACCAATGCCTTCTTCACTTTCTACCCAAATTTTACCGCCAAGCATCTCCACATAGGCTTTTGAGATTGATAAACCTAATCCTGCACCCTGCAGGGCCATTTTGTCAGTAATGTCAGCTTGAATAAAACGTTCAAAAATGGCTGACTTCATATCTTTAGAAATTCCTATTCCTGTGTCTTTTACGTAAAATTCTAGGAGTTCACCTTTTTTTAGATAACCAAATTCTATTACACCTTCTTTGCTGTATTTAATGGCATTTTTAACAAGATTAGTAAGAATTGAATAAAATTTCTCTGTGTCAGTTCTAATGGTGGCTACTTTTGACGGCAAAGAGTTTTTGAAAAGAAGCTGCATTCCCTTTTCTTCAACCTCCGGTTTAAAGAAAGTATAAATGAATTCAATTTTCTCGTTAATTTCAACTTCGTTAATATGAAGATGCATTAAATCAGCTTCAATTTTTGAAATGTCAATGATGTTGTTGATAATATTGAGCATTCGGACTCCGCTTTTTTCTATGATTTTAATGTACTCATGTTGTTTCTCACCTGAAAGATTCGGTTCGTTAAGTAGTTCAGCAAACCCCAGAATTCCGTTCATCGGTGTTCTTATTTCATGACTCATATTGGCTAGGAATGCAGATTTTAATCGATCACTTTTTTCTGCTTGTTCTTTGGCTAAGATTAATTCTTTCGCACGTTTGGCTTTCTCTTCATTTTGAAAGGAAAGTTCTTTGTTGGCGATAATTAATTCTGCAGCTCGTTTAGATTTTTCTTTATTTTGAAAGACCAGTTCAATATTTGCGATAACTAGCTCAGCGGCTCTTTTGGCTTTCTCTTCGTTTTGGAATTTTAGTTCTAGATTTGCAATGATCAATTCGGCAGCCAGTTTTGCTTTTTCTTCTTCATGATGGGCAACTTCTTGAAGAGCAATTGCTAATTCCCGCTCAAGTTGAAGGCTTCTAGTAGCGTCAAGATCTTTTATTGAACGTAAGTAATAAAACTCGTTCTGCAATTCTGTTAAATCCTTTTGAAGTTCTTCTTTGGTTTTGTCATGAATGTCCATCGCGAGGATTGTTTTTTAATAGTGACATATCGTACCACTGAGCATTGGGTATAATTAGTTCCCTTCAGCTATTGCAGTCATCTCTACGTTCCCTTCATGCACGGCTAACGCATCAATCAGATAGGAGGGAACCAACCTCTCTCCATTGCTTATCGTAGAGAAATAGGGTT
>Ga0209829_10003217_pt1 | contig 12006 bp, 6 predicted proteins | sample C_140205_EF_Meta_FD_187311 | JGI IMG/M metagenome (GOLD analysis project Ga0209829, IMG submission 187311) | Freshwater microbial communities from Lake Croche, Canada to study carbon cycling - C_140205_EF_MetaG (SPAdes) (version 2) | ecosystem: Environmental > Aquatic > Freshwater > Lake...
TTCCATCTTGTCTCTTGTGGTGACAGGATTTCCATCGTGTCAAAGGCATGTGCAAGTTGAAAACTTGCACCCACAAATCAAAGAACCCCACTCCGCTCTTCCTTGGAGTGACACGATTCCATCGTGTCTCTTTGTGGCAACAAGATCTCCATCGTGTTGATTCAGCACGCTCGAAAACGTGCTGCCACAAAAGGCCCGCCAAGCTCGCAGCACCCCCTCACAGCCGGGCATGGATGCCGGACGATGGTTCGCGTGCAATCAGCTGCGGACGATTCGATTGCCGGGCAGCCGACGGATCAGTCGCCGCATCTCGAGGACGCCGATCGTGGCGAGCACCTGTGAAGCGGCTAGGCCGCTTGCGGCCATGACGTCGTCGATATTCACCGATTTCAGACGGTCAACAGTGAGGCCATCGCAGGCATCCAGCACCTGGCGTTCGATGTCACCCAGTTGCAACTCTGCCGGATTGCTCACGGCTCGCCCATCGGCCGCGATGGTCGTCTCGAAGAGCGGCCCGAACTCCTCGAGGATGTCGTCCACGCTCTCGACGAGTTTTGCGCCGTCGCGAATCAGCCGGTGGCAGCCGCGGGACATGCGGCAGTCAATATCGCCCGGCACCGCAAAGACCTCGCGCCCCTGCTCGCCTGCGAGACGGGCGGTGATGAGAGCCCCCGACCGCTCTGAAGCCTGCACGACCACCACGCCCAGCGACATGCCCGATACGATGCGGTTTCGCTGCGGAAACGTCCCGGACTGCGGGTTGGCCAGCGGCGGCAACTCGCTGATCATGGCGCCCGCATCGATGACTTCGCGAGCGAGATCCGCATGCTCCGGCGGATAGACGTTGAGCACTCCGCTGCCGAGCACGGCGACCGTTCGCCCGCCCGCTTTGATCGCGCCGCGATGCGCGGCAGCATCGATGCCACGCGCCAAGCCGCTTACCACCGTGTAGCCGGCGCGGGCAAGGCTGCCACCGAGCTGTTCGGCAACCTTCAGGCCATAGGGCGTGGCGTGCCGGGCTCCGACGACGGCCACGGCGAGCGAGTCGTGCGGCAGAAGCGAGCCGCGAACGAAGAGCAGGGGGGGCGGATCGTCGATCCGCGCGAGCATGGCGGGGTAGCCGGCACGGCCCTCGACAATGATGTCAACCGCCCTTTTTCGACAGAGATCGATCACATCGTCGGCGGTGGGAGTGTCTGTGGGGGCATGGATCGCCGCCGCGAGACTTTTTCCGAGCCGGCCAACAGAGGCGATCTCGGCCGGGCTGGCCGCGAACACCCCGTCGGGTGAACCGAACCGCTCAAGCAGCAGCCGCCGCGTGCGGGAGCCGATGCCCGGCACGCAGGCGAGCCTGACGTGGCTATAAAGGTCGCCGAGTTCGTCGGGAAACGCTTTCGAGGGAGATGTCATGGGGCGGCTCCGGGACGACGGCCGACAGAAACGCAGAAGTGTACAAACGTTCTCTTCGGCGTGTTTGGTGTTGTATGACACGGTGGGCGATGCGTCAAATGGTGGCTTGCAGTGGGCTTATCCATTGCGGTCTGCCGCTGTCGCGGTGAAAGCCCGCGTTGCCGTACGCGGGGAGCGCGGGCCACACCACCGTGCGAGTGATTCCATGACTGACCCAACCCCAACCGCTTCGGCCGTCCCCACTGAAGCCTCCCGTCCGGCCGCCGGCTGCCAATTCGCCAGCGACAACACGGCAGGCATGTGTCCCGAGGCTTGGCAGGCTCTCGCCACCTCAAACGCCGGCTGCGTGGCTAGCTACGGCAACGACTTCTGGACGGCCCGGGCCTGCGACCTGATCCGCGACGTGTTCGAGTGCGCGGCCGAGGTGTTCTTTGTCTTCAATGGCACCGCCGCGAACTCACTCGCCATCGCCTCGATGTGCCAGTCGTATCATGCGATCCTCTGCCACGAACTGGCCCATGTCGAGACCGACGAGTGTGGGGCGCCGGAGTTCTTCTCAAATGGCACGAAGCTGCTGCTGCTGCCTGGCGAACGGGGCAAGCTCACGCCCGCAGGGATCAGTGCCGCCGTCGAGCGGCGTCGCGACATGCACTACCCGAAGCCGCGGGTCGTGAGTATCACGCAGGCCACGGAACTCTCAACCGTCTATTCGCTCGATGAACTGGGGGCGATCCACGAGGCCTGCCGCCGGCATGAACTCAGGCTGCACATGGACGGTGCCCGGTTCGCCAATGCCGTGGCCGCCCTCGACGTGCCGCCGAAGCGGCTCACCTGGGAGGCAGGCATCGATGTTCTCTGCCTGGGCGGCACGAAAAACGGCATGGGTGTGGGTGACGCGGTCGTCTTCTTCCGCAGGGATCTCGCGGAGGAGTTCTCCTACCGTTGCAAGCAGGCGGGACAACTCGCCTCCAAGATGCGGTATCTCACCGCCCCGTGGGTCGGGCTTCTCGAAGGGAACGCGTGGCTGGAGAATGCCCGGCGGGCCAACGCCGCAGCCGCCCGGTTGGAGGCCGGTATGCGGGCCATACCCGGGATCGAGGTACTCGGCATTCGGGACGCCAACGCGGTGTTTGCCCGGTTGCACGAACCGGTCGCGGCGGGACTGCGGCGGCGCGGCTGGGTTTTCTACGACTTCATCGGCTCGGGTGGCTGCAGATTCATGTGCTCGTGGGCCACGACGGCGGCCGACGTCGACGCCCTGCTCGCCGATGCCAGGGATCTGGCTGCCGCGACGCCTGTCGGCGGATGACCGCCACCGGCAACAGCGACACGCAGGCCGCTCGTCAGCCGGCTTGGGCCTTGAGCTCGGCCAGATGCTGGGCGGCGCCTACCAACCGATCCCAGTTCTTCTCCACATACTCAGGAGGCCCGCCAATCTGCGCCACCATCTGGGCCACCTGCTCGGTGGGCACCATCTCAATGGCATCCCAAGGACAGACCTTGAGTTCGTAGGGATTCGATTTCTTGCCAGGAATGTGCACGCATACCTCGCAGCCCACGCACCGCTCCACGTCGATCTCACACCAGCTCTGCAGGTTTTGAAACTGGTCAAACTGCTGCACCTTCAGGATGCAGTCGACCGGGCAGACCTCGAGGCACGCCTCGCAGCCTGTGCAGTTGTCGGCCGTGATGACGGCCAGTTCCTTGGGGAGCTTCTTGCGGGGACCTTGCTTGGCCATGATGGTTCAATCGGTTGCGAGGCAGGGATTTCTTCAGCCAGACCTATCGTAGTCGCCCGGCCTCCGGCTTCCAACCGGCATTGCTTTCCGGCGAGCACCAAAGCCCAGCCGCCTACACCCGCTCGCCGCGGATCAGGTCGGCAGGCGTCTGACGCTCCCGCACGAGCCGGGCCTGGCCACCGTCGATCAGGACTTCCGCGGGCAGAGGCTTTGAATTGTAGTTGCTCGCCATCACGAATCCGTAGGCCCCGGCGATTTCGATCACCAGCAGATCCCCCACCTGCGCCGGCGGGAGCGCACGGGAGGCCACGAAGCCCCCGTCAGTCTGCGTGAAGATGTCGCCCGATTCGCACAAGGGACCGCCAACGGCCACCTCCTCGAGCGTGGTGGCCGTGTCGTCCGCTGCTTCCGAGCCAGCTGGGCAGAGGCTCATCGGATGGTACGAGCCATAGAGCACCGGGCGGGCCAGTGTGTTGAAGCCGGCGTCGACGAGCAGGTATTTCCGCGTGCCCTGCCGCTTGATGGCGCGGACTTCCGTGATCACGCAGCCGGCCTCGGCGGTGAGGTAACGCCCCGGCTCGATCTCCAGCCGGATCCGGTGGCCGAAACGATCCTCCAAGGTTTTTCGTGTGGCGTTCCAGAGCTGAAAGTAGCCGCCGAGATCGGCATGGACCTCCTCCGGCTTGTAGGGCACCGGCAGGCCGCCGCCGGCGCTCACCATGGTGAGCGAGCGGCCGATCTCGAGCGCCACCCGTTCGAGCGCCCCAGCCACCTCGGCCAGATGCGCCAAGTCGGTGCCACTGCCGATGTGCATGTGCAGCCCGCTCACCGACAGGCCTGCCCACTCGGCGCGGCGGAGCACCTCGGGAATCTCCTCGTGCCAGATGCCGTGCTTGGAGCCCTCGCCGCCAGTGTTGGTCTTCTGGCTGTGGCCGTGACCGAAGCCGGGATTCACCCGCAGGGTGACGTTCGCTCCAGGGGCCCGCTGCGCCAACTGCTCCAGCATGTCGGCCGAGCCGCAGTTGACATGGATGCCGAGCTTCGCGACCGCATCGAGACTGTCGCGGTCGAAGATGTCGGCCGTGTAGACGACGGGGTGCACGGGGGGCAGGGCGTCCGGCCCGTCGCTTGCCCCGCGATCGGCATGCGGTTGAAAGCCCGCTGCCAACGCCCGCTGGATCTCACCGGTGCTGACCGCGTCGACCATCACGCCCTCCTGGCGGATGAGGTTGAGCACGGCGAGATTGGAACAGGCTTTCTGCGCAAATCGAACCGTGTCCCAGGAGGCCAGATCACGGCAGCGACGCCGGATCATGTCGGCGTCGTAGGCATACAGGGGCGTGCCATACTCGCGGGCCAGATCCGCCACGCTCACGCCGGCATAGTGGCGACGGAAGCGGGGAGTGGTGGCCCCCCTGGTGTCGGAGGCCGGTGGGCTGGCTACAGTCGGACTGTTGGGGATCACGGTCGCAACTCGTGGTGAAAATGGTGGGAGGAATGGGAACGGGCTGGACCGCCTGCGCCCGTCAGCGTGCAGGCGCGGGAATCTGAAATCCATTGGGGAGAGGCAGCCCCGGCGGAACGGCTGCGCCCGCGCCGGCGGCTGCGGACGCGCCGGCTGCAACAGCCCGCACCACGCCTCCGTCGGCGGAGATCCGCGTGGCTACGCCGCGTTCGATCGGCCGCACGAGGATCTTCAGGAGGCTGCCCTTTTGGTCGCCAGCCCCTGCTTCGGTGGCGTCACCTGCATCGGCATCGCCCGTGGCAACATCGAGCACACCCCGCATTTCCTGCTCGGCCGCGTAGGCGAGGACGCGATCCACCGCCACCTCGACGGCCGCGATCGGCTTGGCGTCGGGGTCAGTCTGGCCTTGCGGGCCAAGCAAGGCGGCCAGCCGCTGCCGCGGATCGCCGCCGGCCAGCAGAAATGCGTATTCCGGCGTGATGGCCAGCGTGAGCTCGAGATTTTTCCCCAGCCGCGTGGCGGCCTCGGTGCCACTCAGGTCGATTGAAATCGTGTGCAGGTTGGCTGTGCCAACCTTCGCCGCGTCGAACGTGACGCGTACGCCGGTGGGCAACGATACCTCGGAACTGAGCGACGTCTTCACGTTCTTCTCCACGGCTGCTCCGTCCTTCACCCGGATGCCTGCCGTCACATCGGGCAGGGCGGTTTTGTTCGCACCGGCGGTCGTGTCGATGCAGACCGCCGCATCGATGCCGCCGGTGGCGAGCACCGATGAGATCACGTCGCGGAGCAGGAGGGACAGCGTCTCCGTGAGCCGATCGGAGCTCTGCTGAGTGCGAGGCAGTGCCTGTTCGAGCATGCTCAGCACCTCGCGGCGGGCCGCCTCCGGAACCCGCTGCACCAGGTGGGCGGAGACCGCGGGACGCTTGCCGTCGGCCATCGGCGGCATGGCCACCGTGAGCTGCCCCTGGTCGGCACCCTGCATGGCCAGCGCCGCCGGCGATCCCGGGACTGCCACCGTGCGGTTCTCGATGAAGACGCGATCCTTCTCGGTGTCGATCGCGACGCCGATCGCCAGCGATTCGGTGTCGGCGAGGCTGTCGATCACTTTGCCGATCGTTCGGGCGTCGAGCTGCTGGCCCTGTTCGCCGGCAGCCGCCGCTCCCTGCTCGACAAGCATGCGGAGTTGCAGTCGCAGCGGTTCCGGCAGCAGGTGCGGAAAGGCTTGGATGCCGATGGTGTAATTCTCCGACAGCGGGGCGAAGAGCAGCGTGGGGTCGACGGCCTCCACATCCACGCCTTGCGGCGACACGATCGCCCACCCATTTTCCTCCACAAGGTCGAGGGCGATGCCACTGGGCAGCGTGAGGCTGCGGGAGTTGCCAGACCGTTCGACGGGGCCGGTCACCGACTGCAGCGAATCGAGCAGCTTGTCGAGGCTCTTGACCGGGACGAAGCCGTGCACGGCCAGATCGTTGCCGTCGGTCGTGACGACTGCGCCCAGAGGCCGCTTGACGTCGAGCCCGCCTAGGCCGCGGCCCTGCGTGGCCATCAGAAGCACCGATTCCATCATGCCAGCCAGCCCGGGCTGGCCGACCTGCATGCCCATCCACCCGAGCTGTTTTTTCAGGTCCGCGTAGCTGTCGCAGGTGACGATCACCAGCACTTGTCGCTCGGCTGCTCGGGCCACCGAGAAGCTGGCACCCACGCCGAGCTCACTCACGAACAGGCCCAAGGCCCAAGCGGCAGCGAGGGCCACCTGCATCGGAAATCCACCGCGTCGATGTCTGACAGACATGAAAATACCCTTGTGAACAGACCACTGGTTTCGGACACATGGTGTGGGAGCAGAAGGCACGTTCTCCGGAGGAGACAGGCGCCCTGCGTAGCTTACCAGCCGCCTCGCCAACAGCCTGCTGGAAAAGTCGTCTAGCTGCCCGTGGACAAAGTCCTCCATGCCCTTTGTCCACTTGAAAACCTCCGGTTTTTTGCGGGTGCTACGCACCCGGGACCGCATCGTGCGGTCGAAACGGCTGTTTATCCACAGCCTGCTAGGCCCCTGCCGGACGTGAAAAGAGCCCACTTGGAAAACCTCCGGTTTGACCCGAAGGCTGCTCCGCCGTTTCGAGTGCTGCGCATCTGGGGCGGCGGCGTGCGTCTGGGCATGCTGTTTTTCCACGGCCTGCCAAACCTGCATTCCCGGTATTCTTAGTTTCATGCAGCCGCTTTCCCCGGAATTCGAGACCAATTTTTCGCCATTCTCCACGGCCGCGCCGGCGTCTCGGCCGCCACGGATCCGTCTGCAGGCACTGCTCTTTGTGCTGACCTGCTGCACGACGTTTGCCGCGGGCGTGGCGGGCTGGCAGCCGCTGTTGCTGGGCGTCGACGACGAAGTGAGCCTGCAGATCGCCGCGCACTGGCAGCGAGGGCTCGCCTACATGGCGGCGGTGATGGCGGTGCTGGGGGCGCACGAGGCGGGGCATTTCATCGCAGCCCGGCTCCATCGTATCCCGGCCACGCTGCCGTTTTTCATTCCCGTGCCCGTGCTGCTCACCGGCACGTTGGGCGCGGTAATCGGCATGGAGGGCTCGCGGGCCAACCGCCGCCAACTGTTCGACATCGCAATCGCCGGGCCACTGGCCGGTCTGGTGGTGGCCCTGCCGCTCCTCTCCATCGGCCTGCTCACCGGCGAGGCGGCCCGGCAGAGTCCGTTTGCCATGCCGCCACTGGCCAGCGGCATCCTGCGGCTGATCCGCCCCGACATCGCCCACGGCGCCACGATCGCCCCCAATGCGCTCTTCATGGCGGGGTGGGTTGGCCTGCTGGTGACGGGCCTCAACATGATTCCGATCAGCCAGCTCGACGGCGGCCATGTCAGCTATGCGGTCTTCGGCAGACGGGCCCACTGGATCGCGCGGGGTGTGCTGATCGCCGCCATCACCGCGATCGTGTTGCTGGGCCGCACCAACTGGATCGCGATGGTGGTGATCGTGACGCTCCTCGGCACGGACCATCCGCCGATCCGCAACGACGGCCGGCCGCTGGGGCTGGCCCGCACGGCGATGGGGCTGCTGTCGTTCCTGATCCCAATCGTGACGTTCATGCCTGAGCCGCTGCTGCTGGATTGACCGGCTGCGTGGCGGTTTCGCAGGCTCTTGATCCACCGCCTGCTGGCCTTCGCTCTCTGCTCGCGACGGCCATGGCTCTTCTCAGACAATCGTGAAATTGCCGAGCCTGCCGGTGTACCGGATCTTGACCACGAGGTCAGTCGTGCGGTCGAAGCCGGCAACCGAGTTGTTTATGACGAGATAAGCCTCCGTCGTGCTGTTCGCGAAGGTCACCAAGGCGGCAGCACCGTCGGTGACGAAGTTGCTCGTCGTGAACTGATTCTGCAACTTCGTCGCCGAGTAGGCCCCAGCCACCGCGACTTTCCCGATACTGCCCGAGGCCACCGCGATCGGGGCGTCGAAGGTGTCTCCCGCACCCTGATTCCCCACGCCGATGGCGAAGGAAGTGATCACATCCAACGCCGTCGTCAATGACTGCGTCAGGCTCGTGTAGCGATACGTATTGTTGCCTGCCCCGCCGGTGAGGGTGTCGGCACCCAGGCCGCCGATCAGCACGTCGTTTCCGCCACCACCGAGGAGGATATCGTCGAGGCCTCCGCCGGTGAGCTGATTGTTGCCAGCATTGCCAGTAAGCACATTCCCGAAGTCGTTGCCGGTGGCGTTGATGTTGCCATTGCCGGTCAACGTCAGATTCTCGACGTTGGCGCCAAGCGTGTATGTCACCGAACTGGAAACCGTGTCTGTGCCTTCACTCACCTGCTCCACGACCGTGTCGGTCGCGGTATCCACGACGTAGGCATCATTGCCACGGCCGCCCGCGAGATAGTCGGATCCGGCCAGCCCATTGAGGCTGTCATTGCCGTCACCGCCGTAGATCACATCCTGAAAGGCTGTGCCTACGAGAACGTTGTCCCCGACGGTGCCCACGACCTGCCTGCCGAGCGGGGCCGAAGCGTTTGAGTAGATGAGCTTCAGGCTGCCGTTGGTGTCGATAAACTCCGATATGGCGCGGATGGTCGCCCCCTGGGGCAGGCCATTGGCTGCACTGGGCGTGAATGTCGCGCTGCTGGCGCCCGCGATGGTATCCCAACTCTTGGCAGTGGCGTTGTACGCCTCCCACTGGGTGCCCAGCGCTTGGACGACACCGGCCGCGGCTGGGATCGAAACGCTCAGAACGTTGGCCGGGTTGGTCACGCCGATACTGGAGGCGAGCGGATTCGCACTCGATTCGGCGGCGAATCCCGAGAGCGCGGCGGTGTAGGAGCTGACGGTCTCCCCGGCAAGCAAGGCGACTGGGTAGGCGCCCTTGCCGAGACTCGCGACCGTAGCCGCAGGCAGGGGGCTGTGCGCCTGCGAGCCCGTGGAGGCGGCATTCACCGCAGTGAAGTCGTAGCCGAACAGCAGCTTTTCAACACCGAAGATTACGTCGCCCACGCTGGACGTCTCGACGCCGGTCTTGTCGACCACCCGGATGCCGATCTGCTCCGCAGAATTGGCAGGGTTGTAGATGGGCGTGATGTCAAAGTTCCGGCGACCGCCGGCATAGGCCACCATGTCTGCCGTTCCAGCGGTGGACCGGCTGTATGAGAGTCCGGTGGCGCCGAAGGTCACGTTGTTGCCCAGCGTGAAGTCGGGCGCCGACCGGAGCAAGTCCTGAAAGTGCTTGCCGTCACCAGCAGCGACCGTGTCGAGAACGCCGTTGTGCTGCAAAACACCGTTGGCGTTATAGCTGCCGATCAGCGCGTCAAGCCGCATCGAGTCGGCAACGATGACATCGTCGCCTGCACCGCCGGCGATGACGTCGTTTCCGCCGCCACCGATCAGCCAGTTGTTGCCGCCGTCGCCAATGATCTGATCTGCAAAACTGCAGCCCTCGATGCCCTGGATGTTGACCCAGAGTTGTCCGAACGGCGTGCTCGTCCCCATGTTCACGTTCTGGTAATTCAGGTCAGCGATCCGATTGAGAGCGATGTTTACGTCGTTGAACGAGACGAGGTTGTAGCCGAACTCGCCGAGGCACTCATCGACATTGAGCGTCTGGTTCTGGCCGCCGATGCCGCCGTTGAGGATGTCGTCGCCAGCGTCACCGATCATCTGGTCGGGACCGGCACCGCCGAACATCCGGTCATCTCCCAATCCGCCGGACAACGTGTCGAGACCCTCCCCCCCGATCACGATATCCTGCCCGGAGCCGGCGAAAACAAAGTCCGCATCGAGCCCGGCGTCGATGTAATCGTCGCCCGCATTCCCCTGCAATTCATCGATGCCCGCCTCGCCGAACAGCCGGTCATTGCCTTCGGCGCCGATCACCACGTCAGCATCGTCGCCGCCGTGGATCTCGTCGTTGCCCGTTCCCCCGTCGAGGAAGTCGGGCAGCGTTCCGCCATAGATCAGGTCGTCTCCAGCCTCGCCATAGACATGGTCGGCGCCGGCGTTGCCGACCAGGATGTCTTTGCCGGCACCGCCGTAGACCGTATCGTCTCCGTCGCCGGCGTTGATGTAGTCGGGGTTGGCTGTGCCACCGATCACCTCGTGCGAGTTGAAGCCGGCGGACGGGGTGCCGTCAGGGTTCTGGCCGATGTCGGGCCGGGCGTCAAGGATGTAACTCACGCCGGCCTGATTGACAACGGTGCCGTTGGCCATCTCCGCAGTTCCACCATCCGAGTAGACGCCGATACCGAGCGCCTGAACGATGTCGCCGTACTTGTGCTGACGAGCCGCGGGACTGACTATTGAGTCGGGATTTTCACCAAGCTCCACATAACTGTCAGCCATGAACATCACATTGCCGACCAGATGGCGTGCGCCGGTGGTCCGTTCGATCACGTCCTTGAACTGCTCGGTGGTCACGGCGTTGATCAGGTCTGTGGAGACCGCTAGTCCGTCGCGCAGCCGCCAGAAATAGTAGTCGCGGTCGCCGTTGATCAGCCGCGTCATCTGGTCGCAGAAGATGGTGTCGAACGTTGAGCCTAGCTCGCCCAGGAAGATGTGTTTCTCGGCAAGACCGCCGTTCCACGCGTCGATGAGCTCGAAGCCCTTGTCGGCCGCGTCGCCGTTGCCCATGAACGCAGTTGCCTGCGTCACAGCGTCGGAGGCCGTCCAGCCGAGCGAGACGACCGCGGTCTGCTGTTCTACAGTCAGGGCGTTGAATGTGGTCCCGCCTGCGAGGCTCACCACAGCCTCGGCCTTGGCTAGGTCCCCGTTGAACGAGTACGCAGCGATGAAATTGGGCAACGATTCGGCATACTGGATGTTGTTGCCAAAGTCGGTCCAGCTGATGTAGGGTTGCAGGCCCGCCTGCAACGCGATCGTCTTGTCGATAGTCTCACGCAGTTTCGGATCAACCACGCCTCCGTTATCGGCGGTCGTGTCGAGCAGCTTCGTCTGCAGGAGTGCCAGTTGGGTCGCCATGCCGTCGGAGAGTTCCCGCCGCAGGTTGTTCAGCGTGGGCATGCCGAGATCGCGAGCACGGGCGATGTTGATGGCTGCTAAATCCTGCGGCTGTCCCAGCAGTTTCTGCTGCAAGGCCGGCGTCACGAATTCATCAATCTCGTTGGCACTCTGTCGCGACATGCCTTGGGCGATCGCCGTCGGGCCGACCTTGGCGAAACCAGCCGGGTCGAGGAATGCCTGCTCGAGGGCATAGTGTGTGACCGCAGCGGTGAGGCTGCCATTCGGATCGAGGGCATCGATCACCTCCCGCAACTGCGAGTGACCGAACCGGAAAGCGACCTGACTGTAGTCGAGCGTCACGTCTGGGTTGACGCTCGAGTCATACATGACGAACAGCGGAATGTTGGGCGAGTAGCCGCGGGCGTACTGGTCGATCGCGACGTGTTGGTACTCCATCTGATTCACGAACAAACCAACCTGGAACATCTTTTCCTGATCCCAGGAAACTCTGCCTTGGGCATCGACGTAGTTTCCAAGAGCGTCGGTGAGCGGCTGGCCGTTCGTCCCGGGGACGGCCACCTGCCAGGCATGCGCGTAGGTCTTCGTGGGATCAGCGGCCTGCTGCGTCCGGATCGATTCGATGAAGTTGTCAATCTGCCAGTTGTGGTTTTCGTGCCAGACGTGGTGCACGGAGGTGAGGCCGAAGTTCTCATTGACCCGGCCATCGCCCGCGACGTAGTGGTCGCCGACCGAGCGGAGCAGGATTTCGCCGACAAGAGCGGCGTTGGCGGGGTCGGCCCCCAAGGCCGTGGGCTGTCCCGACCGGATGTCGACGTAGTCGCTGACGTACCGATCGGCCGTTCCGCTGCCACTCGCGGGCCGGCTGATACCGCTGAAGCCGGCGAGCAAGTCGACGTGGCCCGGCACGCCG
>Ga0209829_10003218_pt1 | contig 11996 bp, 8 predicted proteins | sample C_140205_EF_Meta_FD_187311 | JGI IMG/M metagenome (GOLD analysis project Ga0209829, IMG submission 187311) | Freshwater microbial communities from Lake Croche, Canada to study carbon cycling - C_140205_EF_MetaG (SPAdes) (version 2) | ecosystem: Environmental > Aquatic > Freshwater > Lake...
TTTTGTGTTGGAAAATAATTGGTACTTGTTTCAACTTAGCTTATGTTTGTGTTTGGGATGATGTTTATTTTCGTATATACTTCAAGCTATGGAAGATTCTTGGCTTTTTCCTTATTGAAAGGACTCCATTCATATGTCTTATAAGCATTCTTTTACTAGGCATAAAACTCGTGAAGTAATGATTGGTAATCGTGTGATTGGTGGCAATAATCCGATTCTTGTTCAATCGATGACCACTCCCGATACCCACTTTGTGGAAGAAGTAATTAAGCAGATTCATGCACTTGAAGAAGCTGGTTGTGAATTAGTTCGAGTTACAGTGCCTAAAGCTGAAGATGCTCATGCTTTGGGGGAGATTCGAAAAAAGATTGGTATCCCTTTGATTTGTGATATTCATTTTGATTACAAAATGGCACTTCAGGCAATGGATCATCCGATTGATAAAATCCGTATTAATCCGGGTAATATTGGTGGCTATGATCGATATAGGCAAGTCCTTAGAAAAGCAAAGGATAAAGGTTTACCCATTCGTATTGGTGTTAACGCAGGAAGTTTGGAAAAAGAACTTGTTGAAAAATACGGGTTTCCCTGCCCTCCTGCGATGGTTGAAAGTGCACTTAGATATCTTGAAATTGCTGAATCTGAAGGTGTGAAAAATATTATTGTTTCTCTTAAATCTAGCGACGTTCTTACCGCTGTTGAAGCATATCGCATGTTTGCAAAACAAGCAGACTACCCAACTCATATTGGTATAACCGAGGCTGGCAAACCGCCCTATGCCGTTACTAAATCTGCCTGTGGATTGGCTCCATTGTTGCTAGATGGCATTGGCGATACCATTCGAATTAGTTTATTGGGTGATCCTGTTCCAGAAATCCAAGCAGCGTTTGATATTCTTCAAGCAACTCAAAGGCGGGTCCGAAAACCTGAACTCATCGCATGCCCTACATGTGGGCGGCTTGAAATTGATCTTGAAGGAATTATTGCCCAAGTTGAAAAACGACTCGCAGGAAAAACGACTCCGATTAAAATAAGTATCCTTGGCTGTATTGTTAATGGGCCAGGAGAAGCTAGAGAAGCGGATTTAGGTATTGCAGCTGGTAAAGGTAAAGGAGTTATCTTTAAAAGAGGCGAAATTGTGCGCCATGTCCTCGAAAGCGAAATGGTGGATGCTCTTCTTGAAGAAGTTGAAAAATGGGAAATTGAAGAAGCTCAGAGTGGAAACTTGATAGTGGAAAAAGGGCTTGGTACCCATGAAAAGAAATTTGCACTTCCTGTCATTAGATAACCATTAATCTGAGTTTCAGCTTTATTATTTGGGTTGATTCACGAGGGTTATTGCACATGCCTGTCCAGTTTTCTTGTAATGCTTGCAAAAAAAAGTTTAAAGCTGCAGATAAGTTTGCAGGTAAAACTATTCCTTGTCCTAGTTGCAAATCTCCCTTAATAGTGCCTGCTTTACCAGTAGGAAGCCTACTTCCCGAAATTGCCCCTCTCAAAGCTTCGGTTAAAACCAAAAGCCAGGCCGAACAAGATATCGAAGCGATGGCTGCATTAGCTCTTGAAGAAACTAAACAAGAAGAAGAAGTAGTTCCTCAATTTATTCAGTTTGAATGTACTTTTTGTGATGAAAAAGTTTCGCTACCCATCGATTTAGGCGGAAAGCAGGCCCCCTGCCCTGGCTGTAGGAGAATTCTTAAGGTTCCTATGCCAGCAGTTGTAAAAAAATCTGGCCCAGATTGGAAAAAACAACCTGATAAACGGCCCGCTGGTGCTTTAAGAAAAGAAGAACCAGAGCTTGAAGGTACATGGAATTCCACCATGGATACCGTTTCCCGCGATGCCTTGCTCGAGGCAGGTGCGATTGTCGAAGAGTATGAGCCTTTAACGCGTGCTGAAAAAATTAAACGCGCTGTATTAGTTTTAGTTGTTCTTATTTCAGGATTATCAGGATTTTTTTATTATAGTTCCTATCAGGGCAAAGTTAACGGGGATGCACAAATTGCCAAAATCGAACTTAGTATTAAAAGTGGAGAACTTGCTAATTCTTCTGGTGAAATCAAGGCTGTTCTCCTTGCTGGTATTGCATCTTATCGCTTATTAGAAAATCCTGATATTCCTGCTTCAAAAATAAAAAAAACTCTTCAATCTGCTTTAGCTTCTTTAGATAAAGCTAGCTCTTTGTTTGAAAAAGATTTTGCATTACTCGAATTATCCAGATCCATTGTCGAATTGGGTGGTGGTAAGGATGAGGTCAGGGATAATAAAAAATTAAAATGGGATGAAGTTCAGAAGTTTTTAAAGCAACCTTTCGAGTCTTTTACCATTCCTGAGATTAAACTTATTGCATTAAAAGAGGCTACGGCTTCATTTATTTCAAGCGGTGAAACAGATCGTGCACTTGCGTTTGCTTCGCAAGTTCTTTCTGGTTCTGCTGTTTCTAAAGATAAAAAAATTGATGATCACTCTGATTTTTTGGCTGTGGTTGGTATGGAGTTGTTTAAAGCTCAAAAAATAGATGCTTCAAAGCAAATCTTGGAATCTATTCGAACCCGTTACACTTCTGCTCCGACTACCCCTGTTTCTCCTTTTGCTGCTGCATTTTTTACAATCGCGGAGAAAGATAAACCTTTGCCCTTTGCTTTTGCTAAAGATTCTAACAATGAAGCTGATATATATTGTTTGCTTTGTGTTGATTTGATAAATGACAAATTAGATACTTTCATAGGGTCATCAAATTTTAAAAACTATGATGCTGTTCTTCGATTAAATTGTTTATCCAAGGTTTCTTTTCTTGCAACAGTTCTAGGCAAAGATGTTTCGGTGCTTAAGGATGAATTGAATCGTATTGTTAGTGAAGGCGTTATGCCCAATGTTGATTGTGTTCAATCCTACTTAGTGCTTGCTGCTATATCTCAAAGTTTAAAGATTTCATCCGAATCTTGGTTAAAAGCTACTGATAAAGTTCCACAGGCAATGAAAGATTTCAAACAGATTAAATCAAGGTTTTTACTTGCTTCATTTCTCGCTAAAGAAGACTTCACCTCAGCAACGCTCGAAGAAGCGAATAAAATGGAATCTGCTTCTTTGAGCAAATCAATGGCTTTCCGCTATGTTGGCATGAATCCAAAATATTCAGCTTGGTTTAAGGAGGCTTTGATCAAAGCTGCCGAACCAGAAAAATCCTTTGGTTATGTTGGTATTGCAATCTCCTCTGATAAAAACTTTAAAAAGAAATAAACTTTGTAACTGTTTTTCAGGTTTTTGCTATACCTTTGGACATGTGTTTGAAATAATGAATTAACAGTGAAGATTTTCTCGTAAAATCGAGTTTCTATCCTGTTGTTTTACCTTTAATGCTAGGGTTGGGTTAGTCATGAAGCGAATTGTTGCTATTTTTCTTTGTTTGATCTTGGTTACACCTATTCTGGTTTTTGCCCAAACGGTCAAAGAAAGAATTGATTTGGATTTTGTAGATGGATTACGAAAACGAGGAGATATTGATCTCGCCTTGGATTATTTGAAAATTATTGAAAAAATGGCTTCTCCTGAATTAAAAGTTAATATTCCTTTAGAAATTGCAAGAACACAACTCGCAAAAGCAATTGCAGAACCAGACAAAACCCGAAGACAGAAACTTTATCTCGGAGTCATGGTTGAGATTAAAAAGTTTATTGGTGCCAATCCTAAAAGTGCTAGAGTTTCTGAGGCTAAACTTGATCTTGCAAGTTTAACAATTCAGATGGCGAAAACGAAGATTTCTGAGATTTCTTCCCTTCGAACTAATGACGAAAAAGTTGCAAAGGGTAATGAGGCAAAAGCCTTGATTCTTGATTCAAGAGCGCAGATGAAAAGCGCAATCAAAGAAATGCAAGATAAGCTTGCAACTTTAACTGGGATGACTCCTGCTGAACTTGCAGAGTCAAAATCTTTGATGGATAAAATTTCAATCGGTGAAATGGATTTCGCTCTTTCTTTTTATGATGAGGCAAAGTCTGTTATTGACACTGGTAAAGATAAGGACAGAGTTTTAAGAGGTAATATCATTACCGAGGCTATTAAAGCGATGGAAAAGTTGGCTGATCGCGGGGATACTGATCCACAAAGCTGGAAAGCCAAAGCATGGATCGCGCTTTATTTGATGGAAAATGGTGAACCTAAGAAGGCTAGGCCTAAACTAATCGAAATCCTTTCTGTTTCTCCTACTAATCGATCCGCCAATGATGCTAAACGATTGGCTAAATATTTCTTTTTGCAAGTGCTTAAAGATGCCCCTGATCCTACAGAAAAAGATGTTGATAAAATTATTCAAACAAATGGTAATAAATGGCTTGATGATTATAAAGCATACGTAAAAACCCCTGAAGGTTATGGCATTCGTATGTTGCTTGCGAAAAGTTATATCGAACAATATCGCGGTAAAGCGGTTGCAACTAATCCGCAAAGGAAAGCTGAGTTGTTAACACTCGCTCGTAAACAATTAACTGAAATCGAGCAGGCGGAAAATGAATACACAGATGAGGCCAGAAATTTAAAAATAAGTCTCATGAAAGAGCAAGGTGCTTTTACTAAAAAAGTTACAGATTTGAAATCTTTTGAGGATTGCTTTACCAGGGCCCAATATGAGATATCCCAGATTGTCGCTGAAGAAGCCAAAAATACCAATCCTGATGATTTAGAAAAGAAAAGAAAAGGGCATGCTGAAACTGTGATTGCTTCTCTTAAGCAAGGGCTTGAGACTAAAGAAGCCAAAGAAACCATGAAAAAAGGTACGGGCCTTAATCAGTTCGAAGTAAATAACGCTCGTGCAATGCTTACTTTTTACTATTTCACTGAAAAACAATTTGATGAAGCAATTGCGGTGGGTAAACAATTTGTTATTGATGACCCTAGATCTTCTCAAGCTTCAACTGCTTCTCTTTATACTTTAGGCTCTTTTACTCAAAAAATTGGGGAATTAGAAAAATCTGGCGCAACTGAAGAAATGCTAAAAGCTGCTAAAAACGATATGGCTTTGTTTGCAAAGATGATGGTGGAACGATGGCCAACGGATACCCCTGGCGATAGTGCTCGTCATCAACTTGCAATGTTCTTAGTTAAGGATAAAAAATACTCCGAAGCGGTTTCTACATTAGAACAAGTTACTCCTTCATATACAGGATTTCCTTTCTGTATGTATGAACTTGGGAATGCAGCACTCGCAGCAGAAGGGGAAACGAAAGACGGAAAAAATCGTGCTAAAGCTGTTAAAGCTTTTGAGTCAATCGTATTACCTTTAGAAGGTTCGGACCCATCTTTGATTAAGGTTTATTTTATCGCCAAAGCAAAACTCGGTGGCGAATATTATATTGCAAAGCGTTATGTTGATTTACAAAAACTATCAGTAAATTTGTCTGCTGAATTAGCTATGCCTAATAATCGGCTTGATATAGATCAGGCTAAGGATCAGGAAATTCGTAAAGCGATTGCTACCAATGTTGGGAATCTTGAATTATTCGCACTGTATGGACTTGCGAATGCTAGTTTTAGCCAATCAAAACTTGCTGATGTTTCAAAATTACTTGATCCTTTGGTTGAAAAAGCAAGTGATGGAAAAATGCCTGAAATTAAGCAAAATTTGCAGCTTGGTTCTGCATTGTTTGGTATGGCTTTACAAGCGAATATCACGATTGGGGATATAGAAAAAGCCCGTAAAGTTGTTAAAGCACTTCAATATTTATCATCCGATGCAGAAGCGACCGGAACAGCAAATGTCGTTTTATTGCAACTTAACTCACTTATTGGCGAACAAATTAAAGATCTTCGTAAAAAAGGTGATCCTAAAGCTCTCGAAACCGCGGTCAAAGGTTTTACAACTATTCTTGACGATGTAACGAAGGAAGATTCTTCAAAAAAGAAGGTTATGACTAACGATCTCGTAAGGCTTATTTCTCTAAATTATTCAACCATGGGTTTAAATGAAAAAGCTTTAGATTTGCTAAAAAAATCTGAAAAACCGAAGGATAGCAATGATGCAAAAGCCACAGCTGTTTATAGAGGTATTCAACTCCAACAAGCTAGAGAATTGCGCTATTTGAAAAAATTTGAAGATGCTACCAAGTTGATGGATGAGATTATAGGGACCAAAGAAAATCCTGGTTGGGGTGGAAAAGATATCGACACCCTCATGGAAAAAGTCAAACTGGTAGAGGCTCAAGACAAATTTAGCCTTTCTTCTACTATGGCGAATTCAATTGTTAAGGCACTAGTAGGTAAATCCAGTGATAATCAAATTAAAGAGAAGTACCTTGAAGCTTATTACCATATGGTCTTTGGGCTTCTAAAATTCGGAACAACCTCAACCGATGCTGTAAAGAAGGCGAAAGGGATATCCGATGCCGCTGGGTTGATTGAGAAACTTGAGACATCGCAGCCTGATTTCGGAAGTATTGATTCTAAAAAACGGTTTGATGATTTGCTTACAAATGAAAAAGAACTCAAGGAAGCTTTTGAAGTTTTAAAAGCTAAACGAGCTATTTCTGGAAATAAAACTGATGGCGGGAAATCAGCACCTAAGACTGGAGATAAAAAGTAATGTTAAGATATATTGTTAGATTCGCAGTAGGATTTATTTTTTTACATCTTTTTGTTTTTTCAATATTTGCACAGGATTCAGTTAAATTTATTGATAAAACTAAAAAAGGTGAAAATGAATTGAATGGTTTAATTACAGGCGATAGTATTAAAGGTTTATTGATTAAAATTCAAAAAGAACCGTCACCCAAACTCATCCCTGCGGTTGATATTATCAATGTTAATTATTCCAGCACTGCAATCGGCTCTATCGAATTAAAAAGTGCTTTGGGTAAAGAAGTTCGGGCAAATCTACCTGCAACAAAAGAGGCTGATCGTATTAAACTTTATGAAGAATCGATTAGTGATATATCAGATTTATTACCGAAAGTTAAAGCTGATTTAAGGCTTTCAAAATACCTTGCCTTTCGAATCGCAAAAACAAAAGCTGATTTGGCAAAAATTAAACCTGATACGTTTCCCGATGCCATTAAATCGCTAAGTAGTTTTCGTATAAATAACCCTGATTCTTGGATGACCTTAAGTGCTTTAAAAATTGAAGCGGAATTGCAAGAAATTAAAGGTAATTTTGATGCTGCTTTAAAACTCTATCAAGGTATTGGTAAACTTCCAGGGGTTCCCCAAGAATTGAAAACAGATTCTGATTTTTTGGTTCTTAAATTGCTGATACGGACCAATCGTTTGGCAGAAGCGGAAGCTAAATTAAAAGAAGTGGAATCCTTCATTTTAGAAGGAGATCCTAGGAGAGCCCAAGTTCTTTTGGTAAAAACCCAATCGAATTTACTAAACGATCAATTAAATACAATCGAAGTTGATTTAAACAAAGTTATTGATTCAAGTGATGAGATTTATACTCGAAGTAAAGCGTTTAATTTACTTGGTGAATTTTATTTAAAAAAGAATCAAGAAGCTCAAGCTTTTTGGGCTTTTTTAATTGTAGATACACTTTACAACCAAGATACTGATGAGCATGCAAAAGCTCTTTACCACCTTTCTATTTTGTTCGATAAAGTGAAAAATGATCCTATCAGAGCTAGGCAGTCTAAAGATAAACTGTTGGATCCGATTTATTTGAAGTCCGAATACCAGAAAAAAGTTTCCCCTGAGAAGTGATTTATTTGATTTTTTCCTTCTTTTGAATTGTTGAACTAAAGACTTGTTATTGAATTCTTTTTATTCGATTGGTGTTGCTAGTAAACGTTATTCTTGTAAATTTCATAGCAACAAATCCAGTTATAATAGTAATCAAATTAATGATAGAAGCCACAGCTATTAGTGGGGTTGGTGCTTCTTTTAATTGCGACCATGTCATTGTTGCGATTGTTTCGTTTGTTGGCCCTGCCATAAATAGTGCTACCATCGTTTCATTGATTGAAATTGCAAATCCACAAATTCCAGATATTACAATAGCTGGAAATAATAAAGGTAAAGTGATAAACCACAAGGTTTCGAAAATTCCAGCACCAAGCCCCATTGCGGCATTTTCTATTTCTGGGTTTATATGCTCGACTTTGTTTTTTAGAATTAAATATATGATTGGTAAAATCATGCAACTGTGCATTAGAACTATTTCGGTTATTGTGCCGTTAAGTTGTATCCCATAAAACAGGGGAAGTGTTCCCATTCCTAAGATTATGGGTGGTACTATTAAAGGAAGTAAAATCGTTCCATGGATTAGTCTTTTCAAAGGAATGTTCAATCTAGTCATTGCGTAAGCTAATGGTATTCCTAATGTTAAACCTAAAAATGTAGATAGTGTTGCCATCATTATGCTTCGTATAAATGCTTCAGTCCAACGTGATTGGTAAAAATAATCATTGAACCATTTTAAAGTCCAGTTGTTGGTTGGGATGGTTAGAAATGAATCAGGTGAAAACGCAATACTTAAACAAATTACGATTGGTAAATTTAAAATAACAAAAATATTTAAAAGTAAAAATGTTACTATGGTAGTTTTCATTTTGAGTTCTCATTTAACATAAATCGAAATGTTAATTTTGGTAACCAAAGAAATACCATTATGATTGCGGTCATCAGTACTCCCCACGTTGCTGCCATAGGCCAATTCCCGATTTCAAAAGCTTGGTGATAAACTTCGCAAGCAATTGTTGTATTTGACGGGTTACCTAAAAATAAAGGTCCCAAAAAAGAACCTAAATTCCAAGCTATGGAAAGTTGCCAGACGATAGTGATTCCGGGGATGCACATGGGAAATGTGATTTTTCTGAAAACTTGATAATTACTTGCACCTAATCCCTTAGCAGCATTAAGGGTTTCTTTATCAATAGAGCTTAATTCAGAAAATAAAAACAATGTTACGAAAGGAATCGTTAAATACATTTCTGCAATTAATGCACCAATATGATTTCTGCTTAAATCTAAAGGTATATTGATTAAATGCGCGGCAATTAATGAGTCATTGATTATGCCATGACTGCCTAGCAATCGTTGTAAACCAAAAACAATTATTAAAGGACTAATAAATTTTGGTAGAAGTAAACAGATGAAACAAATGATTCGCAAAAAATTTGATAATTCTTGCATTAAAATAGCAAACCCGAAACCAAATAACATCGAAAGGAATGAAACCTCTAATGCGAAAATAGAGGTATTAATTAAAATACTTACTCCATATGAATCAAAAATTGATTGGTAATTTTCAAATGACAATGTATCTGGAATATAAAATCCCGTTCCTTCTGGTGGTTTTAATAAACTAACTCGAATCATTAAAAATAGTGGTGTAAAAATCGTCAGTGTTATTAAACTTAATGCGGGAATTATAAAAATGTATGGATGTAATTTTTTAATCATTATAAGTCTTTAAAATTTTCAGGGATCAACCAGATGGATTCAATATCAATTCCTATGGTTATAGTTGAATCAATAGGAAATGAAGGTGGATCTCTAGTTAGGATTTTAAGTTGAACCCCTTCGTTTGTTTTTAAATCAATTAGACAATCAGCGCCCATAAATGTAATACCTGTTATAATCCCGTTTTTTTTCCAATTACATTCATTAGCTTGATCTCCGATTTTTATTTTCTCTGGCCTGATATGCGCCATTCCATTTTTTGAGATGTTGAAGAAATGCGCTGGAATTATGTTCGTTTCACCAAGAAAATTTGCGACAAAAACTGATTTAGGGTTGTCGTAAATAATTTTTGGATCATTAACTTCTAACAGTTTACCTTGATCCATGACACCGATAAGGTCGGAATTTGATATCGCCTCTTCGTGGTCATGGGTAACCATAATTGTTGTGATATTAATTTCTCTTTGTAATCTTCGTATTTCCCTACGAAGATTTGTTCTTAATGCTTTATCCAGATTTGCAAGTGGTTCATCTAGAAGCAGTAAATGAGGCTCAAAGACTAAAGCTCTTGCTAAAGCTACTCTTTGTTGTTGCCCTCCTGAAAGTTCTGAAGGTTTTCGATCTATTTCTTTTTGAGTTAATCCTACTAATTCACTAATAGCATTAACTTTTTTTTCGCATTCGTTTTTTGGGAGTTTTCTCATATCAAGTGGAAATGCAATGTTTTTTCGTGCACTAAGATGTGGAAATAATGCGTAATTTTGAAACACCATTCCTATATTTCTAAAACACGGACCAGTGGAGGTGATATCAGTATCATCGATATAAATTGATCCTTTTGTTGGAAAAAGATAACCACCTATGAGTTTTAAAACTGTTGTTTTTCCACAACCTGATGGGCCTAAAATTGTAAGAAATTTTCCAGAATGCAAAGATAAAGATATATTGTCTACAGCTTTTTTATCTTTGTAGCAATAAGTGAGATTCTCAAGTTTAATTTTGTTTATCATACTTTAATTAACCTTTTCGCAATATTGTACGATCCCAGGTTTCAGATATATCCTTCCAGTTTTTTGAATATGTATCGTAAGGGTAATATTGGAGTGAGTTAAATTGATCTTTTGTGTGTGGATATATGGTTTTCCAGAAAGAATCTTCCTTTGACATGGTTTCTGCTACAGCTAGTATGGAAGTTGCGGATCCTCTGCGGCAGAATTCGAGTTGCATTTCATATGAGAAAAGCTCATTTATTGCAATTTCAGCTAATTCTTTATTTTTTGATTCTGCAGGAATAGTCCAAAAAACTTGAACAAACGCTCTGTCGTTAACGGGAACATTCGCCCCTAATGAGTTTTTTTCTCGTATTGCTTTTATGTATTCGGGGCTATGCATGTTGCCTGCGGTGATATCTTTATTTGCTAACGCGAGTATCATGTCATTCGATGTAGGCCACCATAATTTTATGTTATCTCTGTAATTCCGAGCGAAGCGTAGCACTTCGTCTAAATTATTGTTTATCATTTCGTGTGCGGTACCATGTCGATTTTCAGATCCTGCTTTCATGCATGCGAAGGTAAATAAGGAAAGATAAAATGAACTGTAAAATCCTATTTTGTTTTTTAGATTAGGTTTAATTAGATCTTCCCATTTAGAAGGTTCTTCTGTTACTAGATTTTTGTTATAGGCAAGTGTCATTACAGAATCTGGGTAAGTTAAACCGTGCCCTTCTTTGAATACCCAGTTATTAATTGTTGGTTCGTAAAGGTTTTTGTGATTTGGAATATTATTAAGATTAAGTTTTGCAAATAGCCCTTCTCTAATCGCAGGGTAACCCTGAGTTGCATCGCAAATCATAAGATCAAAAGGTGGATTATTTGATGGTGCGGTTTTTAATTTGGCTAACCCTTCCCACCATCCGGGATGAAGGTTTACTTTTGCTCCTGTATTTTTTTCGAATTTTGGGACAAAAATTTCGCGCATGGTTTGTTCATGCCCCCCAGCATAAACAAAAATATTTATTTCTTTACCAGAGTAAGGTCCTTCTCTTTTAATATTCTCATTACATCCCGTCAGGAAATTACTTCCTAGGTATGCTAGTGAGCCTAAAAAGGTTCTTCGATTATTTATAAGAATATTCGGCATTTAATTCTGAGCTCTATTTGGTGATCAGGTGGTTTTCAGGTTTTTGAAATCTATAAAAGCCGTGTAGATTCTAGTGAGTGTTGTTATCCAACATAAACCCCCGAATATCCATGCTGATTCTGTAAATTTATCCGGTGATAAGCAGATAAACAAGAAAAAGGCAATTGTTTCCGTTCCTTCGGTTAATCCTCCCAAATAATAGATCGCTTTATTTTTGTATTCTTTATTTATTCTATTTTGCTTTGCAGCTATTGCTGAATATGCAAGAAATGAACTTCCTGTTCCCATAAAACTAAAGATTAAAAATGATGCAGGTAATCCAACTTCTGGTTTTCCTACTGCGAAAAAGAAGGGTACTCCGGAATAAAATAAGAAATCGAGAACAATATCTAGGTATCCACCGATTTCTGTTTTGGTTGTTTTTTGTGCCATTAATCCATCGAGGCCATCACAAACTCGATTTATAA